>OGOO01002398.1_pt1 | contig 13668 bp, 8 predicted proteins | sample 1552651 | NCBI WGS metagenome assembly OGOO01 (sample SAMEA2580118, study PRJEB22360) | human gut metagenome | biome: human gut; feature: human-associated habitat; material: faeces | place: Denmark | collected 2008/2010 | reverse complement strand
GGCGACGCCCGTTTTCTTTCTCGGGAAAGAAAATGGGGGTCGCATCACGCGGCACATGTGCCGCATCCCCCTTCGCACCTGTGCGAAAAAGCATCCGCGCCCTCACGGGCGCAAAAAGTGAGGAACATTTTCATGATTTTCAAAAAATCCGGCCCGCCGGAATGGCTGCTCGTCTGTTTGGGCAACTACGGCAAGCAGTATGAAAACACCCGCCACAACATCGGCTTCATGGCCGCGGAGCGGTTGATCGACAAGCGCGATCTGCGCTGCAACCGCCTGCGCTTCCGCGCGCTGACGGAGGTCATCGAATTTGGCGGGGCGAATGTGCTTTTGATGATGCCGCAGACCTACATGAACCTCTCCGGCGAGGCTGTGGGCGAGGCGGCGCGGTTCTATAAAATTCCTGCCGACCACGTCATCGTCATCTCCGACGATATTTCGCTCCCGCTCGGCAAGCTCCGCGTGCGCGGCAGCGGCAGCGCGGGCGGACACAACGGCCTCAAGAACATCATCGCGCACCTCGGCACCGACGCTTTCCCGCGCGTCAAGGTCGGTGTCGGCGCGCCGGAGCACGACATTGTCGACTGGGTCATCGGCCCGTTCACGGCCAATGAGCGCAAGGTCATCGACGGTGTGCTTGACCGCGCGCTCGGCGCGGCGGAGTGCATCATCACCGACGGCGTGAGCGCCGCGCAGAACCGCTACAACGGCTGAACGCTTTTTGCCGCCAAAATTTAAAAAATCGACATAGACTTTTTGCCAAAAGCCTATATAATAAAATGACTGACGACCACGGGCATGACCCGCCGCGGCTGCGGCGGATCTGCCCTTTTGCGCGCTGCAGGAGGAGGGATACGGTATGGCGCAGGGGATGAACAAACTCAATGAAGCGCTCGCCGCTCTTCCCGAGGTGCGCGAGCTGCTGCTCTCGCTTGACGCGGGCACATCGCCCATCGCCGTATCGGGTCTTTCGGGTGTGCACCGCGCGCAGCTCACCGCTGCCGTGCGGCACAAGACACAGCGCCCGCTTTTGATCGTCTGCGCGGATGAAAACGAGGCAAACCGCATGGCGGGCGACCTGCACGAGCTGCTCGGTGAGGACGTGAGCCTGCTGTTCGCGCGCGAATGGCAGCTGCGCGACCGCGTGTTCGCCTCCCACGGCTGGGAGCAGCAGCGCATCGGCTCGCTGTGCAGCCTTGCCGCCGGAAAAGCGCCAATCCTGGTCGCGACGGTCGATGGTCTGATGCAGCGAACGCTCCCGCCCGACGCGCTGCGCGGCGCGGTGACGGACATTTCGCTCGGCGACCGCTTTGACCTGAACACACTCTCGAAAAAGCTTGTCGAAAGCGGCTACACGCGCGCGGAAACGGTCGAGGGCGTCGGCCAGTTCGCGCTGCGCGGCGGCATTCTCGACGTCTGGTCGCCGCTGAGCGCGCCCGTGCGCGTCGAGTTTTTCGACAACGAGGTCGACGCGATGGGCGAATTCGACGTGACGACCCAGCGCCGCACGCAGAACGTCAAATCCCTGACCGTCCTGCCCGCGGCGGAGGTGCTGCCCGCCCTCTCGGACGGCGGGCGCGAAAAAATGCTCGAGCGCCTTGGGCGCGCCGCGCAGAAAATTGCGAAAAAGGCCGAAGACAGCCCCATCGTCCAAACGCTGCGCAGCGACATCGAGAGGCTTCGTAACGACCTGCCGCTCGGCGGCATGGACCGGTATCTCGCCGCGTGCTACCCCGACGAAGTCTGCGCGCTCGACTATCTCTCTCCCGACACGCTGATCGCCGTCAGCGACGGCATGCGCGTTTTGGAACGCAGCAAGAACTACCACTGGGAGCTCTCCGAGGACGTGAAGCCCCTGATCGAAGAGGGCGTTTTGTGCGGCGAATTCGCCGCGCTCGCGCTGAGTCAGGAGGCATTGAGCCATCGCATGGGCGCGTTCCCCGTGCTGCTGCTCGATTCGCTCCCCACGTCGCGCAATCTGCTGCCGCCGAGGGCCATCCTCAGCATGAACGCGCGCTCGCTGCCGTCGTATGGCGGCAGCCTGGAGACCGCCGCGGGCGACATGGAGCGCTATCTTGGCGCAGGCTGCGGCGTGCTCGTTCTCTGCGGCAACGAAACGCGCGCGAAGAATTTCCGGCGCCTTTTGGAAGAGCGGAACATCCGCGCGCAGCTCAACTTGAAAAACGACCGCCTCCCCGCCCCGCACGAGACCGTCATCGGCCTCGGTGCGCTGAGCGCGGGCAGCGAATATCCACAATTAAAGCTCGTCATCCTGACCGAGGGCCAGCTGACCGCTCCCCTCTCCGGCAAGCGCGCAAAGGCGCGGCCGAAGAAAGAGACGTCGGCCCGCGCCGCGCTGCGCTCCTATGAAGACCTCTCCCCCGGCGATCTCGTCGTGCATGTCCACCACGGCATTGGCCGCTTTGCGGGCATCGAGCGCATGCGCGTCGACGGCGTGGACAAGGACTATATCAAGATCTGCTACGCGGGCAACGACAGCTTATACGTCCCCGCGACGCAGCTCGACATGGTGTCGAAATACATCGGCGGCCATGGCGAGGACGAGGACGGCCAAATACGTACGAAGCTCTCAAAGCTCGGCGGCACGGACTGGTCGCGCGCGAAAACGAAGGCGCGCGCCGCGGCAAAGGACCTCGCCAAAGGGCTCATCGCGCTCTACGCTGAGCGCCAACGCCGCCCGGGCTTCGCCTTTTCGCCCGACTCCCCGTGGCAGAAGGAATTTGAAGAGGCCTTCGACTACGAAGAGACCGACGATCAGCTCCGCGCCATCGCCGAGATCAAGGCCGACATGGAGCGCTCGACGCCGATGGACCGCCTGCTTTGCGGTGACGTCGGCTACGGCAAGACTGAGGTCGCGCTGCGCGCCGTGATGAAGTGCGTGCTCGACGGCAAGCAGGCGGCCATCTTAGTGCCGACCACCGTGCTCGCCCAGCAGCACTACGCGACGGCGCTGAACCGCTTCCGCTCGTTCCCCGTGCGCATCGAAGTGCTCTCGCGCTTCAAAACGCCGGCGCAGAAAAAGCAGATCATGCAGGACGCGGCCGCGGGAAAGATCGATCTTTTGATCGGCACGCATTCACTGCTGCAAAAGAACCTGCACTTCAAGGACTTGGGCCTTCTCATCATCGACGAGGAGCAGCGCTTCGGCGTAACGCACAAGGAAAAGCTCAAGGAGCTCTCCCGTCAGGTCGACACGCTGACGCTCTCGGCAACGCCCATCCCCAGAACGCTCAACATGGCGCTTTCGGGCATCCGCGACATGTCGACCATCGAGGTCCCGCCCGTCGACCGCCAGCCGGTGCAGACATATGTGCTCGAGCATAACTGGAGCGTCATCGCCGACGCCATCCGGCGCGAGCTCGCGCGCGGCGGGCAGGTCTACTACATGCACAACCGCGTTGAGACCATCGACCGCTGCGCCGCGACACTCAAAAAGCTCCTCGGCGACGACGTCGCTATCGGCGTCGCGCACGGCAAGATGGACGAAAAGGGTCTGTCGTCCGTGATGCAGCAGCTCTCGGACGGAGAAATTCAGGTGCTCGTCTGCACGACGATCATCGAGACGGGCATCGACATTCCAAATGTCAACACCCTCATCATCGAGGACGCCGACCGCCTCGGCCTCGCCCAGCTGCACCAGATCCGCGGGCGCATCGGCCGCAGCGCGCGCCGGGCCTATGCCTATATGACCTACCGCGCGGGCAAGATCCTCACCGAGGTTGCGGCCAAGCGCCTGACGGCCATCCGCGAATACGCGGAGTTTGGCTCGGGCTTCCGTATCGCGATGCGCGACCTTGAGATTCGCGGCGCGGGCAATTTGCTCGGCCCCGAGCAGTCGGGCTACATGATGAGCGTCGGCTACGATATGTACTTGCAGCTCTTGGAAGAGGCTGTGCTCGAGCAGCGCGGCGAAAGAGCGCCGCAGCGCACCGAATGCTCGGCAGACCTCACAGTCTCGGCCAACCTGCCGGAGAGCTACATTCCATCGGGCGAGCAGCGCATGGATATCTACCGCCGCATCGCGGCGCTGCGCACCGCCGAGCAGTCGCAGGAGCTGCTCGACGAGCTCATCGACCGCTACGGTGAGCCGCCCCAGCCGGTTTTAAAGCTCATGGATGTCGCGCTTTTGCGCGCGGAGGCCGTGCAGATCGGCGTGAGCGATATCTCGCAGCGCGGCAGCGAGATCACCTTCACCTTTGCCGCGTCCGAGGCAGTCCCCGTGGAGGCCGTGATGGCCCTCTGCTCACTGCCGAAGAACCGCCGCCGGCTCACGCTCTCCGCCACGGAGACGGAGCCGAAGCTCCTGCTGCGTCTTACGCCAAACGAGGACGCATTGGATACTGCCTTGACGCTGGTCGGAGACCTGCGTGTGAATAAGGAAGAAAACGAAAAAGAGGTAACATTATGATCAAGAAGAGATTGCTTTCGTTCCTTGGCGCGGCGGCCATCACCGCGGCGCTCACCTTTGCCGTCGTGTCGCTCTCGCCCTCGAACGGCTTCACCTCCGGCACGATGCAGGAGGGTCTCTGCTACGAAGCGACCGGCGTCGCGCCCGACGCGATCGTCGCAAGCCTGAACGGCAACGGCGCGAGCGCCGACCTTGTCGCATACTGGATCGGCTACGACGTGTCGTATCTCGACAGCTACATGCAGTATTACACCGGCTCGTCCATCAACTGGGACGACACCCTCTCCGACGGCATGAGTGTCTCCGACTATGTGAAAGCAAGCGTGCTCTCGTCCGTCAAGCAGCACTTGGTGCTTGAAAATCTCGCCAGCAAGTACGGCGTGACGCTTACCGCCGAGCAGGAGGCCGCCATGGCCGAGAGCGACCAGAGCTACATTGACCAGTACGGCAGCGAGGAAGCTTTTGAGGCCGAGATCGCCAAGCTCGGCATGCGCCGCGAGACCTATGACCGCGTCGCGCGCTCGAACTACCTGTATCAGAATCTCTATGAGCTCTACAATACCGAGGGCAGCGCGCTCTACGCCTCCGACGAGGACCTCGCCGTCTACGCCGCCGAGCAGGGCTACATCACGGCGGACCACATCCTGCTTGCGACGAAGGACATGACGACCGGCGAAGCCCTCACCGACGAGCAGAAGGCCGAAAAGAAAGCGCTCGCTGAGGAGCTCGTCGAAAAGCTCAATTCCTACACCGGCGACGACATCGCCTCCTACTTTGCCGAGCTCGCCGACGAGTACAGCGAGGACCCCGGCCGCGAGACCTATCCCACCGGCCACACCTTCACGACCGGCTCGATGGTGCAGGAGTTTGAAGACGCCGCCTACGCGCTTTCCGAGGGCGAGGTGAGTGAAGTCGTCGAATCCAGCTTCGGCTATCACATCCTGCTCCGCCTGCCGCTCGACAAGGCCGCAGCCGCCGATGAGGTGCGCGACGAGTATTTCTCGAACTTCATCGCCGAGCAGATGGATTCCGCCGTCATCGCCACGAGCGAGGACTACGATAAGCTTGACCCGCAGACGATCTACGAGGCGATCGTCGCCGCGCAGGCGGAGGGTTAAATCGCAGCGCGGCGCACTGTACGGCGTTTGCGCCCGCGAGGGCGCGTGAGGGGCAGCCCGAAAGGGCTGCTTCCTTTTTGCGTCGCGGCAGGGGCGCTGCTTTTTTCCCTGCACCGTGCAGAGGACAAAATAAAAAGGAGACCTCTTTCGAGGTCTCCTTTTATTTTCAGGGGTTAGCGGTGCTTTAGCACTTCTCGAAGATGGTGGCAACGCCCTGGCCGCCGCCGATGCAGAGGGTGGCAAGACCCTTCTTGGCGTCGTCGCGCTTGAGCATTTCGTGCAGCAGGGTGACGATGATACGAGCGCCGGAAGCGCCGACGGGGTGACCGATGGAGATCGCGCCGCCGTTGACGTTGACCTTGCTCATGTCGAAGCCGAGCTCACGGGCAACAGCGATGGACTGGGCCGCGAAGGCTTCGTTGGCCTCGACGAGGTCGATATCGTCGATGGTCAGGCCGGCCTTCTGCATGGCCTGACGGGAAGCGGGCACGGGGCCGACGCCCATGATCTTCGGGTCGACGCCGCCCTGGCCCCAGCTGACGAGCTTGGCCATGGGCTTGAGGTTGTACTTCTTCACGGCCTCGCCGGAAGCGAGGACGATGGCGGCAGCGCCGTCGTTGATGCCGGAGGCGTTACCGGCGGTGACGCGCTGGACGTGCTTCTTGGTATCGGCTTCGTGGATGCCGGTGGGCTCGAAGGTGTGGACGATCTCGTCCTCAACGCCCTCAGGACCGACGGGGAACGCGCCGCGCAGCTTGGCAAGACCCTCGGCGGTGGAACCGGCGCGGGGGAACTCATCCTTCTTGAACTCGACGATTTCCTTCTTGACCTTCACGGGGACGGGAACGATCTCATCGTCAAAACGGCCGGCAGCCTGAGCAGCCTCGGTCTTCTGCTGGGAGGCAGCGCCGAAGGCGTCGAGCTCTTCGCGGGTGATGCCCCAAACATCGCAGATGTTCTCGGCAGTGGTGCCCATGTGGTAGTTGTTGAACGCATCCCACAGGCCGTCCTTGATCATGGTGTCGACAAGCTTCTTGTCGCCCATGCGGGCGCCCCAGCGAGCATCGGGAGCGGCGTAGGGAGCGGCGCTCATGTTCTCGGTGCCGCCGCAGACGACGATATCGGCGTCGCCGGCGAGGATGGCGCGGCCAGCCTCAATGACGGACTTCATACCGGAGCCGCAGACCATACCGACGGTATAGGCGGGGACGGAATAGGGGAGACCGGCGCCCACGCCGACCTGACGGGCGACGTTCTGACCGAGACCGGCGGTCAGGATGCAGCCGAACATCAGCTCATCGACATTCTCGGGAGCGACATTCGCGCGCTTGAGGGCTTCCTTCACGACGATGGAGCCGAGCTGAGCGGCGGGGGTGTTCTTCAGGGAACCGCCGAAGGAACCGACAGCGGTACGGCAGCAGTTGACGACGTACAATTCTTTCATTTGACTTCTCCTTTAAAATTTGTAAATCCGGAATGAGATCCGATTTTCTTCGATTTTGATTATACACACAGGAAAATGAAAAATCAACTGCAAAGTTGAGAAAAATGTAGGCAATTTTGATTTTTTTCTTTCATTTCGTTAACTATTTAACAAGAATGAAGAATATCTTGCACCACGGGATCGTTTTGCACCCAAAGGCGCAGGGAAAGCAGCGCCGCTGGCGCTGCTTGGGATAAGGGGGCCATTCTCTCGCGTGAGACAATGGCCCCCTTTCCCGCGTCTCCACACGCTATGGGAATAAAAAGCAGCAGCTCTGCCTGGCTGTCCCCCCGCGCCCAAGGGCGCAAAAAAGGGACGCCTCTTTCGAGGCGTCCCTTTTAATAAGTAGTTTCTACGAAACAGAAATAACTTAGAACTTGGGCTTCTGGGCCTTGACCTTGGGCTCCTGGCCGTTGCAGACGGCGACGATGTCGTTGGCGACGGAGGTGCAGCAGTTCAGAACGCTCTGCTCGGTGGTGGCGGCCATGTGCGGGGTCATGATGACGTTGTCGAGGTTGAACAGCTCGCGGCTGGACTCCTGGATGGGCTCATGCTCGAAAACGTCGAGACCGGCCTGGAACAGCGTGCCGTCCTTCAGGCACTCAACAAGCTCGTTCTCCTTGATCAGAGCGCCGCGCGCGCAGTTGATGAAGGAAGCGGTGGGCTTCATCCAGCTGAACTGCTCACGGCCGATGGAGTGCTCGGTGGAGGGAACGACGGGCAGATGCACGGACACGAAGTCGGCCTGCTCCCAGACCTCCTTGGCGGTGGCCTTCAGCTCGCACAGATCGCCGATCTTGTCCTGCGTGAGGTACGGATCGTAGCCGATGACGTTCATGCCGAAGCCGTACTTGCACTTCTGCATGGCGAGCTGGGAGATACGGCCGCAGCCGATCATACCGAGGGTCTTGCCGCCGAGCTCATAGGTGTGCTCCATGCCCATGCGGACGAGGAAGTTGCCGCCGCGGAACTGACGGTCAACATAGGTGAAGCGCTTGGCGCACATGAGCATCAGCATGACGGCGTGCTCGGCGACGGCGTTGGCGTTGCCGGCGGGCGCGTAGACGACGGTGATGTCCTTGGCGTGGGCATGATCCATGTCGATGTTGTCGAGGCCGGCGCCCTGCTTGCCGATGACCTTGAGGTTCTTGCAGGTGTCCATCATCTTGGCGGTGATGGGCTCGGTGCGGCACATGATGGCGTCGGGCTGGAACTCGGCGAGCTCCTTGACGTAGGTCTCCTCGTCGTTATGGCTGCACAGCTTCACTTCAAAGTCGTTGGACTCGAAGATGTGCGTGGCCACCTCGTTGAGCTCGATGGTGTAGTAAACTTTGAACTTTGCCATGATAAAGATCTCCTCTCAAATTTTTATTTATTGAATTGCCAAATGATTTCATACGGTTTCTTCATTATACCTTGCGCTTTGCACAAAAGCAAGCGATTTTCAGAAAGATTTGCAAGAACTTATTCAAATAATTGAACAGCATCTTTCATTTTGACGATTTGCCGTCATGTCTTTCCCCTGTTTTCTGCAATTTTCATTGCAAAACGAAAAAGCGCACAAAAGCGCTTGACAAACTACTACATATGTAGTATATAGTTGTCAACGACAAATGTAGTAGATCATCTAAGGAGGTCAACCCATGGACGATAAAAAGAGACTGCCCGATGCGGAGCTTGCCGTGATGCAGGCCATCTGGGAGGTCGGCGGCGAGGTCAGCCGCGGCGATCTCGACGGCGCGCTCGCGAGCCACGGCTGGAGCGCCAACACCGTCAACACCTACCTTACTCGCCTGTGCGAAAAAGGATTCCTCTCGAGCCGCCGCGAGGGGCGGAACAATTTGTACACGCCGCTCGTCTCAAAGGACAGATACCTCGAATTTGAGAGCCGCAGCGTCCTGAAGCGCCTCTACGGCGGGTCGCTCGGCAGCTTTGTCGCGGCGCTGAACGCCGAAAAGCTGCTCGAGCAGAGCGAGATCGACGAGCTGCGGCAGTTTTTGGACGATATGAGCCGTTAAACGGAAATATAAGGAGGACGCACCATGGAAACATTTCTGCTGAATCTGTTGAAAACTTCCCTGTTAGGTTCCCTCGCCATTCTGGCGATGCTGGTACTCAAACCCCTCTGGCGCGAGCGCTACCGCGCGAAGACGCGCTGCTGGCTGTGGCTGGCGATGGCGGCATTTTTGCTGCTGCCGGTCGATTTTTCGGTGAAAAACGCGCCGGTGCAGGCCGCGCCGCCGAAAGACTACACACTCTTTGTCGGCACGGATAAGACAGCCATCCAATCGACCGACAACCTGTTTGGCGACATGGCCGAAAAAAGCGGCCAGTCCCCCGCACAGGTGCGCGACACGATCATCCAGCGCCCTGTGACGAATCCCGAGCAGAAGACGACGCGCTACATCCCCGTGACGACGATCTTGTTTTACGGCTATCTCGCGGGCGCGGCGGCGTTCCTGCTGTATCAGGGTATCTCCTACGCCCACTTCCGCCGCACGGTGCGCCGCTGGAAGAGAGACGTTTCCCGCGCGGACTACGCCGCGATGCTCTCTAATACGGCGCGCGACTTAGGCGTGAGCGCACCGGAGATGATCGTCTGCGAGGCCATCTCCACCCCCGCAGTGACGGGCCTGCTGCGCCCGCGGCTGCTCCTTCCCCACGAGCGCTACGACGTGCAGGAGCTGCGCTACATCCTGCGCCATGAGCTGTGCCACCTCAAGCGGCGCGACATGCTCTTAAAGCTCGTGCTGCTCGCGGCCAACGCGATGCACTGGTTCAACCCCGTGGTGTATCTGATGCTGCGTCAGGCGGACGAGGACATCGAGCTCGCCTGCGACAGCGCGGCGACCGACGGGCTCGAACTCCCCGAGCGCGCGGCTTACAGCCGGACGCTGCTCGCCGCCGTGCAGTCCAGCGTGCGGGCGCTGCCCGCGACGACGTGCTTCGGCGGCACGGTCGAGCGTCTCAAGCGCCGCATCACGAACGTGCTGGGCGCGCAGAAAAAGCGCGGCCTCGGCATTGTAGCCCTCGTGCTGGCGCTGACGCTGACGGCGGGCTGCGCCGTCAGCTGGGGCGAGCGCGCGCAGAAAAATGACGACCCGTTTGCCGACAAGAGCTATACGGTCGACACGCTCTTATATGAAGCGCCCGGCTTTACGGATGGCTTTACGGATGGCGCATACCCCACCTTCCGCACCGCGACGAATCCCGCAGGGGAGAAATACGTCACAATGTTCAACGATCTGGGCTATGCCCTTATCTACGGCCCGATGGAGGAATACAAGCTGGAAAAGCAGTCCTTCTACGCACTCTTCGGCAACACCAGAGACGCTTCTCCGGTCGACGACCTTATGCAGCACAACAAATCCGCATGGACCGGCTACTGCGAAGAGGCAAAGGACTCTCAGCCGTATCAGGCCTATCTTCTTGAGCAGGAAGACGGCACAATCTATCTCGGCCTTTCCGCCGACTATGCGGAAGACGGCAGTGAATGCTTCTGCATGGTCTACCGGCTGGAAAAGGAGGACGACACGATCTACGCCTCGATGGACGACTATGCCGCCGCGTGCGTGGAAGACCTCAAAAAAGGCACGATGACCTACTCCGTGTCGGAAAACAACGACTATGCGTCCCGCTCGATCGAAGACACGGTCGCCGATGTGCGCGTGACGCGGCTGGAGCAGGCAGATTCGCTCGGCAACCTCTCCCCCGACGGCACGGTGCTGGAGCTGTGGTACTTCCAGTACGAGATGAAGCCCACGAACGAGGCGGGCGCGCAGATCAACATTGTCGGCGGGCAGGAGTTGACGGACGACGGATATCTCAATGAACACTGGACGCACTATCTCACCGTCCTGCACTACACCTACGGCGAGAAGACCGGCTATCAGATCCTCGGCACCTCGATGAGCAACGACGGCCTGTGGTACAACGGATGCAGCTACGGCGTGGACCTCAAGTATTACCTGCACGACTTCTATGTCGACTACGCGGGGCTTGATCTGCCGAAGATGTACATTCCCAATCTCGTCGACGGTCTGGTCGAGGACGGCTACGGCCACGGCAACAGCGTCGAGGGCCGTCTGGTCTCCGGCAGCACCTACAACTTCTGCTACTACTATGTTCCCATCACCGGCTGGGCGTGCAGCCCCGGCACGGACTACTGGTACTCGCGCTATGACACCGGCTCGTATTTCAGTGTCAAGAAGCTCGAGCGCGGCATCAACGACGCAAAGGCGGAATGGGAGAGCACCGGCGTGACCGGGGAAAAGGTCGACACCGGCTGCTGGCGCTACGTGACGCATGAGGGCATGAGCAACACGATCGTCACGCTCTTTGCCGGTCCCAACAACACCACCTACGAAGTCGAAATTCACTGGCTCTTCGACGGCAGCACGGAAGAGAATCAGTGGGGCTGGAACCGCGACCGCGCCGTCGAGGAGGAGGCCGTGATCTTGCAGGCGATGGTCAAGCACTTTACGATCAACGGAGGAATCTACTTCACGGACGGCTCTTCCGACTCCGAGTCTCCCGCTGATACCGCGTTCCTGACCGACCTCCAGCTTGCATCGAATGGCGGTATTGAATCGCTGACTCTGTTTCCGGCTGCTACAAGTTCGATTATCAGTCCGCGCGAGCCGGTCAGCACTGAGGGAAGCGAGCTGCACGTGGACCTGAGCAACTATGGCTATTCTTCTACATCCGAACCTGAGAATATCTCCCTGCTGAATCACATCCGGATTGATTTGAAAGGCGATAGCCAATCTTGGTTTGAATCTTATCAAGGTGGAAATGTGATCGGCTATTGCGCCGAGAATCGGCCGACAGAGTATTATCTGGCATTTGGTGACTTCGGCAAGTATGCGACGCTCTATGACGTAATACTCGAATGGTACCACAGCGCCCAGTCTGGCACCAAGCCATCCGACGCATCTTCGACCACCACGACAAATGCCGTCAGCCGCGATTCGCTTATCAAGGCTGCCGACAGCTACGTCGATCTGGGCGGTTACCTCTGGTACACTGCTGGCGGCAAATTCTGCCGCTGGCACGAGGGCGGCAGCGTGGAGACGGTTTGTGATCTGCCGCTGGACTATGATACGCCCGTCAGCGCGAGCCTTTCGACGCAGGACAATCGCATCCTGATGAACTATCACATCGGCGGTGCGATAATGGGTTCGTTCATCACCGACCTCTACGACACGGATGGCAAGAAGCTCAGTTCGATCAACGGCTACAACGCCATCGCTATCAGCGGCGACATTATTGTGATGACGGATTATTTCATGCCCACGCCGAACAACATGTCCATTTCCTATGACTGCGGCAAAACGTTCACGGAATTCGGTGACAAGGACTGGTTCTACGGCAGCGCTCTCACAGAGGACGGCACCTACGTCACCTCCGTCAACTCCTCGCTTGAGATCCGCGACGGCTATGTCTACACCACCGCCGTTTACGACATCAACCACGAGAAGTCAGACGACCCGCTTGTAACGCACGCCGTGCGCATCAGCATCAAGACCGGTGCGCAGGAAATTCTGGACTGAAGCGGTCAAATTTCAAAAAGGCGGCCCGAAGGCCGCCTTTTTCCCCGCATTTTTGCGTAAAATGATGGGAATATTGCAAAAAGGTACTGGAACATCTCAAAGATATGTGGTATGATGGGAATATTCCAAAACGTATTTCTCGGGAGGTTCCCACCATGGAACACAATCCGGTCCTCAAAATTCCACTGTCGCTCGACAGCGAAATTCCTCTCTATTCCCAGCTCATGGGCATCATCAAGCGCAGCATCACCTCCGGCGCGCTCAAGGTCGGCGACCTGCTGCCGAGCGAGGCCGAGCTCTGCCGCTCGTATGATATCAGCCGCAACACGGTCCGTCAGGCCATCGGCGCGCTCGAAGAAGAGGGCTTCGTCGTGCGAAAGCGCGGCAAGGGCACGTTCGTCACCGACCCGAACACGCGCCGCAAGGGCGTGCAGTATTCGTTCACGACAGAAATTTCCCAGCTGGGCAAAACGCCGTCGTCCACGCTGGTCGACTTCGCGGTCATCACGCCGAGCCCCAAGATCGTGACGCTCATGGGCCTTGAGCAGGGCGTGAAGGTCTATCGCTTCACGCGCGTGCGAAATGTCGACGGCGAGCCGCTCATCTTGGAGACGTCGTACTACCCCGAGTACATCTATCCGAACCTGACGCGCGAGCTTTTGGAGACGCACAGCTTTTACAGCCTCCTCTACCACGTCGGCGTCATCCCGTTTTCCGCGTCGGACACGTATGAGGCCGTCGTGCTCGCGCCGCACGAGGCGCAGCTTCTGCACTGCGCGCCCGGCTCGGCGGCGTTTTTCCATCAGCGCCGCACCACGACCGAGAACGGGCATACCTATGAATACACCACGAGCTATATGCGCGCGGACCGCGTGAAGCTGGATGTCAGATTTCAGAAGGGATCGACGTCCTTCATGCGCACGGTGGACTGAAAAAATCGGCAGCCGAAAGGCTGCCTTTTTTTGCGCCCTCCCCGCGCAGCGGGGTTTTTATCGCAGCGCGACAGCGCTGCATCGTTGTTCCCCACACCGTGTGGGAACGCGACAAAGGGGGATATTCTCTTTCTCGAAAGAGAATATCCCCCTT
>OGOO01002390.1_pt1 | contig 13728 bp, 10 predicted proteins | sample 1552651 | NCBI WGS metagenome assembly OGOO01 (sample SAMEA2580118, study PRJEB22360) | human gut metagenome | biome: human gut; feature: human-associated habitat; material: faeces | place: Denmark | collected 2008/2010 | reverse complement strand
ACTTTCCGGGGAGCAGGCCCCGGCCGATCAGCCAGCGGTCGAGCAGGCTGAAGAGCATACTCGAAAGCACCCCCGAAACCAGTGCGACCGGCATAATCCACAGCGCCGTAATGCCGAAGATCCCGACAAAGGCGATCAGCACCGCCACGAGCATCGCGAACAATCCGCCCGCCACCGTCCCGCGCGAAGTGGCCCACGGCACGAACAGCGCCATGAAAAAGAGCACGAACAGCGGCGCTACCACCAGGTTCACCACCTTGATCACCACATCGAGCAGGTTGCCGCTCACATAGGCGACCAGAAAGCTCGACAAAGCGACCACTACCCCGAGCGCCACGGCGATCAGTTTGATGTGGTGCAGGCTTTTCGACGAGGTATTGCTCTCCTTGCGGTTGCGGTTGATGATGTCCTCATAGATCACCGTGGCAGACGAATTGAGCCCCGACGAGAGGCTCGACATCGCGGCCGACATGATCCCGGCGGCGATCAGCCCGGTAATCCCCGCCGGCAGCCCGATCAGGATAAAACGGGGGAAAAGCGTGTCGGCATCGCCCACCACGGAGGTGCCCGGCGCGAGCATCTGCGGATAGCGGAGGAAATAAGTCATTACGACGAGCCCCACCACGGCCAGCAACAACTGGATCGTGCAGGAGGTGACCAGCGAGATGCGGTAGGAGCGTTTGGCCGTTGCCACGTCGGGCGTGGAGAGGTAACGCTGGATCGCCATCTGGTCCGACCCGGCCGTGCAGACCTGCCATACGAGAGTCATCAGCAGGATATTGCCGACGGTCATCCGCTTCGACATATCGAAACCCCAGTCCACCGGGGGCCAGTGTTCGAAAAGCTGCGGCTCGAAGAAGGCTCCGAACGAACCCACTTTCCAACCGATGATGCCGATGGTGAGCAGCACGCCCGCAAACATCACGACGGTTTGGATCACGTCGGTCGTCACTACGGCCTTCAGGCCTCCCATCGTAGTGTATATCACGGTAATAACGACCAGCACGACGCTGACGGGAGGCACCCAGCCCGGATCGAGGCCGAACACGGGAATCAGCGCGACATCGACCGTCGCATAGATGATCGTCGCCATCCACAGGAAGCGCAGCGACAGGAAAAAGACCGTCGCCAAAGAGCGCACGCCGCGCCCCAGCTTGATCTCAAGAATCTCGTAAGCGCTGGTGACGTTCATCTTCATGTAACGCGGAATCATCAGCCGGCTCACGATGTAGTACGCGACCGGAAACGCCGCCAGCCCGATAAAGACCACCGGCCCGTACTTGACCATTTCGCCCGGATACGACAGGTAGCTCAGCGTGCTGAGCAGCGTCGCGAAGAGCGAAATACCGACCATCACGGGGTTCATCGTGCGGCCGCCCAGCACATAATCCTCGGCCGTGCGGTTGCGGCGCCCCGAGCGGTAGCCGATCCAGAGCATCCAGAGCAGGAAAAGCACCACGACCGTCCAGTCGAGCGGCCGGAAGCCGGTCGCCGCGCCCGCGATCATACCGTCGGAAGAAGGTGTTGCAGCAAGAAGGTTCATTCGTTCAGGTTTTCAGGTTTAGGTTAATAGGGTATTCCCTCCCGCCCGGAGTCCGGGCGGGAATGCGACAGCCGGGGCGCCGTTCCGCATTCGGCCCATAATCCGTGCAGGCACATCATAATCCGTGTACGTACATCCGGCATTGTGCCCGCGTGCCCCTGTTCCGTGTGCCTTCGCATCCGCACATCCGTAATCCGGGCATTCGTACGCCCTGACAGGCATACGGATGCAAGGACAGCGACACGGCTGCAGCCTGCCGCAGGAAGACAACGGCCGTCCAACTGCACGACAGAGACGGCATAACCGCCCGGGCGCGACAATTCAACAGCCCGGCAGGCACCTCAACGGCAACGCAACGGGCAACGGTACAACAGCGTTTAAACACGGAAACCGTCCGGACGGGCGGCGCTCAAATCCAGCCGATCGCGCGCAAGTCCGCTTCGAGCGCTCTCATCCGGTCGGGGGTCAGGTTGCGCATCGGCAGCCGCACCGGGCCACAGTCGACGCCCATAATCTGCAGGATGGCCTTGATGCCGACCACCGAATTTTCGTACTTGATCAGCACGCGGATAAACTCGACAGCCTTCTCCTGGAGTTTCACCGCCCCGGCGAGGTCTCCGGCCCAGAAAGTGTCGAGCAGTTTATTGTAAAGCTCGCCCGTCACGCTGTACGAAGTGCCCACACCGCCCGTCGCACCGAGCATCAGTCCGGTGAGAATGGTCTCGTCGTGGCCGTGCAGGATGTCGTAGTAGCCGCCTCGGTAGGCGATGCACTCCTGCATCGTCATCGAATCGTAGGTGGTGTACTTGATGCCGCGCAGCGTCGGAATCTCCTTTTCACCGAGTTTCAGGAAATCGAGCATGCTGACGTTGACGTGCGACGTGCCCGGAATGTGGTAATAGTAAAACGGAGTGCCGGGGGCCGCCGCCGCGACGATCTTGTTGAACGCCACCAGCTCCTCGGCCCGCGACGGGGGCAGGAAACAGGGACCCATCGCCGAAATCGCATCGGCGCCGATCTTTTCGGCATGGCGCGCCAGGTCGACGGCGGCCGCATAACTCGTACCGCCTACATGCACCATCACTTTGAACTTATCTTTATAGGCCATCCACGCCTCGGCCACCGCCTTGCGCTCGTCGGAGGTCATCAGCAATCCCTCGCCGGTGGTGCCGTTGACGAATACGCCCGCCAACCCCTGCTTCTCGAGATGCTTCACATAGCTGTCCAGCGCAGGCAGGTTCACCTCCCCGTTCGCTTTCATCGGGGTCACCGTAGCGGCTACCAGCCCTTTGATCTTTTCGCTTGTCATTTCCTTTCGATTCGGTTGTTTGTATGAGGAAAATAAGATTTCTGTCTCCTTGTCCCTTTGCGGCTATCGGTTCCTCCCGCATGCGGAATCGAAACCTCCGCCGCACGCCGTCCGCCCGGGGCCCGCCCCGGACCGGCGCCGTTACAGGACCCCCTGTTCGACCATGCTGCGGGCCACCTTCATAAACCCGGCGATGTTCGCGCCCTTCATATAATTGACGTAGCCGTCCGGGCCGGTGCCGTACCGGACGCAAACGTCGTGGATCGAAGGCATGATCTCCTGCAGCCGCCGGTCCACTTCGGCCGCGCTCCAGCTCATCTTCATCGCGTTCTGCGACATCTCCAGGCCCGAAGTGGCCACACCGCCGGCATTGACCGCCTTACCCGGCCCGAACGGAATTTCCCGGGCGATAAAGAGGTCTGCGGCTTCGGGCGTACACCCCATGTTGGACACCTCGGCCACATATTTCACCCCGTTTGCGACCAGCGCTTCGGCATCCCTGCCGTCGAGCTCGTTCTGTGTCGCACAGGGCATCGCGATATCCGCCTTCACTTCCCACGGCTTGCGCCCCGGAACGAACTTCGCGCCCGGGAAACGGTCGGCATAGGGCGCCACCACATCGTTGTTCGATGCGCGCAGCTCCAGCAGGTAGCCGATCTTCTCGCCGTCCAACCCCGCCTCGTCGCAGACATAGCCGTCCGGGCCCGACACGGTCACCACTTTCGCGCCCTCCTGCACGGCTTTGAGCGCCACGCCCCAGGTTACGTTGCCGAAACCCGACAACGCGATCACCTTGCCCCGCAGCGAATCACCGGCCGTTTCGAGCATCTGCCTGACAAAATAGACCGCTCCGAAACCGGTCGCTTCGGGACGGATCAACGAGCCGCCGAAGGTCATTCCCTTACCGGTCAATACGCCGGTATTCTCGCGGGCCAACTTGCGGTACATGCCGTACAAATACCCCACTTCGCGGCCGCCGACGCCGATGTCGCCCGCCGGCACGTCCGTCTCCGGACCGATATAGCGCCACAATTCGGTCATGAACGCCTGGCAGAAGCGCATCACCTCCGCGTCGGACTTCCCCTTCGGATCGAAATCCGAACCGCCCTTCGCACCGCCCATCGGGAGCGTAGTGAGCGCATTCTTGAATATCTGCTCGAATCCGAGGAACTTCAGGATACTCAGGTTCACGCTCGGATGGAACCGCAGCCCGCCCTTGTAAGGGCCGATCGCATTGTTGAACTGCACGCGGTAACCGATATTCACATGCACCGCACCCCGGTCGTCCACCCAAGGCACTTTGAATGTGAAAATACGGTCCGGTTCCACAATCCGTTCGGCGATGCGGTTCGCCTCGAATTCCGGATGACTGTTGTAAACCTCCTCGATCGAAAGCAGCACTTCGTGTACCGCCTGCAGGTACTCGCTCTCGCCGGGGTGACGCATTGCGAGTTCGTCCATCAGTTTCTTGACCTCCATAGCGCGTAGGTTTTAGATTTGTTTTGTCAAAAATAACATATTTTCGCAACGTTTCCTTACCGTCCCGGCAGTTTTTCAGCCCGGCCCGGCATTTTATTCCCGCGTCCGGCCGCTGCCGAAACGCGGACCCGCACACCGCAATGCGCCCCCCGCGGCAATCCCGTTTTTTTTATTATCTTTGCAAAGCGTCATTATGCCCGCACGACGGCCCGGCACGGCCCCGTCCAATGCACTGACGGCCAACATAGAATAGAAACCCGCAGGGACCCCCCTGCCGACCGGAAAAACACATGGATCCGAAACACGACAACCATACTTCCCCCCGCCCCGAAGGCGACTGCGACTGCAGTCTCGACGTGGGACGCGGCTGCTCGTTCTGCCGCCGTGGCGGACGTCGGCCGAAGTTTGCACGGGCTGCTACAAGCTCGGCTCGACCAACTGGCTCGAAGGCATGCCGGAAGTATTCCCCGACGACATTTTCGAGGTACGCTTCAAAAATACGCGCAAAAGTTTCTACCGCAACGTAAACAACCTGCCGCTCAAAACGGGCGACATCGTGGCGGTGGAGGCCTCCCCGGGCCACGACATCGGCATCGTCTCGCTCACGGGCGACCTGGTCGCACGCCAGATGAAGCGCGTCGGCTTCAACCCGCTCAACGGCGAGTTCAAAAAGATCTACCGCAAGGCGAAGCCGGGCGACATCGAGAAGTGGCAGGAGGCCATCGCGCTCGAGCACACGACGATGATCCGCTCGCGGCAGATTGCGGCCGAACTGGGACTCAACATGAAGATCGGCGACGTCGAATACCAGGGCGACAAAATCAAGGCTATTTTTTACTACATCGCCGACGAGCGCGTGGATTTCCGCGAACTGATCAAAATTTTCGCCGAGCAGTTCCGTATCCGCATCGAGATGAAGCAGATCGGCGCGCGCCAGGAGGCCGGACGCATCGGCGGGCTGGGGTCGTGTGGCCGCGAACTGTGCTGTGCATCGTGGATTTCGAGCTTCGTCTCGGTAACGACCAACGCGGCACGCCACCAGGAGATCTCGCTCAACCCGCAGAAACTGGCCGGGCAGTGCGGCAAACTGAAGTGCTGCCTCGTGTACGAACTGGACACCTACCTCGACGCCCGCAAGGATTTTCCGCGCGTGCGCGAACCGCTGCAGATACTCGACGGCGAATACTACCTGGTCAAGACCGACATCCTGAGCCACACGATGTGGTTCAGCAGCGACCCGCACGCATTGGGCGGCATGCAGCCGCTGAGCGTCGAGCGCGTCAAGGAGATCATCCGCCTCAACCGGCAGGGCGTCAAGCCCGACCGCCTGAGCGACGTGGACCTGTCGGCCGTCACCAACGAACCGACCTTCTCGGACGGCGTGGGCGAGGAGAGCCTCACCCGCTTCGACAAGCAGGGGGCCAAGCGCCGCAAAGGACGCGACCGGAAACGGTCCGACCGCGACAACGGCGGAGAGAACGCCCGCAGCGGTTCCCGCAGCGAGGAAGGCCGTGAAGCCCGCACCGCAGGCCGCTCCGGCGACGCCCCGAGGCGTTCCGGCAGTGAAAATCCGCAGGCCGGCGGCGCCGGTCGTCCGAACAGCAACCGGCGCGGACGCGGCGACAACCGCCCAGACCGGCCGCAGGGCTCCGCTTCCAGAGAAGAGCGGCCGAACACCCGCAACAACGGACAACCGGGTGGGCCGCAGCAGCGGCGGCAGCCCCGGCCCACCCAACCGGACGGACAGGCCCTGCGCGGCGAAGAGCAACAACGGCGCAGCCGGGGACGGGGACGCAGGCCCGACGGCCCGAACCCGAACGACAACAACATTAATCCGAACGGCGGCAACAGGCCGAACCGGGTTCCAGCGAATACCGGGACCAATAACGGCAATCGAAACGGCACCCCTGCGGACGGCGGCGACAACGCCGGGAACGGCCCGCGCACAAACGGTGGCAACAACAACGGTAACGACCGCAACGGAGGAAACTCCCCGGCGGAATAAGACCCGCACCCCTGCGACTGAACCATGGCCCGGCGCACACCCCCTTTCCGAGACACAGCTTACGTCCGCCGAACCGGACAGGCAGCCAACCGTTACCCGTCCCGCCTTCGCCGGGCGGCGATGGCCTGTGCGGCGGGCTGCACCGTCCTAGCGACCGGCTGTCTCTCGCCGCTCGAGATCCGGGTCGCGGAGACCGACCCCGGCGGCTGGGGGAGCCCGGCGACGGTCGCGTACGACAACCGCGACACGCTCTCCGAGCGCACGCTCTATGTCACGGCGCGCCTCCGGAATAATTTCGGCTACGACCGGCTCACGCTCGCCGTCACGACCACGACGCCAGATGGTTACAAGTGGCGCGACACGGTCAGCATCCGGGCGTTCGACGGGGTTCCCGAAGCGGGCCTCTTTTTCGACCGAGAACAGCTGGTGCGCACGCGCACGACGTTCGCCCGCCCGGGACGCTACCTGTTCACCTTTTCACCGGTAATGCCCGGCGGAAGCATCGAAGGAGTGGCCGCCGTGGGCATCGACATCCGGTAAAACCGCATCCCGGCCCGTAACCCCGCCCCGGCCTGAAACCGGCAACGCGCGCTTTCCCGGCACACGCCGTTGCGGCCCGAACCGCAAAGCGGAAAAACCGTAGCGCCGCAGAAACAGCCGGACCCGCACGCACCCGCAAGCGCCGCTATACGAACAGCAAACACACTAACAGCCAATACCTGAACACAACCCGATTTCAATCCGAACCGATATATGGCCCGAGGAAAAGACAAACTGAGGCGTTTCGCCGAGAACCTCACTTTCCGCTGCATGGTACAGCCCGAATTCGAAGAGGTATTCCGCACCGATTTCAGGCTCAAAGGCCGTTGGCGCGAAGACTTTTTCGGCAATCCGAACCCGGTCGTACTCGAACTGGGCTGCGGGCGCGGCGAATACACCGTTTCGCTGGCCGAACGCTACCCCGACAAAAACTTCATCGGCGTAGACATCAAGGGCGCTCGGATGTGGCGCGGCGCAAAAACCGCGACCGAACAGGAGATGCGCAACGCGGGCTTCCTGCGCACGCGCATCGAGTTCATCGACTCCTGCTTCGCACCGGGCGAAGTGGACGAAATCTGGATCACGTTCCCCGACCCGCAGCTGCGCAAGGGGCGTGTGAAGAAACGCCTCACCGCACCGGAATTCCTTACCCGCTACGCCCGCTTCCTGCGCCCGGGCGGACCGATCCACCTCAAAAGCGACTGCCGGCACCTGCACGACTACACGCGTACGGTGGCCGAAGGCAACGCCTTACCCATAGAGGCTTGCAACACCGACATTTACGGCACCGGATTTGCGGACGACCTGCTGTCGATCAAGACCACTTATGAAAAGCGATTCCTCGCCCAGGGCGTACCGATCACCTACATCCGCTTCTCGCTGGACGGCCACACGGAGTTCGCTCCGGTCGAATTCGCCCCGGACGAGCTGTTGCAGAGATAAGCCGCACGATCGGGCTACCATACATCGCACAGGAAGAGAAGGAACAGGAAAGCACCGGAACCGTACGAACGAAACCGCCTCGGAACAACCCACGCTCTTTAAAAAAGCGAGGCGCGGACTACGAAAACGACAGGCATGACAGCACCACAGACGAACAACGCCGACTTAACAAAAGGGAAACTTCGCCACTTCCTGCGGCTGTGCTACCTGGTAGTCGCCGTAACCGTAGCCGTACAAGCCTACTGCATTTACGAAAAGACGGTCATCAACGGATGGATTTTGTTGGCTGCGGCTTTGTCGGTCGCAATCGTTACGCTGCCGCTGCGGAACAGCTGGAAATGGCTGGGCGTTCCGGACAACGGCATTCTCCGCACAGCCTGTCATTTGTTCCTCGTAACGACTTTCTGCACGGCCTTTGTCCTCGACGGCAACTATTACCTGCCCTCTGGCCCGGAAGCTACCCGCCGGGAGCAGGCATCGGTCGTGTCGAAACACACCAAAGAGCGGCAAATGACCCGCCGGGCCGGCAAATACAGATACGTTGCCAATGGCGTAAGACGGTCGTATTTCCTGCGTCTGGCTTTCGCAAACGGACAGGAAAAAACCGTTCCCGTATCGCAGGCGGTCTACAACCGGACCCGACAGGGAGGAACCAAAAAACTGATGCTAACGAAAGGTATCTTCGGGCTAACCGTCATCACAGGCGGACTGTCGGGAAGTCCCGTAGCGGGCGCCGCCGCCGACATCCGCCCGGGCCCGCACCGTTGAACCGCAACCGGCACACAATCCACACACAACCCGCCGTAACCAGATGTCCGGCCGTCCAACCGCCATCACACGGCCGTTCATTAATCCCATTGATATGAAAAGATCCATTATCCTTTTGGCATGCACAACCCTGTTTTGCGGCTGCGGCACGCCGAACCGGAGCGCCTTCACCGGAGCGCAGGGCGAAGCGGAACTGATCGTGCTGCACCCTGCCGACGAACAGCTCGCTCAGGTACAATCCCGCATGAACCCGCAGATCAACCGTACCGTACACGTCTTCGCCCCCGAGGGCGAAGGACTGCAAAGTTACCTCGCACGGATCAACGCCTTCAACAGCCGCCCCGACTCGGCCACCTCGTGGAACGAAGTGGTCAGCAACGAGGGGGATTTCCTCGCGCGGATGCTCGGAGAAAAGCCCGGCAACGTCGCGCTGCTTTCGGGACGCACCGCAACGGCGGCAGGTTATTCGGCCGCCTGCATCGGTGCAGGCCTGAACGTGCTCTCGACCGCACCGCTGGCCTCCGGCACGCCGGAGTTCCGCGAACTGGAACGCTCGCTGGGCCTCGCGGACGAAAAAGGACTGGTGCTCTACGAACTGATGCCCGAACGATACGAGATCGCAGCCCTGCTGCAACAGGCCCTCGCCCGCAACGCCGACTTCTTCGGCATCCAGCTTTGCGGTTCGCCCGAAGCCCCGGCCATCGTATCGGAAAGCGTCCTGCCGCTTTTCACCGTGCGCATGGAGGGTACGGGAAGTTCCACGGCCTTACGTCCCGGGATAACCGGGCCGCCCGCAAACGACAAAACGGCTAATGCGAAAGGTGAAAGCCGGGATAATTCCGCTTTCGAAACCGCCCCGGCCGATTACGACGACTGGAGCTACCCCGCCGACAGCCTCGGACTGCAAAACGCCTTCCTGCTCGCCGCCGCACCGCGCATCGACCTGATCCAACTGGCCGTCTTCGGCCGGGAGCGGATCAAATACAACCGCCAGATCCAGTTCACCTCGGCCCGGCAATACCCCGCCGCAGTTCCCGAACGCGAATACCTCCGCGCCAGCGGTTCGGCCGCCCTTCCGCCCGCATTACAGCCCTACCGCTCCGGCGACACGCTGCGACTGCCCGGCAACGGGGAGTTACGCTACGTTCTCAACGGGGTGCACACGAGCGTGAGCATTCGCCACTACCTGCCCGGCAGCGGGACGGCCCCGGCCCAACGCGAATCCCCGGCAACTGCCGCCACCGCTCCGGAGGATAAGGCGGCATCGCACGCAGATGCCGGGACGACGGCAGGAATGACAGTCGGGACGACCGGCATCCCGCAGGCGCTTCCGGCTCCCTACCGGAAACTGGCGCTGCAAGGGGAGAAAGCGACCCTGACGCTCGTGGAACGAGGCGGCGCACTTCCCCAACTGTACATCGTACCGGCGCCGGGCACCGATTCGGCCCGCTTCGCTCAATCGTTGCTGGCGGCGCTCGGGCAACTCGCCCCGCTGTGTCCGGGCCTGGGGATCGAACCTGCCGGAACGGCTTTCCGCGTGGTCATTCCCGCCGAAGCGCGCACTGCATTGCCACAACGCATCGAAAAAGCCGCTTCGCAATACCTCGACTACCTCGTACAAGGCTATCCCCCGTTCTGGGAAGTAGACCAGATGCTGGCCAAATACTACACGCTGATCCGTCCGTTCGACGAATCGCAGCAACAGTAACGGTTCACAGAACCGGCAACGGATCGTAAAAACCGTACCCCTCCCGCAACAAAAAAAGGACGCTCAACGCGTCCTTTTTGCATGTCCTTTTATCCGATTGTTTCCTTCGAACGGGATCGGCTATGCCCTTCGGATCGACCGACCCGTCCAATAGCGCCGACCGGAGCGACTTTATCGTCCGAAGGCCTACACATCCGGGAAGACTATTCGCCGGAGAGGGTCACTTTCAGCGGATGCTGCAACAGCATCTGCTCCCGGGTAGTCATCAGCACCCACTGCTCGGCCGAAATATCCTGCTTACTCGTGCCGGCACCCATGTAGTACATGAGCGGCTGTCCGCTGCGGGCCGTCCCGACGCAGGCGGCAATGTCGCCGATACGTTCGGGCTTGCCGCCGGGCATCACCACGGAACCTCCCAACGGGCCGTCATTGCCGCTGTGCGAATCGGAAGCCGGTTCATAGAGCGCGTAGTAAGACTCTCCGGGAAACAGTTCGGCTCCTGCATGGATCACGATCCCCGCAGCAATGGAGAGCGTATCCGGACCGCCCGAATAGATATCGGCAATCCGGTTGAAGTGCGTGTTCGCATCCAGCGAAATGATCTTCACCAGCGACACCTGCCGACCGTCCACGTCGAACGGGGCGTATGTGATTTTCGCCGTAGTGCGGATCGGCCCGTTGTCAAGCGTCTCGGCCTCTCTGAAGTTGCGGCTGTACCACAATTTGCCGCCCGCATACGGAGCCGAAGCGCCCATCCCGAGGGTCTGGCCCACGTTGTAGCAGTCGCAGCCCTCGCCCGTGTCGAGGTGGTAGCTGCCCTCGCCGCCGAGGTCTTTCTTGTACCAGTCGTCGATCACCAGGTTCGGAGTCGATTTGGCCCAGTAGTCGATACCGTTGCTGACCATGATCTTCTCCAGCGCGGGACCGTAGAGCCGGAACGCCGCGAGGTTGTTCTCCCATGCGTAGTCGTCCATGCGCTCGGGTACGAAACGGCCGTAGGCACGGGACTTGAACTCGCCGCGCACGCCCTTGGTCACGGTATAGACACTCGATCCTTCGGCATCGACGCTGGCCTGGAAGATCAGCGCCTGCGGCGCCGCTTCGCCCGCATAGATCACCTGCGAAGGAATCTGCTCGCCCTTGGCGTTGGTGACGATCACATTCTCAGCCGTCAGCTCCGCGATTTTCGTATTGAGCGTCTTCCACGACAGTTCGACGGTTTCGTTCTCACGGGAAACGGCCAGGTCGTTCTCGACGGTGACGGTCGCCTGCCGCCCGCCCGTACAGGCCGCCAGCAGCGCGGCCAATACAATGATCAGACTTTTCATCTCTGTATCGGTTGTTTTTATCAATCGATCCGGGTGCGACAGTCTCCACCGCCGCACCCGTATCGCGATCTGTTTTTAGTTACCCGCAACTGCGGCGCACCGAATCCTCACGGCACCGCAACCGCCGGGCGACGAATTATTTGGGCTGCTTGCCGATGTAGGCGAGGATACCGCCGTCCACATACAGCACATGGCCGTTCACGAAGTCCGAAGCCTTGCTGGCGAGGAACAGCGCCGGGCCCATCAGGTCTTCGGGGGTACCCCAGCGTGCGGCCGGAGTCTTCGCGATGATGAACGAATCGAACGGATGGCGCGAGCCGTCCGCCTGGCGTTCGCGCAGCGGCGCGGTCTGCGGGGTAGCGATGTAACCCGGGCCGATGCCGTTGCACTGGATGTTGTACTCGCCGTACTCCGACGCGATGTTGCGGGTCAGCATCTTCAGGCCGCCTTTGGCCGCAGCATAGGCCGAAACGGTTTCGCGGCCCAGTTCGCTCATCATCGAGCAGATGTTGATGATCTTGCCCGCGCCCTTCTTGATCATACCGGGGATCACGGCTTTCGACACGATGAACGGAGCGTTCAGGTCGACGTCGATCACCTGGCGGAATTCAGCGGCGCTCATATCCACCATCGGGATGCGCTTGATGATACCGGCGTTGTTCACCAGGATATCCACCGAACCCAGTTCCTTCTCGATCTTGGCCACCAGTTCATTCACCTGCTCCTCGTTGGTCACGTCGCAGACGTAGCCTTTGGCGTCGATACCTTCCTCCTTGTATGCAGCGAGCCCTTTGTCCACGAACTCCTGTTTGATGTCGTTGAACGCGATTTTCGCGCCTGCGCGGGCAAAAGCCGTTGCCAGTGCGAATCCGATGCCGTAAGAGGCGCCCGTTACGAGGGCTACCTTGCCCTCCAGCGAGAACATTGCATTTACTTTTTCCATAACAGTTATAACATTAAATTTATTGGTACTTGCTTATCGTTTCATTGCGAAAGAACTGCGGGAGACTCCTGTGTCCGGACTCCGCAACAGGGACATCAGCCGGATTGAGGCCGTCCTTCCCGCTGCAGTCGCCCGTAAAGGACTCCGGCCGGAGGCATCCCGCCGGACCGGACCCCGTTAACGGAGGTCCGTGGCGGCCGCGCCGTCCATGTCGTTGTAATTGAGGTTCTCGCCCGCCATACCCCAGATGAACGTGTAGTTCATCGTCGCGCAGGCCGAGTGGATCGACCACGACGGCGAAATCACGGCCTGGTCTTTTTTCATCCAGATGTGGCGCGTCTCGTCGGTTTGCCCCATGAAGTGGCAGACGGCCTGCGTCTCGGGCAGGTCGAAATAGAAATAAGCCTCCATGCGGCGGTCGTGGGTATGGGGCGGCATCGTATTCCAGACGCTGCCCGGCTTCAGTTCGGTCATCCCCATCTGCAGCTGGCAGGTGGGCAGTACCTCCTGCACGATCATCCGGTTAATCACACGGTGGTTGCTCTCCTCGAGCAAGCCGAGTTCGAGGATAACGGCCTTTTCACGCGTCACTTTCGTAGTCGGGTAGGCGGTATGCGCCGGGGCCGAGTTGAAGTAGAATTTCGCGGGAGCCGCTTTGTCGTCGCTGCGGAAGACCACCTCCCGGTTGCCGCGGCCGATGTAGAGGGCCTCCTTGAAACCGATCGCGTAGGTCTCTCCTTCGACGGTGACGGTTCCAGCGCCCCCGACGTTGATGATTCCCACCTCGCGGCGCTCGGTAAAGTAGTCGGCCCGCAAGATGTCCACCGGCTCGAGCCTGAGCGCCTCGTCCACCGGCATCGCGCCGCCCACGATCAGGCGGTCGTACATCGAATAGGTGAGGTTGATCTCATCGGGAGCCATCAGCCGCTCGACGAGGAACTCCTCGCGCAGGCGTGCCGTATCGTAATTTTTCGCATCACGCGGGTTCGACGCGTAACGCAAGCTGAAATTGGTTTTCACTTCTGGTCTTTTTTGTGGTGGTGTCGAATAGTGCCCGGTCCGGCGATAACCGGATTGATCCGGGAAAGAGGTCACGGTAAATTTTCCGGCACAGGGCCTCCCGGTGCCGGATGGGCCGCGGGTCCGGATGCTTCAAGCGAACC
>OGOO01002371.1_pt1 | contig 13794 bp, 11 predicted proteins | sample 1552651 | NCBI WGS metagenome assembly OGOO01 (sample SAMEA2580118, study PRJEB22360) | human gut metagenome | biome: human gut; feature: human-associated habitat; material: faeces | place: Denmark | collected 2008/2010 | reverse complement strand
AGCCCAGGTCGAGCGAGATGAGCTTCTTGTTCTGCAGGGTGGTCGGCACGTCGCCGGCGACGATGCGCTGGGCCAGTCCTTCTACGACGGCGGTTTTGCCCACGCCGGGCTCGCCGATCAGCACCGGGTTGTTCTTGGTGCGGCGGGAGAGGATCTGGATGACGCGGCGGATCTCCTGATCGCGCCCGATCACCGGGTCGAGTTTGCCTTCCTTGGCCGCGGCGGTCAGGTCGGTGGAGTACTTTTCCAGCGCCTTGTAGCTGCCTTCGGCGTCCGGGCTGGTGACCTTCGCGCCACCACGCACGCCGGGTACGGCCTTGCGCAGGGAGGCTGCGGTGACGCCGTTCTTCTCCAAGATTTCGGCCGACTGGTTCGGCTTGCTGGCCGCGATGCCGATAAGCAGATGTTCGGTGGAGACGTATTCGTCGCCCATCTGCTGCATTTCCTTTTCGGACTGCACCAATGCGGCTTCGAACTGGCGGCTGGGCTGCGGCTGTGCGGTGGTGGATCCGCTGGCGGAGGGCAGGTTGGTCAGCGCGTTGCGTACAGCGGTGCCGATGGCTTTGGCGTCGCCGCCTGCGGCTTCGATGAGTCCACGAACCACGCCTTGTTCCTGGGTGAGCAGGGCGTTGAGTAGGTGCAGTACGTCGATTTGCGCGTTGCCTGCGGCGGATGCGCTCTGCACGGCGTCGGTGATGGCTTCGCGCGACATATTGGTGAGTTTGTTCTGGTCCATTGCGGTAACCTCCAAGTCTCTTGGCCTTCCGTGGGGTTGCAGTGTGCGCGCGTGCGGTGTGTGCGCGCGTGCATGTGCAGCCGTTCGGCAGGCGTTCATGTCATGTTCTGACACGTTCAACAGAGCTATCGTCTATTCTATTCCCAAAACTTGAGTGACATTGGCTCAACTTTCGTTTTGGCGTTTCGTCGTGCCGTCACCACAACGAAGCTGCCCCAGTGAAACCATCCACAGCGCCCCCAATATCACCGCATAGAGCAAAAGCCGTGACCGAAGCGGCACAACACGCTTCGATCACGGCTCTTTACAGCGTATCGCCGTTCAGCGGGCTTTCAGCACCACATTGCGCAATGCGCCGATGCCTTCCACAATCACCATCGCCTCATCGCTCGGCTTCAGCGTGCCGGACGCGTTCGGCGTGCCGGTCATGATCACGTCGCCCGGCAGCAGTGTGGAGAACGACGAGATCGCGGCAATCTGCTCCGGAATGCTATGGATCAGGTTCGCGGTGGTACCGCCTGCGGCACGCACGGTGCGACCGTTGAGCTTGAACGAGATCTTCGCATTGGTCCAGTCGATGTCGTCGCGCGTCACCAGCCACGGGCCGAGCGGGCAGGAGGTGTCGAAGCCCTTGGCTCGCGTCCACGTGGGGTCGGTGCCCTGCACGTCGCGCAACGTCACGTCGTTCACGCAGGTGAAGCCGAGCACGTAGTCCATGGCGTCTTCCACGGAAACGTTCTTGGCCACGCGGCCCATCACCACGGCCAGTTCAGGCTCGTAGTTCATGTCGTTGGAGCAGGCGGGGATGATGATCGGGTCATCCGGGCCGATCACCGACGTGGACGGCTTGGTGAAGATGATCATGTCTTCAGGCGCGTGCTTGATGTCGGAATGGCCGGCCTCGTGCATGAATTCGGCGTGAGCCTCATAGTTTTTGGCAAGGCCGTAGATCTTGGATGGGATGACCGGGGACAGCAGGCGGACGCCTTCGGATTCGATTTTGAACCGTTCACCGGTCGGGGTGACTTGATTGCCCAGGATCGGGTGGCCGTTGAGCACTACCAGGTAGTCTTCGCCATCCTTGTCGTCCTTCTGTACGAAGGCGTATCCGGGCGTATTATTCCGGGAAAAACGTGCGATTCTCATACGCACTAGTCTAACGCCATGCATGGCGGCAGAACCGCGGAATCTTGGCAAATCGTATATTCGTTTGCATCGTATGGCGGTTGTATGGCGCTGATGCGGCTGATGCGCTGTGCGGCATTTGCGCAGGTCAGTCTAATAGCCGCGCACACGGAAACCGTTGTCATCGCCGCGCAATGGCGCCTCGTCAACCGCGACCCGCCGCACATCGCTCCATGCCGGCCCGAGCTTCAGCCGTGAGATCAGCATGGCCACGTCACTTCGCGCCCCTTGCGCCTCCAACTCCACATCACCGTTCATCAGGTTGCGCACCCAGCCAGCAAGGCCGAGCTTGCGCGCCTCGGTCACGGTGAAATACCGGTACCCGACGCCTTGCACCATGCCGCTTACCGTAACGTGCACACGGACCGCAGCGTCATGCCCAGCGCCGTCGCTCATGCTTCATCTCCTTGCCTGCACCGACTGCATTCGTCTTGCGTATTGCGGTTTGCGATTTAAGACGGAAGGCGTGATATGCGCCACCGGCCAAGCTCAGATGAACGCTCTCTCGCCGAAAATACCGGTGCCCACGCGCACAATGGTCGCACCTTCGGCGATGGCGAGTTCCATGTCGCCGGTCATGCCCATGGACAGTTCGGTGCAATGCTCGGTGCCGGGAGCGCCGGATGCAAGAATCTGATCGCGGGTTTTGCGCAGATGCGCGAAACCGGCACGAATGGTGGTCTCGTCGCTCACATGCGCGCCGATGGTCATCAGGCCCTGCAACTGCAGACCGCCCATGTTGCCGATGCGCTGCGCAAGATCGATGGCGTGGCTGGCCGGGCAGCCGGACTTCGACGCTCCGCCCGACTCGTTGACCTCCAGCAGCACGCCCACGGTAATGCCGCGCATCACGGCTCGGCGGGCGATCTTCTCTGCCAGTTCGATGGAATCCACCGATTCGATGGTGTCTACAAACGGCAGAATCTTGCCGATTTTATTGGATTGCAGCTGGCCGATCAGGTGGAACGGAATCGTGCCGTTCGTGGCGGCCGCTGTGTTGGATGCGGCTGCGTTGGATGCAGCTGCGTTGGATGCATCAGCAGTGGCATCGCCGCCCACACCGAGTGCGAAACCACGTTCGGCGGCCAAGCGCAGCAAGCCGGGAGCCTTGACCTGCACTTCCTGCGGGCGGTTCTCGCCGATCATGCGAATACCGGCATCGATCGCGGCCATGATCTCGCCCACATCGCGGGTTTTGGTCGCGGCCAGCAAACGCACCGAGCCTTCCTTGCGGCCCGCCGCCTGCTCGGCAGCCGCCACACGGTCGAGCACGGCATGCACATTGCCTGCGATCTCGCCGGCACGCGCCGCATCGATCGTCTCATTCGCCAGATTCTTGTGTTCCATGTACGCCGTCATTACCATTCACCTACCGTTCGTCCGTGTTCTTCTACGCTACGGTCTTACCCTTCTCGTGTTACCGGCATCGTATCGTCTGCCCGCATGCCGCCGGCTCCACGCTGCCCGGTTCTACCGTATTACGTGTCGCGTCTCCTGCCAAGTTTCGCTCACCGAACACCTTCACATGGCAGCACCTGTGCTTCAGCGCCAATAGCTGCGGCCAAGTAGCAGCACAAGCAGTACAAGCAGCAATAACTGTGACCAGAAAAACAACAACACGAGGTAATCGTGACAACAACTGTGACTACGGTGACAGAATCCGTCACCCCAGTCACAGTTATCGTGATCCAGTCACAGTTATCGCCATAATGCCGCTATTCCCGCCGCCCGGGAAACATGCGGGCAGCACAAGGGGCCGAACATGATGATGTTCAGCCCCTTGTATCAACAGCGGTCAGCCGCAGCCAGCAAATTGCGCGTCCGAAACATCCAGCCAGAACCAGCCAAAACCAGCCAGAACCGGTTTGGAACAGCTTGAGCCCGTCCGAAACATCCAGTCTGGAACAATCCGACTCAAACCGGTTCAGAACGGTTGGCTTAGGCTGCACAGTTCGGTCAGGCTTCCGACTGCCCCGCGTTCTCGCCTTCGGTGCCATCGGCGGTTTCGCCATGAGCGGATTCGGCAGGCTCAGCCGGAGCAGTAGGCTCAGCCGGAACAACCGCAGCAGCACCATCAGCAGCGTCACCCGCAGCCACACCGTCACCAGTCTCAGTACCGGTCTTCTCCACATCCGTGAACGGCACGCCTTCGAACGTGAACTCGCCCAGCGGGCCTTCGCCCTCGGCATCCACCTTCACATGCTCGCCGTCGGTCAGCTCGCCCATCAGGATCTTCTCGGAGATCGCATCCTCAATGTCGCGCTGAATCACGCGGCGCAGCGGGCGAGCGCCCAGCAGCGGGTCGAAGCCCTTCTGCGCCAGCAGGTCCTTGGCCTCGTCGGTCAGGTCGAGCGACATGTGGCGGTCGAACAGGCGATCGTCCAGCTTCTTCACGTCAAGATCGACGATCTGGCGCACTTCCGGCTTGGTGAGCTGCTTGAACACGATGATGTCGTCCAAACGGTTCAGGAACTCCGGGCGGAACTGCTGCTTGAGTTCGGAGGAGACCTGCTCCTTCATGCGCTGGTAGCTCGACTCGGTGTTCGTACCCAGGTTGAAGCCGGTGTTCGCGGCCTTGGCAATGTCGCGCGTACCCAGGTTGGTGGTCAGAATGATGATGGTGTTCTTGAAGTCCACCTTGCGACCCTGACCGTCGGTCAGGTGGCCGTCGTCCAGCACCTGCAGCAGCGAGTTGAAGATGTCGGGGTGAGCCTTTTCGATCTCGTCGAACAGCACCACGGAGAACGGCTTGCGGCGCACCTTTTCGGTAAGCTCGCCGCCCTCCTCGTAGCCGATGTACCCTGGGGGCGCACCGAACAGGCGGGATGCCGCGTACTTTTCGGAGAATTCGGACATGTCCACACGAATCAGCGCGTCTTCGTCGTCGAACAGGAATTCGGCGAGCGTCTTGGCAAGCTCGGTCTTACCTACACCGGTCGGGCCGGCGAAGATGAACGAACCAGCCGGGCGCTTCGGGTCTTTCAGGCCGACGCGCGTACGGCGGATCGAACGGGCCAGTGCGGACACCGCCTCGTCCTGGCCGATGATGCGCTTGTGCAGTTCGGCTTCCATGTTGAGCAGCTTCTTGGATTCGGCCTGCGTGAGCTTGACGACCGGAATGCCCGTGGTGGAAGACACCACTTCGGCGATCACGTCTTCGTCCACAACCATCTTGGCGTCGGTTTCGCCCTCATGCCAAGCCTTCTGCCTGTCTTTAAGCTCAGTTTGCAGCTTTTCCAGGTCGTCGCGCATGTCGGCGGCCTTCTCGAAGTCCTGGTCCTTAACGGCCTGTTCCTTTTCGGCGCTCAGCTTGGCCACCTTGGCTTCAAGCTCCTTAAGCTCCGGCGGCATGGTCAGACGCTTGATACGCAGGCGTGCACCGGCCTCGTCAATCAGGTCGATGGCCTTATCGGGCAGGCGGCGATCCTGAATGTAGCGGGACGAAAGTTCCGCGGCGGCCTGGATGGCGCTATCAGTAATGGTCACGCGATGGTGGTTCTCGTAACGTTCGCGCAGGCCCTTCAGAATCTCAATGGTTTCGGCGATGGTCGGCTCGTGCACCTGGATCGGCTGGAAACGACGTTCCAGCGCGGCATCCTTTTCGATGTACTTGCGGTATTCGTCGGTGGTGGTGGCGCCAATGGTCTGAAGCTCGCCACGAGCCAGCATCGGCTTAAGCATGTCGGACGCGCCCAGCGCGCCATCGGCGGAACCCGCGCCCACAATCGTGTGGATCTCGTCGATGAACAGCACGATGTCGCCGCGCGTCTTGATCTCCTTGAGCACCTTCTTGAGGCGTTCCTCGAAATCGCCGCGGTAGCGCGAGCCGGCCACCATGGAGCCCAGATCCAGCGAATAGACCTGCTTGTCCTTCAGCGTCTCCGGCACGTCGCCGGCGTTGATCTTCTGCGCGAGGCCTTCGACGACGGCGGTCTTGCCGACGCCCGGCTCGCCGATCAGCACGGGGTTGTTCTTCGTGCGGCGCGACAGCACGACCATGACACGTTCGATCTCGTTGGTGCGCCCGATCACCGGGTCGAGCTTGCCCTCGGCCGCTTCGGCGGTCAGGTTGCGCCCGAACTGGTCCAGAATGGCCGAACCGGTCTGGCTGCGCTTGTCCTGCACGCCGCCGGCGTTGGCCAGATCGCCCTTGCCGGAGGCATTGGCGCCGCCGCTGTTGCCATGGATCATGTCGATAGTGGCCGAACGCAGTTCGCCCAGGTCGACATCCATCTTGATGAGCACCTGGGTGCCCACGCCCTCGCCTTCGCGGATCAGGCCGAGCAGGATGTGCTCGGTGCCGATATAGCTGTGACCGAGTTGCAGCGCCTCGCGCAGACTCAGCTCCAACACCTGCTTGGCGTGCGGAGTAAAGGGAATGTGCCCGTTGGGGGCGGCATTGCCTTTGCCGATCATCTCCTCGACCTGCTTGCGGGTGTCGTCCAAGGTCACTCCCTTGGATGCGAGCGCCTTGGCGGCGACCCCCTCACCTTCGCGGATCAGGCCGAGCAGCAGGTGTTCGGTGCCGATGTAGTTGTGCTGGAGAGTACGCGCCTCTTCCTGCGCCAACACGATCACGCGCCGTGCACGGTCGGTAAACCGTTCGAACATGCTTGTCCTTCCATCTCGATAGTCCACACCACTCTACCGATTCGCGATGACGTTTATGCCTTTCCTCGCGATAATTGCGCTCATAACGCAATGAAAAACGATATGCTGAATATAACATGCCAACAAGGAGGATGTCATGACGCAACCAGATGTGAACATCGAGTCCGAGCCGCGGACGTCGGACGGAGCCGGCGACATCGTCGTTGGGGTGGACGGCTCCGAGGAGTCGTTCACGGCCTTGCAGTGGGCGCTCAGAGAGGCGTCCTTGAGCGGCAGGGCGGTCAACGCGGTCTATGCGTGGACGCATTCGTGGGATATGGGAGCCCAGCCAGACAATCCCGACGCGTGGGAGAAGGCGAGCAAGGCCATCACCGAGCAACTGCTGGATTGGGTGAATGAGGCGAGCGCCGGCATTGCATTCGACCCGGATAACCTGAAGCTCACCTCCGTGCACGCCTCCGGCACGACTGGACTGCTGCAGATCGGAGCGGATGCCCAACAGATCGTCGTCGGCCGCCGATCCCTGGGTCGCGTGACCAGATGGTTCGTGGGGTCGCTGTCATCCTCCCTCGCCGAATCCGCCAAGGTGCCGGTGACGGTGGTCAGGATCGCCGGCAACGAGGACAAGAGCGTGCAGGATGATATCGCGCATTCGCTCGCCCCCGGTATGCCGATTCACCATGATGACGATGAGCTGGCCGCGGCCAAGGGCAAACGTCCGGTGGTCGTCGGCGTGGACGGTTCCGAGACGTCCCGTCATGCGTTGCGGTTCGCCATTGATTTCGCCGCGCTGCATCACGCCCCGCTGCAGGTCATGTTCTGCTGGCAGCTGAAGGATCTGGGCGAGGTGCCCGGCTATGAGAACGCGATCGCCTCGATCGGCGCCGGTCAGGATCACGCGCAGGACATCGTCCGTCGCATGATCGAGCAGGCCGATATTCCCGACGGGCTTCAGGTGACGGGCAAGGCGTTCCACATCGCGGCGGCCAAGGGCCTGACCACGGCATCCCGGTTCGCCAGCCATCTGGTCGTCGGATCCCGCGGTCTGAGCGGCTTGGACGCCCGCTTCCTCGGTTCCGTGTCGAGGCAGATCCTGAACTTCGCGGAGTGCACGGTCACCATCGTGCACTGAGCGCCATCGCGCGCTGGCCCGGATGCGCAACCCCGGATATAGACGAATCGCCTGTGACACCGCTTCGCGTGGTGTCACAGGCGATTATCGTTCCATCGTCATTCCGCCATTCGGTCGCCGTGACGTTGCCCGTGTTGCGGGCGATTCGGGTCAGCGCGTTTCAGGCAGCTGGGATTTGAGGATGATCGTGCCCTTGGGCACGTCGAACGGCAGGCCGGCGACACCGAGCTTCTCGATCAGCTCCACTTCGCTGCGCTCGTCCCGCGGCGCCTGCGCGATGACATCGATATGCAGGTCGTCGAACGCGGGCTTGGATTGAATCCACATGTGACTCGGCTCGGGCGGCTCGATTTCGGAATGTTCGCCGCATCCGTGGTCGAGCGAGACGACCTTGCCGTCGTCCGGGCTCCACTTGTTCGCGCAGACGCCGAACATTTCGCTCAGATCGCCCTGCAACGCGACGAAGAACCCGCAGGTGGAGCACAGATTGCCCGACGCGGTCTTGGTGGACAACGACTTGGGGCCGCGAGGGCCCTCATACCAGCGCTGCGCGGTCTGGGCGCGGCCCAGCGGGGACAGCACATGGCGGCGGGACAGATCGAATGCGCTCACCGCGTCATCGACATCCTCCGCAGCTGTGGTGGGCTGAGCGTCCTGGGACTCCACAGGTTCGCTGTCGGGCGCCTCAGAATCCGATGCTCCGGTATCCGATGCCTCATCCGCGGCATCGACCTTGCCCGGGGCCCCGGCCGCTTCCACGTCCCGTGCATCCGAAACGCGCGTGTCACCGGTCTCGGCTTCGGCGGTCGCCCGGAAACCTTCCTCCAACCGCGGATCATCCGGGTCGGTGCCGATGGAGTCGGTCACCGACAGGTCGGTCGGCAGCAGACGGTCCTTCCATGGAATCCATTCCGGAGGGCGCAGCGCCTGTTCCATGGGAATAAGCGTTGACTCGTTCACCGTCCACGTGTCGCGTTCGACATCGTGGAACATCGTCACGGACCACTGCCATCCCTCGTAGCCGCGCATCAGCGAGACGAACCGGTAATCGGTGATGCCGTCACCGGCGTCGATGGCCTCGACGAACTCTCCGACGCCGTTCTCGTCCTCGGCAGCCTCGACGGCCATGGCACGGGCAGCGTCTTTCGGGTCGATGGAGGCGATGGGCGAATCCGCGATACCGGGTTCGTCCACAACCGTCTCAGGCATGGTCGTTTCAGGCATGTACTATCCCCTGTCCCCTCATTCCTGCACGTCGAAGCTGTCAGCCACGCCACGCAGCAGTGTGGCGAGCTTCCGGCTGTCGGCGGCGGAGGGATACCGATGGCGACGCAGCTCGTTGCCCGCGGAATCCAGCAACTTGATAAGGTCCTCCACGATGGCGGCCATATCATCCGGCTTCGGGCGGGTCGCCTTGACCAGGGACGGCACGGATGCGACCAGCGTCACACCCATGGCCTGTGGCCCCTTGCGGCCGTCGATCACGGAGAACTCCACGCGGGCGCCTTTGCGCAGGGTGGTCACGCCATCCGGCAGAGCCGCTGCGGGCAGGAACACGTCCTCGCCCTCGTCGTTCGTAATGAATCCGAATCCCTTTTTCGCGTCGAACCAACGTACGCGCCCACTGGGCATGGCACACCTCGTTACTCGTCGGACCGGCAGATTCTCGATCTGCTCATGAATACATCAAAGTATCAGTTTACCTCAATGCATGAACGCACGGCACGCGGCAGCGCACCGGACGCGAATCACTTGCTCTTGTGCTGCCGCGCTTGCTGTTTCTCCTGCTTGGCTTTGTTGCGTTCGGCCTTGCGTTCCGCCTTGGCGTCCTGAGGGGGTTCGTCCACGGCGATCTTCGGCTCCAGCGGCGCTACGGGCAGCACCACCGTGAGCGTGAGGCCGCCGCCCTGGGAGTCGGTCGCGCAGATGAAGCCCTTGTGCGCCTTGACCACCGACTGCGCGATGGCCATGCCAAGCCCGGTGCCGCCTTTGAGACGCGCCCGGGACGGGTCCGCGGTGTAGAACCGCTCGAAGATCTTGGAGCGGGAGTTCTCGGGCACGCCCGGACCATGGTCGCTGAAGCGGACCACCGCGTAGTTCATGCCCATCTGCATGGAGCGGCTTACGTCCACGGCTTCGATGAAGTAGCGCATCGAGGCGTCATTCGCGGACATGCGGGCCAACGATTCGGGGCTGATCGACGCGGGCATGACGCCGACGGATATCTCCACCGGGGAGTCGGCGGGCGTGTAACGGTGGATGTTGCCGACGATGTTGGTGACCACCTGCCGCAGCCTCGACCCGTCGCCTTTCAGCATGACATCGGGCAGCGGGCCTTCGACGAACTCCAGATCGGCCGGCTCATCCCCGTTGCGCGGCTGGAATGTCAGCGTGCCGCGGCGAATCTCACGGCCCGGATCGAGCGCGTGCAGGTCTTCGGTCGCGTCCGTGACCAGCGTGGTCAGCGGCACCTGCTGGGTGATGTCGATGCCACGCCCCTCGTCGAGGCGCGCCAACGACAGCAGGTCCTCCACCAGTACCGTCATGCGGGTGCTCGAATCCTCGATATGTGAGATCGACTCATCGGCGCGTCCCAGCGCACCCGGCAGATCACGCTGCATCTTGTATAGCTCCGCATACCCGTGGATCGCCGCGAGCGGCGTGCGAAGTTCATGGCTGGCATCGGAGACGAATCGTTTCATCTTCGCCGTGGTCTCCTCCTGCTCGTGGAAGCTCTGCTCTATTCGGGTGAGCATGGCGTTGAGCGAGACCGACAGCGAACCGACCTCCGTGTTCTCCGGCGCCGGGGGCACGCGTTGTGTGAGGTCGCCGGCGGCGATCTTCGCGGCGGTCTTCTCGATGCGCTTCAGCGGAGACAGTGTTCTCTGGGTCATCAGCGTGGCCAGCAGGGCGCCGAGTATGACGATGGCCACGCCGACGATGATGCAGTAACGGGTCAATGTCTTTACGGTGTCAAGCTGGTCGCTCAGCGACAGACCGATGTAGCATACGCCGCCGGGCTTGCCGTCCTCATCGGTCCACGGCAGCGCCACGACGCGCCACGGCGATTCGGCGGTGGACAGCGTGGAATGGTCCACGCTCCGCCCGCTCAACGTCACGACGGCGTTGGTGGTGAACGGCTGCTGGAGCTGCACACCTCCGCGGCTGCCGTTCATAGGCAGCAACGGCATCGAACTGACGCCGTCCTTGAGAGTGGGGACGATGGCGTTGCGCAAGATGGTGTCGTCGCTGTCGCGGATCTGCACGAAGTAGCTGTACAGCAGGCTGCTGCTGGATTTCTCGGCGTTATTCTGCTGACGCATGGTATCGATGTTGTTGAGGACCAGTTGCGCCTGACGGAACAGCTGCGTGTCCGTCTTCTCCAGCATGTAGTTGCCGACCAGCTGGCGCAACGTCAGTGATATACCGGCCGTACCCACGATCAGCAGGATAACCGTGCACGCCACGATCTTGGTGGCCAGCGGAACGGCGTCCAGGCGCCCGACGAACATCGATTTCAGTGTCGCCCACACACCCTTGGTATGGGTCGCACGCTTCTGGCTCGCAGGGGCGGCTGTCGGCGGAGGTATCTGCGCGGTTCCCGGAGTCCCGGCCGTGCCGGTCGGCGCGGTTCCCGGTGCCGGGGCCGGGCCTGCGGCGGTTCCGTCACCCGTCGGCGGAGGTGTATGTGCGGTCATCGCGCCCGCCTCACGCCGAGACTCTGGGCTCGCGAATCATGTAGCCGATGCCTCGCTTGGTCTCGATCAGCGGGGTGACCTTGTGCTGTTCACCGTTGTCGTCGGTCACCATGATGCCGTCGACCTTCTTGCGCAGGTACGAGATGTACGACTCGACGATCGCCGCGTCACCGCCCCAATCGTATTGCCAGACGTGATCGAGGATCTGCGCCTTCGACAGCACACGGCCCTCGTTGTCCATCAGGTAGCGCAGCAGCTTGTATTCGGTCGGGCTCAGATCGATCGCATGACCGGCGCGGGACACATCGTGTGAATCCTCGTTGATCTCAAGGTCGCCGACGCGGATGATCGGATCGTCCTCCACCTGCTCACGGGTGCGACGCAGAATCGCGCGGATGCGGGCCACGACCTCCTCCAAGCTGAAGGGCTTGGTCACGTAGTCGTCGCCTCCGACGGTCAATCCCATCACCTTGTCCTGCGTGTCGTCGCGGGCGGTGAGGAACAGCACGGGGGCACCAATGCCCTCCTGCCGGATGCGGCGGGTCACGGTGAATCCGTCGATGTCAGGGAGCATGACGTCGAGGACGATCAGGTCGGGCTGGGTCTTCTCGATCACCTCGATGGCTTCGGAGCCCGATGCGGCGGTGGCCACATCGAATCCGGCGAAATGCAGGGATGCGACGAGCAGTTCACGGATGGACGGTTCGTCGTCGACAACAACAATGGATGCTTCAATCGGCTTGCTCATGGTTACCAGCTTGACTCGATGTTCTGGATGTTTCCTGAACACCATCTGTGTCTTGCGGGACAATGGACGCCAGCCACGCGTCAAAACGCTCCCGGGAGCCTTCGTCGGCGGCTTCGTCGGTGTTGCCCGGCTTGGGCGCGGTGGCGGCCGACGACGTTCCGAACCGCTTTCCGCGCCGGGATGCCTCCCTCCGTTCGCGGCGCGTCATGGGTACGGACGGAGCGGACTGCCCGTCGGATTCACTTGAAGCAGACTGCGGCCCGCCGCCGTCCTCCGCCGTGGAGTCCGACTCGGCTGCATCACCCTTGGATCGCCGCTTCTTGGCGGACTTGCCCGTGTCTTTCTTCGTGGCTTTCTCTGTGGATTTTCCTGCGTCCTTCTCGGCATCCGGCTGCTTGCCCTTCGTATCGCGACGACGGCGAACCACCGTCACGACGCCGATGACGATCAGAACCACCAGCACGCCGCACATCACGGATATGCCCACCCATTTCCACACCGTGCCGCGCTGCGCTGTGGTCGTCTTGATCGTGGCGATGGAATCCATCATGGCGATCGCCGAGCCGGACCAGTCGGGGTTCCTGCCGCTGACCGGCCCGTAGGCGCTTTTCAGCAGCTGGTCCGACGTGGTCTTGTTGTACAGCCACGATTCCGAGTTGCCGGAGACGGCGACCACGAGCTTGCCGTCGTTGAGGGCCACGGCCAGCAGCACGGTGTTCGGTTTGGGGTTGGTGGCGTCCAACGCCTCCTGCGCCCATTGGTCGGGATCCTCTACCCCCTCGAAATGCAGCATGTATGACAGCTTGACCGACACGCCGGTGCTGTCGTAGGTGCTGGATATGGCGTCCGTGACTTTCGTCAGATTGGAGCCGAGCACGTTGTAGGGATCGGTTATGTCCTGGGAGAACGTGGCCTGCCCCTGGTCCGAGGACGACGAATCGTCCCCGGCGGCGTATGCGACCGCACCGGGCGAAGTTATCCACATTGTTATGACCAGCACCGTCAAAACCGCGGAAAACAGCCGTTTCCACAGAGAAAATCCGTCGCGCGACACGCCGATAACCCCCAAAATGGCCGAGCCTTCGACCACATCATCCGTTTTTCCGTATCTCATCGTTCGCAATGTCATATCCTCCACATTACCGGCCGGACGCTTCAACGTCACCGGGCGAAAACAGAACAATACAGGAAAGGAACAACCATGCCCCAATATCAAGTGGATTCCGAACGGATCCAATCCTCCTCCGCCGCCGTTTCGGCGTCCATCGCCGCCATCCGGCAGGCGGTCAACGGAATGTATACGAACCTCAACGGTCTCCAGGACGCCTGGCGTGGCGGTGCCGCCACGCAGTTCACTTCGGTCAGCGCGCAGTGGCGTGCGGCACAGCAGCAGATGGAGGCGTCGCTGGAATCCATCCAGCAGGCGCTCACCCAGGCATCCACCGTCTACGCCGACGCCGAAGCGCAGGCGTCCCGACTGTTCGCTTCCGGCTGAACAGTATCACGGCGGTGATCCGCTCCGGTATGCCCGCAGACATACGAAAAGGGCTCCGACCCTCAACAGGTCGAAGCCCTTCACATCGCGGCAAATCCGTGTTACGGCATCCGTCATCGCAACGCGCTACCGCGCTGCGATGACGGATGCCGGGAGCGGATCAGTAGCCCATGTCGGCGCCGGCGGCCG
>OGOO01002369.1_pt1 | contig 13808 bp, 9 predicted proteins | sample 1552651 | NCBI WGS metagenome assembly OGOO01 (sample SAMEA2580118, study PRJEB22360) | human gut metagenome | biome: human gut; feature: human-associated habitat; material: faeces | place: Denmark | collected 2008/2010 | reverse complement strand
GGCGGCGGTTTTCTCGACGCTGGCGCCGGAGGAGCCGTCGATGTCGAACTCGTAGGTCTGGCTCGCGGCGGAGTCGACGGCGTTGTCGCGGAACGAATGCTTGCCGAAGGGGTTCGGAGTGGTGTTCAAGTTGGTCATTGGTGATCTCCTTCTGAAAGGGGGTCGGTCATGTGCTGGAGTGCACACTATCACGCCCCAGCACGTCCCAATGACCTCGGCAACCCCCAATCACGACCGGCCCACGCAGATACACCAACGGGAGTAGTCCCTGCGGATTATGGGGAAGTCTCGAATGCACAAAACAGGGTACTTCTCGTAGGATTTTGTGCCGGGAGGGCTTGAACCGTTTGGCGTGAACAGGGAAAAACTTTTCGCATTTGTCGCCAATAGCTACGAGAAATGGCTCATTTTGCACATTTCGGATCGACGGTGCTTTTAGACGCTCTTCTTCCAGTGTGATGCGCCCGATGCGGGCGGCCGGGTCATGACCGCGCTCGTAGAGCCGCAGGTTCTGGTTGCGCGTGGTGTCGCGTCAAGGCTTTAGACGGCTTGGTGGTGCGCGTCGGCTGGTGCACCAAGCGGCGCGCCCCTCCGCCGGCTTCTAATACTTCTCAACGAGATCGATGAGTTCCTGCTTGGAATGCAGGCAGGTCTTCTCCAAAATGCGGCGGGTGTGGGTGCGGATGGTGGATTCCGAGACGAAGAGCGCTTCGGCGATGACCTTTGCGGAGCGGCCGCGGGCGAGGTAGGGGAGCACCTCGGCTTCGCGACGGGTGAGGCCGTAGTCGTCGGCGAGGAGCGCGAAGACGACCTCTTCGCTGTTAATAGCTTCGGCCCCATCGATCTCGCCGGTCGCAGAAGTGCTGATGGACTCCGCAACGGGAGAGGTGCTGGCAGGGTCGGCAGCTGCTTTGTCGGTTGCCTTGACGGCTGTTGGGGCAGCTAAGACCGACGATGGATCTGAGACGCTCGAGTGCGGATTCGCGTTGCCGTCGCCGGTCGCCTCGCCAATCGCCATTCTCCCTTCTGCCTCCTCGCCCGGAACCGAGCGTTTGGCGTTGTGCCAGAGAAACCATAGCAGGATGACGAGCAGATACACCGCTCCGATGCACACGCCCACTACAGCGTGGCCAGCCACTTCGGGGAGGAGCATGATCAGATAGCCGATGCCGATGCCCACGAGCCGTGCGAGAATGGACAGCGCCCTCACCAGGCCCCCTATAACGAAGCCCGATACGGCGTAATCGTAGGCAGCTGTGGCTACCAGGTACCAGATGACCACGTCGAAGACCCCATGTACGGCGCTCATGATTGCGTTCAGCACCACGGGGTGAACATTCCAGAAAAACGGCAGCGCCGCGAACAGCACGATGGCGATGGGGATAAGCAGTTGGTAGACAAGCGACAGGTTTACTCGCCGCTGCAAGGCAACCGTGAAGGCCAAAAGAAGCACTGCAACGACGAAATTCAGCACGAGGGGCAGTTCATGGGCCGTGCTCGCGGAGTTCACGCTGAGCACGGCGGTCTCCCACATAAAGCCGAACAGGCAGGAGAAAACGAGGGCGGCGATGATGAGCGGTACGAGGGTGGTGAGAGCCGCCAGATAGCGCTGAGACTCGGTTCGGTGGGGCGCGAGGAGGACCGACGGCTGGCTGCTCTCGGTACGGCAGCGCTTCAGGCAGAGACCCGAGGCTATTGGCAGGGGAGCCATGAGCGCAAGGGGCGGAAAGGGAGTGAGGGCCACGAGGGAGTCGACGGCGAGAAAGATGATGGTGGTGAGCAAGAACGACGCCGGGGCATACAGGGCCGTGCGCGAGGGATGCACGCGTCCGAGCACGTCCGCCCAGCTCCCCCATAGGTAGCCGAAGCCGACGCCGCATAGCGTCGAGCCGATCACGAGCGATGCGGAAAGCGCTGGGCCGGCAAACCATATGCCGGCGCCGCCGATAGCCGCGATGCCGACAAGGATGCATCCGCAGAAGGGCCACGGCGAGAGTTTCGCCAGATTTTCCGGCGCCCGCTCTACAAGGGCCGACACGCCTAAGAGCACGGTCATGTTTGCCAAAAACGATACGACGACGATCAACGTATTGTACTGGGGCGTGTCCGCCGCGCCGGTGAGCAGGATGGAGCTGCGGAAGGTGAGCATGCTGCAGGCCCAGAAAAACGCGAGGCCGAGATAGCACAGGTGCAGAAAGCGGGGAAGCGGCTCGATAGCGGCCGATGGTGCATCGCAGACTGCTGTCACGGCCCTGCCCCTCCTTCTCCATTGCCAGTGTGAACTGGGTGTTTCCCTGTCGCGTCCTCTATTATGACTGACTTGCGTCTCGATAAATCATCAGAAACTGATGATATGGCGTATAGCCGACGATTCTAGCATGGAGTGCCAACGGAAGGAGGTGCGAAATGCAAGAGACAAGAGGCGGGGCTGCGCGTGCGACCACACAAACATCGGAGAGAGAGGTCGTGCGCGATGCCGCACGGGTGAACGTCTGCGCCAAGGCAGCCTACCTGAGCACCATTGGAGCTCTGTTCTCGCGATGGGGCGATGACTATGAAGCGGCGTACGAGGCGGCCCGTGCGACGGCGGCCGATTTAGCGATAGCGCCCGCGACGCCGGTGGGCGCCGTGCGCTGCCGACTCGAGAACGAGGTGCTCACCTTGGGCGCTCCCGCGGCGGCGGTGCCCGTCGAATCGCTTTATAAGCCTTGGGCCGATGGACGGGAGCGCCGCAGAGGGGTCTCGGCTGAGTTTGGTGCGGCCCGGCATCTGCTCCTCGGTGACAGCGCCCAGCACATGCGGGCCCTTTATCGCGCTCTCGAACTTGAGGTGCCGATGGAGTTTTGCGCCATGCCCGACCATGTGACGCTCATGACCGAGGTGGTGGCCCTGTGCGTCGATGCGGGAAACCATGAGGCTGCTCTTGCGCTGTTGTCCGAGCATTTCGACTGGCTGGACGCTTACGAGCAAACCTTGCTCGCCCATGCGGCCGCGCTCTCGTCGGCGCCCCCCTCGGCTCGTACCGACGAGCTGGCTCGCGCTCTGGCCCATGGGCTGGCGGTAGCTCTCGCGGCGGCCGTCCGAGACCTATCCGTGTCCCTTCGGTAAAAACCGAGGACTTCCCCAGACAAGGAGAAAGCAGATATGCAAGAGAAGGAGGCTTTAATGCACTGCAATCCCACCAGGCGAACCTTCCTGAAGGGTACCGCCGCCACCGCTGCGCTGGCTGCTGTGGGCACTTGCTCGGTGGCCGCGTGGCGGGCCGAGCAGGCCGAGGCCGCCGCCACGGGCGCGGCCAAGATTCAGGGCGCATCGCTGTGCAACGGCTGCTCCAGCAAGTGCGGCCTGATCGCCACTGCTCTCGACGGGCGGTTGTGGACCGTCGAGGGCATGAAGGAGCACCCCTATTCCAAGGGAACGCTCTGCGGTCGCGGTCACGGCGCGGCTCAGTGGGCCTATTCCGACGGCCGGCTGACTCAGCCTATGAAGCGCGCCGCCGACGGCAGCTTCGCCCCTATCAGCTGGGATGACGCTCTGTCCGAAATTGGCGCGAAGGTGCAGGAGATCATCGCCGAGGCCGGCCCCGAGGCGCTGGCCATCATCCAAGATCCGCGCCCCTCGGGCAAGTACTACAGCAAGCGCTTCATGAACGCGCTCGGCTCACCCAACGTGTATACCCATGCCGCTGCCTGCAATCTGTCGAAAGAGAGCGGTATTCAGGAAGCCACGGGAGCCCAGAACTTCTCGGTGGACTTCCCCAACACCAAAATGGTGGTGTTCATCGGCCGCAGCTATGGCGATGGCATCCGTCCCTCCTCGGTGAAGAGCTTGGCCGGAGCGGCCGAGGGCGGGGCGCGGGTGGTCATCGTGGATCCGCGTCTGAACAACACCGGCGTCTTTGCTACTGACTGGGTGCCTATCAGGCCCGGCGCTGATATCGCGTTCCTGCTCGGCATCGCGAACGTGCTGGTGACGCGCGACCTGTACGATCACGCGTTCGTTGAGCAGTCCGCCGTGGGCTTTCCGGAGTTCGCTGCTCAAGTGACCGAGTACACGCCGGAATGGGCCGAGGGCATCTGGGATGTCCCGCCCGATACCATCGTGGAAATCGCCGAGTCGCTAGCCGCCGCCGCACCGGCCTGCGCTATCGAGCCTTCCTGGCGGGCAGCGTTCGGCTGCGCCTATCAAAACTCCTTCGAGACGGCTCGCGCGGTGTGCGCCGTAAATGCGCTTCTTGGCTGCTGGGGGCAGAAGGGCGGAGCGCTCATCACCTCTTCGCCCAAGGCGGGCGACGTGGATCCGGTGAAGTTCCCCGAGGTGCCCAAGCCGGCCGCCAAGCGTTTGGGCGACGCCGAGTACCCGCTGGCGCTCTCGGGCACCGGCACCAACCTGGCCGTGCTGAACGGCTGCGCCGATGGCACCATCCAGGGCGTGTTCTTCTACAACTCCAACGCCGTGCAGGGGTATGCGCAGCCGGCAAAGTGGCGCGAGGCGCTTTCCCAGGCAAAGCTTGTGGTGACTATTGACGTGCAAATGAGCGAGACCGCTTTGGCTTCGGACTACGTGCTGCCCGAGTGCACAGTGCTGGAGCGCCTGGAGCTGCCCGAATTCATCGGCGGCAAGAAACACTATGTGGCACTGCGCACCCCGGTGATCGAGCGCATCCATCCCGAGACGCGCCCCTGCGACGAGATCTTCGCCGGGCTGGCCGAGGCGTGCGGCGTGGGACAGTACTTCCCCTTCACGGTGGAAGAGCTGGCCGACGCGCAGCTGGCCAGCGTGGGCACCTCGCTCGATGCGGTGCGTGAGGCGGGTATCGTGGAATTGGCTGACCCCGGCTTCGCATTCGGCACGCCGACGTTCAAGACTCCGACGGAGAAGTTCCAGTTCGCCTCGGCGAAGGTGGCGGAAGCGGGCTTGAACCCGGTTATCGGCTACGTGCCGCGTCTGGTGGAGCCGGCCGAGGGCGAGTTCTTCCTCATCGGCGGCATGCAGGGTATCCACTCCCACACCATGACGCTGAATCTGGAGGCGCTGAACGCCATCTCCCGGGAATATCAGCTTGAGCGACTCTGGATGGCTGCCTCCGATGCCGCTGATCTGGGCATTGCCGACGGCGATACGGTGGAGCTTTCCTCCAGCGAGTGCTCAGGCCAGGTAGCTGTGAAGGTGACCGAGCGCTTGAAGCCCGGTGTGCTGTTTCTGCCCACCCATTACGGCGGCACATCGCCCTATCTCACTCGGGCCCAGGGCTTTGGCCTCAACATGATGGATTTCGTTCCGCTGCATTTGGAACCCGGCGTAGGCTCCACCATGAGCCAGGAGGTAGCGGTGAAGGTTAGGAAGGTGGAAGGCTGATGGCCCGTTACGGAATGCTCATCAACACGAAGAAGTGCGTTGGCTGCTACGCCTGCCGCGTGGCCTGTCAGATGGTGAACGGGCTCGAGTCCGATGAGGCGTTCATCAAATTCGACGAGATGGAGCAGGGGGTCTACCCCAACGTGTATGCGGAAGTGGTGCCAGTGCAGTGCATGCACTGCGAGGACGCTCCCTGCGAGGCGGTGTGTCCCACCCATGCCACCTATACGACCGACTCGGGCGTGGTGCTGGTAGACGAGGAACGGTGCATCGGCTGCAAGTACTGCATGGCCGCCTGCCCCTACGGCGCCCGCATCCAGATTAAGAAGACCGGCGTTATCGAGAAATGCCGCTTCTGCTGGTACGAGGGCGAGCCGGGCAACCCGCCGCGTTGCGTGGGCACCTGCATCTCCGGCGCTCGCCTGTTTGGCGACCTGGACGATCCGCAGAGCGAGATCTGCCAGGAAATCGCTCGCACCAATGCCCAGCCGCTGGCGGGCGACCTGACCACCGCGAAAATCTACTACGTGAGGTGATGATCAATGGTTTGGGGATCTATGATCGCTTGGTACCTGTTTTTGGCGGGCGCATCGGCCGGCGCCTTCCTCACTTCAGCCTTTGTGGAGGCGAAGTATCCCGACAGCGTGAAGATGCGCGTCGCGGGCCGCATTATCTCGCCCATCTTTCTGGGCATCGGTCTGCTCATGCTCATGTTGGACGCCGAGGCCGGGCTGCACAACCCGTTGCGGTTCTTCTATCTTATTATGAACCCAGGCTCGGTGATGACGCTGGGCGTGTACTTCATCTGCGTGTTCATGCCGGTGTCCATTGCCGCGGCGCTGCTTGAGGTGCTGCGTCGCCCGGTGCCGAAGTGGCTCACCTGGACAGGTATCGTATCCGCGTTCTGTGTGGCGGCCTACACCGGCTTTCTACTGGGGGTCGTGAGCGCCTACCCGCTGTGGAACAACGCCATTTTGCCGGTGCTGTTCGTGGTGTCGGCTCTGTCGGCGGGTCTGGCGGCTACGAGCTTGGTGGGCCTTATCACCGATCGTGAGCGCTTCGAGCAGATGTGGCTCATCAAGAAGAGCCACGTGATTCTGTCGGCTATCGAGATGGTGGTGCTTGCAACCATGCTCATCATCGTGAGCTCGGGCAGTCCCGAGGGCGCCGCATCGGTTGCCTCGCTCGTGTCGGGCCAGTACGCGCCAATGTTCTGGGGCGGTCTGGTGCTGCTTGGCCTGGTGGCGCCGTTTGCCATCGAGGGCTACCCGGTGTTTGTCACGCGAAAGGTGGAGACCTCCACCACCTCTATGGTGGTGAGCGTCATCGGCGAGGGCGGTGTCCTTGTGGGTGGTTTCATGCTGCGTCTGCTGGTCATTCTGGCGGCTCTACCGGTGCTGTACCTGTAGCGAGATGGCGGCGCTGCCGGTGCTGTGCTCGTAGCGCGATGGCGGCGCTCGCCGGGTGATCGGGCGCCCCGGGGCTTTCTCCCATAGGCGACGCGTCGCCTGCGGCAAGGCCGTGGTCCTTCCGGGATCGCGGCCTTGCTCTTGCTGTGGCTTGGATCCTTTGCCGGGGCAAGGCGCTGCGGTCGCGCTGGGGCCTACTCCTCTTCCAGTGTGATGCGGTCGATGCGGGCGGCCAGGTCGTGGCCGCGCTCGTAGAACTGGAGGTTCTGGTTGTGGGCGAAGTAGCGGTCGCAGCCGTGGTCGTTGATGAAGGCCATGCCGGCACGGCTCACGGACAAGTCGGTCACCAGCATGAGCATCTCCTGCCCCTCACCGAAGGCCTCTTCCACGAACTTGAACACGTTGTCCAAGGCGCCTGCCGCCGTATCGATGGCCGCATCCAGCTCGTCGAGTCGCTCGTTGAAGCGCTCGCGCAGCAGGTTGAATGTGGCGCCTTCGGGCGTATCGGCCCCCGTGCGCAGCACCTCGTCCAGAAGGCCGATGGTTCGCTCGAAGGAGCGGTAGCGCTCGTCGGAAAGCAGGCTCGCGGCCCGTTCGGTGTCGCGGGTGCGTGCCAGCTCGGTGGTCGTGGCGCGGATGAGCGCGCTCGCATCGGCGTCTTCGGCCACGCCTTCGGCGGCCAGGCGTTCCTTCAAATCGGCCAACACGCTATGAGCGAACGCGGCTGCTTTCTCTTCCATAACGGCCTCGCGCAAGCAGCTCACCGTGGCGTCCACGATAGGCCCCATGACGGCCACGCGCTCGTCGAAGGGCGCCGCCGCGGCCCGCTCGGCCAGGCCGGCATCGGCGCTACCGTCCAAGATACGATCGATCTGGTAGTCGCTGCGATACTTCGTGAACAGGTCGTAATACATGGCGAACCGCTTTGCAATCTCGCCGTTCTGCACGTACTGCTCCACGAGCAGCTCATCAACGGTGAGCCCCTGGGCCTCGTAGAGCTTGATCATCGCCGACAGATCGTCCCAGCCGCGGGCCGTCACGAACGACGCGCCGTCGGGGGTGGCCTCCACGGCGTAGAAGTGGGAGCGCTCGATGTCCAGGTAGGTGATGACCGCCGGATGCACCTCGGCCGACACGGCGAACTCGCGCCAGACGTCGAAGTCGGGTTCCACCTCGATGCGCTTGAGGCGGTCCCAGGTGGCGATGTCGAAGTCATGGGCCGTGCGGTTGTACTCGGGCGGGTTGCCGGCCGTCACGACGATCCAGCCGTCGGGCACCGCATGGCGGCCGAAAATCTTGTATTGCAGAAACTGCAGCATGGCCGGCGTGAGCGTCTCCGATACGCAGTTGATCTCGTCGAGGAACAAAATGCCCTCGCGACGCCCCGTGGCCTCCATCGCCTCATAGACCGAGGCGATGATCTCGCTCATGGTGTATTCGGACACCTGGTATTCCACGCCGTCATAGGTTTTCGTCGCGATGAATGGCAGGCCCAGCGCGCTTTGGCGGGTATGGTGGGTCATGGAATACGACACGAATCCCACTTCCAGTTCTTGTGCGATCTGCTCCATGATGGCCGTCTTGCCGATGCCCGGCGCGCCCAGCAGGAACACCGGACGCTGACGCTCGGGCGGCAGAAGATAGTTGCCGAACTCGTCTTTAGTGAAATAGGCGACCATGGCGTTTTTGATCTGCTGTTTTGCTTCGCGGATATTCATAGCGGCTCCTCTTCTAGCACGAAGGTTTCATCCAGGATTACTTTCATGGCCCAAGGCGGCACGGGGGCCGAGGCGGCGGCATCGTCAGAATCGAGGAACACGAAGGCGGTCTCGTAGGCAGGGCGGCGCGTGGGATAGGTGCCCTGGCCATCGGTGAAGTAGATGAGACCGCCCAAGTCGTTCAGCTCTCCGGTGGCGAGCGCTTCGTCCACGTAGTTGAACACCGGGCGGAAATCGGTACCGCCGAGCCCCTTGATGGTGGGGTTCTCCAGATAGTCTTCCAAATCGCTCAGGCAGGTGATGCGTGCGACGTCGGTGATGGCAGCGTCGCACTGCACGATGAGCACATTCATGCGCGAGAAGAAGCTCGTCTCGTCGGCCAGGATAGAATAGGTACGCTCGATGAACCGCCGCACGAGGCCGTCTTTGGTGGAGGCCGAGGTGTCGATGGCGATGACGAAGTCGCGGATGCGTTTCTCCTCGGCAAATTCCACTGGTTCCACGAGTGGCAGGTTGCCGTACAGCTCGAGCCCGTAGGTGTAGAACACGTAGTCGAACTCGTCGTCGTTCACGCGGATCTGCTCGCCCATGCGGGCGAACTTGCGCAGGAAGGCCCGGTAATCGTGCTTTTCGCGGGTCACTTTGCGCAGGTTCATGGCGAGATTCGATCCCTCGATGCCCCACAGCTTCGCGTAGGCGTCCAGCTGGATGCCCATCTCCAGCGCCGCGTTTTCCCACTGCTCGCGGGAGCGGTCGAGCTGCACGGTGTCGGCGAAGCGCTCGCCGATGGCGCGGGCGGCGTTCTCGGGCGCGTCCTTCTGGGTGATGTCGGCGGCGTCCATGGCGCGGTGCGCTTTGTGGGAGTAGGGGGCGTCGGCGGCCTCGTCGGGGATGTCCAGGTCGGTGCCGGAAGTGTCGGCCTTGGCGGCGGGGGCGCTTGTTCGGCCCTCGCCTTCGGATGCTTCGCCCGCCTTGCCCGACGCTTCTTCTCCTTCGGCAATGACGACGGCATGCCAGGGGCGATGGTCGTCCACGTGGAAGCGAGCGCCGAGGCGGGCGAGCTCGTCGGCGGTTGCGCCGGCGCCGCGTCGGTCGCGCAGGGCGGCGTAGATGCGTTCGGCAGTCATGAGGCCGGCCTCTTCAGCCATGCGTTCCAGCTCGGGACGCGAGGCTGCCGCTTGGGCCGTGCGCGTGGCGGGAAGATCGAGCTGATCGATCACCGATTCCACCACCATGTCGCAGGCGATGTCCCACAGATCGGGATCGATGCCCTCGCCAGGGTAGAGGTGCAGAAACACACAGTGGAGCACCGTGTGCAGGTAGGCGCGAGAAGCTTCGGCCGGATCGGCGGCGTAGGTGCGCGCCCAGGTGACGGGGTCGAACCGCAAATGCGCGCCATCGGTGGCGAGCGTAGCGCCGGGGATGGGCAGGGGCGCGAGTCGGGCGAACGCCGCGCTCATGAAGCGCAGGCTCACGAGGAGCTCGTTGCGCACCAGGCCGAGCGCGTCGAGGGCCAGCGCCTCTATCTCGCTTTCGTGCACGGCCCCTCCTTTCGCGACTCGAGCTACAAACATTTCGACATTTTTGGTCACAAAGTCGAGTTCTGGGTTTTTCTCCTGCCGGAAAGACTCACTCACTTATTGATATTCGGTATATTTGGATAAGATCCAATACTGTTGTGGGTTTCGCTGTCCGTAATTCCCTCTCAAGGAAACCCAGAAGTCGATTTTGTGACCAAAATGGCGATTCTTTTGTCATTGTGCCTCTTTGCGCTGTAGTGTAGCATGGGGATTACGCGGGGTAAACAGCCCTTGGGCATCGAAATTGGGAAGGTGCACAAAACTATGGACGCCACTGCTCTGGTCTTTCGCGACGCAACTTCTTCTCTTGACGATCTCATTGCGCGGGTGCAAGAAAATCCGCTTCATTTAACTCTGGCCGACGTGACGATTGAGGAACCGGGGCACCCCATCGAGGGGGAGAACTGGCGCCCTCAGCTGGCTCCCTACAAACCTTGGGTGCATGACGCGGCCCTCGATGAAACCGAGGAGCTTGATGGCACCGATGGCGACCTGCTCATCGTAGGTGCGCTCGGCATGGGTATAACTGATGAGGAGCGCATGGGCATTATCGGCAGTGCTGTGCGCGGGGAAGAGGGGGAGGGGCCAACAGCAAGCGCAGTCGGACAGGCCATCGGAGAGGTGGCTGCTGGCACTGGCGCAGCAGCGGCGGCAGCGCCAGCGCGCAAGCTGTCGCCCCACGAGCTGTGGACCTTGGGGCAAACGCCGCGCTGGCAGCCGAAAGAGGAAGCGAAGGATCCGTCTTGCGAAAATGCGCGCGAAACCCAAGAGCGTGAAACATCGCAAAACCGTGAAACACTTCTAACAGCTCGTGAAACATTGCTATCCGACCGTGAAACATCGCAAAGTGAAGAGACGTACTTTGCCACCAACGTTCCCATAACGGTGCGACGCGATGGCGAGGGCTACGCGGTTTCCGCCGTGCACCTGGGAAAGCTCGCCGAGCACGGTCTTCGGGCCGACGGCTTGATCGTTGTGGTGCCGTCGTTTATCGACGATGTGCCTGTGGTGCGCATCGCCTCAGAGGCTTTTTCCCGACGCTTTACGAGTGGCGCCCAGGTTCGCTTGCTAGTGGTGCCTGACACCGTGGAAGTGGTGGGCTCCCAGGCGTTCAATGCCGTAAGTGCCGAAGTGGTGTACCTGGGCGCGGGCGTGCGCATGTACGACCCGTCCCCGCTGGACATGGCTCTGCCCAACCCTCGGCTCGAGGCGCGTCGCTACCTGGTGAGCCCTGTCAACAAATGCTATGCGAAAAAGGAGGATTGTCTGCTCGAGCGTCTGGGCGGTGGGCACAGCGAGAGGTTGGGCGCTGGCGATGCGCGCCTTTTCTCGAGTGAGACGATGGCCCCCTTCCGCCTCATCTTCGCCTCGGCACCTTATGCCGAGCATTTTGTGGTCCCTGATGGCGTGCGCGTCATGAGCGCCGCCGCCTTCGCGAAAGGATGCCCGCCGCCGCGCGTCATCGATGTGCCCGACTCGCTGGAGCGCGTGGACGGCTCGATGAACCCCGAGACGCTTTGGCGGGCCAGCGATCCAGCGGCGCTTGCGCGCATTGTCGCGCGCTGCGGAGGTCGTGTCACTGATTTTCAGGCCGTGGAAAAAAACCAGTGCTGGTACGGGTTTGCAGAAGGAAACGACCCCGCAGAAAAGAATGGCATCGCGCGGGAGGACGGTGTTGCGAAGGAGCCCAGCGTCGCTGCGGAAAACGGTTCGCGTGAGGCTCATCTGGTGGCGGGTCCTCCGGCCCCCGATTCCCCCTCGCGCCAGTTCTCGTCGGCGGCCCATGCCCGCATGAGAGGCGCGACGGCGGTGTCGGCTCGCGAGGCCGCGGCGAACGCAGCGAGCGCCATGGTGGCGCCGGTTTCTGCCACCGATCGCCTGGCTTTGCCGCGCGAGGTGGAAGGCGCACCGCTGACGCTCATCGCCGAGCGCGCGCTCATCACGGCGCCAGCGACGTTGGTCATCCCCGATACGGTGCGTGAGGTGCGCGATGGCAACGCCTGCAAGGGCACGCGTAAGCTCATGCTTCCCGAAGGCTTACGCACCATCGGTGCCCACTGCTTCTGCTCGCGCACGCTGGTCGGCCCCGTGCTCATTCCCGCGAGCGTCACCAGCATCGGCGAGGGCAGCTTCGAATACGCCATCGTGCGCCTGGCTGCGGCCGATGCGGTGGTGCATATCACGTCCGACCAGCTCATAAGTTGCTTTTTGGAAGACGTCGAGGATGGCATCCCCTTCGACTTCGCCCGCTACGATGACCAATTGCTGGTGGGGCGCGGCTTGCCTGATCATCTGGGAGCCCTGCTCCACCGCGTGGCGGCGCCTTTCCGCTTGGCGCCCGAGATGCGCGATCGCATTGTGGAAGCGCTGCGTGAGCGTGCGGCGGAGGCCGTGCAGTATGTGGCGCGTGAGGGGGGCATCGTCATGGTGCGCGCTCTGGCCGATGCCGGGTTCTTGAACGATGTCGAGCTGTTCGATCGCCAGATCGAGCGCCTGCGCGCCAGCAACCGCACCGACTGTGTGCTGTTCCTCATGAACTGGCAGCACGACCGCGCTGAGGCCACGCGTGCCACCGCCCCCAAGCGCGCCCGCGACCGCTTCGCGCTATAGGTGCTGTGAGGGAGGCGAATCTATGGATCGCAAACTTTTGCAATATTTGGTGGAATACCTCGTCGAAGAGGGCAAGGCGCATGGGTGCGCTCTGCCGCCCGCGGCGGCCGATGCGGCTCAGGGCGGCCTGGCAAGCGCTTCGGCCGAGGCGCTGTGGCTTGCGTTCCGATCACTTGTAAACGTGCGGCCTCCGTGGCCCGCGCCCGGCGAGTTCCTCGCGGCCCAGGACGAACTGCTGCAGGGGCTCATCGCCGAGGCGGGTGTGGCGACCTTGGCCGACACGACCCCGTCGCCAACCGACCCGCGCCTACGCTTGTGGCGCGGCGACATCACCACTTTGGCCGCAGACGCCATCGTGAACGCCGCCAAGGACGCCGGGCTGAACATGAAGAAGCTCGCCGCCGACGTGAAGCGCAAGGACGTGCGCGCCGAAGTGGACGCCGACATTGCCGAAGGCCAGCGCATAGGCGTGCAGGGGACCCCGTATTTCCTCATCAACAACCTTGTGGCCCGTGGCGCGCTGTCTTCCGATCTGTTCAAGGAAGCCATCAACATGGCCTTGCAGGCCGCTCCGTCCGGGCAGAAGTAACGAATGATCATCACCCGCAATCCCGATGCGCTTGATCTGCCGCTGCCGCTGGACCTCTCTCAGGGGACCTCTGTGACGGTAGGCAATTTCGACGGCGTCCATTTGGGGCATCAGGCGCTTCTTGCCATGACCTGTGAACGCGCGGCCGCGACGGGAACGCTTCCCGTCGCCATGACGTTCAACCCGCATCCCCTTGAAGTGCTGACGCCATACGCGCCCCCGCGCCTCACGACCCCGCAGGCACGGCTTGCACTGCTGGAAGCCTCCGGCATGGCGCTTGTGATGCTTGTGGTCTTTACGCCCGAATTCGCGGCCATGTCGCCGGAAACCTTCGTGCGCCGGATTCTTCTCGGCACGCTGAACATGCGCGAGCTGCTCCTCGGCTACGACTTCACCCTCGGCAAGGGCCGCGCCGGGACGCCCGAAGTCCTCGCCCAGCTCGGCAAAGCCGAAGGCTTCAACGTCGATCGGATGGATGCGCTCTCCGTGCACGACGAAGTGGTCAGCTCCACGCGCATACGGGAGCTGCTGCATCAGGGGCAGG
>OGOO01002362.1_pt1 | contig 13855 bp, 10 predicted proteins | sample 1552651 | NCBI WGS metagenome assembly OGOO01 (sample SAMEA2580118, study PRJEB22360) | human gut metagenome | biome: human gut; feature: human-associated habitat; material: faeces | place: Denmark | collected 2008/2010 | reverse complement strand
AAAAAAGAATATAATATAAGATTTAAAATATACCCTTCACCCTTCACCTCGTCACCACAACACATACCCATCATCGTATTCCCAACATTTGTTTTCCTGGTTTATTCTTCGGAGATATTTTTTTATCTATCGGAGATATTTTCGTATTCTTCGGAGATATTCTGCTATCTTTCGGAGTAATTTTCGGGTTAATGAGTTCAGAAATAGTTATCGTTTGACAAGCGGAAGAGCCAATTTGTTATCGCCCACAACAAACCAACCGATTGAGAATCAGAACAAAAAGTAATAAATTAAGTTTATTTAACCCTAAAAAACAACTATTTATGAAATAATTTCATTAAATTTGCAGCGTCTAAAAGCTCCACTTGTAAGTGTACGCAAGATGATGATAGTCAAACTACCAAAACGATAGTCAAACTACCCCCAAAAAACAACGAGCTGAAGGACAAGAATATAAGTAAGTGATATAAATCAGAAACTGAAAGTACAATTTAAACTTAAATAGATATGAAAGTATTCAATTCTACTCTTGCTGCCATCGGTTTGGCAGCATTCGTATTCGCATCATGTAGCGACAACACAAGTGATCCTACTGGTGGCGAAGGTGTAAAGTCAGAGGTTAATTCAGTTGAACTTACAGCTTTAACCCCAAGTTCTGTAATCAATTACAAGAACAGCACAGCTATGGCTCGCAAGTTCTTCGCTACAAGAGGAGCTTCAGCTACTGACTTCGTAACTGCAATGCCGGGGTTCCCAACAAAGCCAAATGTAATCAAAGATCTTCCCAAAGCAACTGATTTGGTTTTCAATGAGAGCAATCCAACAAACACTTACATTATCAAGAACAAGAACAAGCTTGACTTTACTGGCCACAAGATTCAGGGTGTAACCATCTTCGTTAGTGGAGACTGCAAGATGACTTACGATGAGTCTCTCGGTGGTAACACTATCGTATTGGCTAAGGGCGCTACCCTTGAATATACAGGAACTGGCTCTATGATTCAGGCTACCGACAAGGTATATGGCGCAGCCAGCAGTATTATCAAGGCTACCAATAGCAACAACAATATCGTTGTAGAAGGTGGACTCTATGCTTCTTGGGAAGGTCAGGGCGAAGAGGATATTCTCCATGGCGGCTTCGGTGCTGTAGAATCAAAGGTTAACCCTACCCAGAATATCACTTTCAAGAGTGGCGCTAAGGCTTTCATCGACGGTTCAATCCGTGCTAAGAACCTTACCATTGAGGATGGCGCTGTAGTTACAGCTACAAGAAACATCCTGAATGCAACAAAGGTTGACCTTGCCGGTGCATTGAAGGTGGGTGGCTTCTGCAAGACTGGCAACCTCAACATCACAGGTCTTTTGGATGCATCTAACACAAATGCAGTAGTTAAGGTTACTAAGCAGCTCAACCTGGAGGATGGTTCTCTCATCAAGGCTAACTACGTAAATGTAACCGACAATACATATTCTGGTGACAAGGGTAACAAGAAAGTGGTTAAAGTGGGTGAAGCTGAGCTTAACTTGAAGAAGGGCGGTCAGATTCAGATTGCAGACCTCGGCGTTGTCAACGTGAACAACCTCGTTACAGACAACGCTTCTGCTGCTCAGATTCAGTTGCAGGGCGATAATGCCGTAGCCGTCATCAAGGCAGATAACTTCACCAACAATGGTGATGCTACCATCAACGCATTCGCTACTCCTGGTACAAACTCTGTACTTTTGTTGCAGATGAGCAAGTGCTTCATGGGTACTACACTAATGCCTTCTTCTGGCGACCTTGACATCTCTGCATCATACCTCGACTACGATAAGGCAACATCTGGTGCTCTTGTTGAACCAAAGGACGAGGATAATGAACAATACGGCTATATTCTGAGCGATGAGGCAAAGAAAGCTAGTGCTACCCCTAAGCTCGACCTGGTTGCTTCATTCGGTGAAAACAATGGCATGTCTGCATCTTGCATCCAGACCGTTGGCAACTATGTATATGTATCTTACCATACCTATGGCAACGGCAAAACAAACCTGAAGGGTGGTCTTGAGGTTCTCCACATGGCAGACAACAAGCTTACAGGTGACCAGGTAGTTAACGGAAAAGCAGGAATGGACATCAACCACGTAATGGTTGACAACAACAAGGCATACATCGCTGCTACCGATATAAACAAGGGCGCATTCCTCGGCGTTGTTCCTTTGGAGAACAATGTTTATTCAACAACGATGACCCAGTATGTACTCGATGCAGTAAACAAGAAGAATGGTTTCGATGCTAACTGCGTAGTGAAGTATGGCGACAACATCGTTATGTCTTCTACAAGAGGTTACGAGTTCTACGACAAAGAGTTCGGTCATACCTATTTCCAGACTACAGCAGATGCCAAGGGTCTTGCTTCAGCTAACGGCAGCCTCTATAGCTTGTTGGCTAAAGGTAATAACACCACAGGTACTGTAAATGTATTCAATGGCATTGACCTCCGTCAGGATAAAACTACAACATCATTCACAACTGATGGCAACGTAGGTCCTGAGAATGGCAAGAACACTGTTGCTGTTGACGGAACAGACATCTATGTTTGCCAAGGCGAGAGAGGTATTGTTCGCTACAATGCCAACGGAGAGAAGGTTTGGGATTACACGGTTCCTACCATCGCAAACCAGAAGAGCGAGAAGTATGGCAACGTAAAGGGTTACTGCAATGGCGTAGCTATCAGTGGCAACTACGTATATGTAGCAGCTGGCGGTTATGGCGTAGTTGTTCTTAACAAGGCTGATGGTAAGGAGGTTTGCCATCGCACCGCATTCAACGGCTTCCTGGAGAACGGCAAGTGGGCAAACCCTAACTCTGCAAACTATGTAACAATTGGTCAGGACGGCTATATCTACGTAGCTTATGGTAAGAGCCGCGTACAGGTATTCAAGTTGACCCAGACAAAGAAATAATCAATTCTTAAAAGAATGTTCTCTCACTACCATCCCAATGGGGTTCTAGTGGGAGAACAAACTTCTAAAATTGGAAAGACCGCTCGAAAAAAATATAACGTTAAGGATGTAGACTAACGATTTAACAAGCAAACTGATATGAAAACAAGAAATATCAAATTGGTAACATTCGGTTTCGCTGCAATGCTCCTGGCATCTTGTAGCGACTCTAATGATACCCCTAATCCAACTCCGAATCCTGCTGAAACAGGAATCATAGGAAAGGAAGTAACCTCTATTACAGATGCTCAGCAGTTGGCTGCACGTGTCTATAACTTCAAAAAACCAAGCGCAACAAGAGCGGCAGGAGTAACATATGCCAATTTAATCCATGCATATACCATGGAGGCAGAACCAACAGGATTGGACTTTGCCAAAATGGAAAAGATGTCAAACTACCAGCCATATAATTTACCTGCAAACACAGATATGTATATTGCACCAGGCGAAACCATCGCTTTCAATCAAAACTACCATCTTAATGGAAATACAATATACGTAGCAGGAACTTATGAATGCAACGCAACTTGGACAGAGGGAAACTACACCATCGTAGTATTAAAAGGTGGAACACTGAAATGGACAGGTGGAAACATTTTTCCTAATCAGAACGGCGGAAAAATCCTCTGCTACGGAAACTTCGAATGCAATGCAGACCTGGAAGTTCACAACAGAGGTATCTTCAAGATTGCAGGCGATTTAAACTTAAAAGGACATTCATTCAGAGTGAACAATGCCAGTGTTTATATCGGAGGCAAACTTATTTGCAACGAATTCAAGAACCAGGCTAACGCTTATACAAATATACAAGGCGGCATCGAGGGAATCGAAGACAAACCCGTCGAACTTGATGGTGTCGTAAACATTGATGGTAAATGCAAGATGAAAGACCTGTACCTGATGGGAAATGGTCAACTCTATTGCTGTTCCCTGGAACTGACAGGCGAATTCAAGTCTATGGGCGGTGATGGCGCAAGCAGTGCATTACATACCAGCTACCTGAAGGCAAAGAATCTTTTGCTTGCTTCCAGCAACAACATCTATCTGGTGAACAACAGCAGCATAGAAGTAGAAGGAACCCTTGAGTGCAAAAAGAATGCAAGTGCCATGATCTTCCTACAGGGTGACAACTCTAAAGCTTATATCAAGGCAAATGTCATCAAATATAATGGTAGCGGAAGCCCTGCCTCACTGAACGACTGCTATATGTTCAACGCTATGGATACCGGTGGCGAATACTACATAGATGCAGATCATTTCGACAACAGTGATTCTGGTAACCTCGCATTCAGCGACGTCCAGTTCCTGGGATCTGGTAAAGCCCACAACTTCAGAAACAACAGTGCACCTGTTACCCTGGAAAAGGCAGAATGTGGCTACACGCTGAAACCAGACGTTCCTACTCCACCACATATTGATGAGTTGAGTGAAATCCTCTACGACCATACCCATACAGACATCACAGCTACCTGTATCCAGCCATACAACGGAAAGCTCTATATGTCATACCACACTCGTGGAAACGGACATGGCGGATGTATCGAGGTATTCGAGACAGACAACCAGAAGCAGACCAAACTCTTGCAGTTCTTGCAGGATACTGATAAATCGCTGGATTTCAACCATCTGATGGTAGATGGCAAATCATCTACTCCAAACCTGTATGTTGTAGGCAACTACGGATATACAAACAAGGATACTGGCAAGCAGAGTGATGCAGGAGCCATGATGGCAAGAATCGACCTCAAGAGCAACGGACTGCTGAATACTGAGGAAAAGAATATCGGTGATGCAGCTATCAATCCGCTGATTATCGTTCCTCTGGAGAACAACCAGAGCAACGATGAGGATGAGAATGCAATCGTTCGCGACGGTGACAAACTGCTCGTAACAAGTACCAGAGGTTATGAGGTTTACGACCCTAACACCCTGGAACTGCTGAGCAGCAAGAAGACTCCGGGTAAGGCGAAGCACATCGCACAGAACAATGGCGAGATTGCTACCTTATATTATAATGATCGAGTATCAAGCACAGAAACTCCTGTAGCTGGAACACTGGAGATTTTCAACACTGGTGCAGACATTACAACTGCAAAACCAGAGAAATCAATCGCCATTTCAGAGATTGCACCAAACAATGGTAAGAACACCATAGCCATCGACGGAGACAACGTCTATGTATGCCGAAGCGCAAATGGTCTTACCTGTTACGACAAGAATACCGGTGCAGAGAAGTGGACATGGCAAGCTCCGCTTACCGCATCCACAAATAAGCCTCAGGGCTATGCCAACGGTGTGACATTCGACGGCAAGTATGTCTATCTGGCTTGCGGTGGTTACGGTCTCGTAGTTCTCGACAAGAACAAGATGGTGGATGGCAAACCTGCAGTTTACGCCAAGACCCGAGTTACTGGTATTACCAACGAACAGGGAAGAATAGTTTGGAACTCTGCCAACTATGTAACACTCTATAATGGTCTGATTTACGTAGCTTACGGTAAGAACCGACTCAAGGTTTACCAATTGGTTGATGGTGGCACATCTGGATCAAATACAGACTATGGCACCAAATAGCAAGATTAAGAAACACAAGAGAATAAAAAACTCAAGAAGACACGAGATGAATGCAGCTGCAACAGCTCGCAGCTGCATTCATCGTGTTTAATAACTCATTATGAAGCGAAAAATAATACTATACTCAACTACAGCTCTGCTACTTCTCATGGCAGCACAAAGCGCTACGGCTCAGACGAAAGGCAAAAAGCCGAAAAGTTTCAGCCCTAAGATGCTCGTATATGAGAATCTGAAGAACGATAATGTACTGAGACACTTCAAACAGCGCTTCGCACAACTCGACACTCTCATCAAAAACCCTATATGGGTGAAAGCTCCAGTCATACAGCTGGGACTCAATAATCAGCATCACGCTGATATCAACAAGACCGACTCTCTGTTCTGGTCGAAAACTGCACATGAGCACCTAGCGCTCAACAGACACAACGGTCTGGAAGTGACCGGACAGGTTTATGCCCGACCTGACGCGTACTTCGATTCTGATGAAGACGACGCAAAAGAGGTATCAAAATATAAGATGAAGGTTCAAGCCGAACTGGGTTGGAACATCATCAACTCGAAGTTCTACCAAGGCAAGGAGAAAAGAAATAAGATTGCTCTTGCCAATGAACTCGACCGCTTGCAAATAAAAAAGCGCCAAACTGCAGACATCTATGAAAAGGCAGCCGATGAGCTGACCGAACAATATAATTTCTATATCGGTACTGTCATAGCACACAGACTGGACAACCTCGACATCATGAACGAAGCGTACCAGTTTATGCTGGAAAAAGACCGAATCAGCAACGATAAAATGCTGAAAGTGATGAACGATAAGTTGGAGGCTGAATACGACATCTCCGTGCTCTGTACAGACAGAGATATCAGCAACAAGCCTATCTACCGCATCAAACCAACCAAGATTGTGGTAGACACGACAGCCCTCTGGAACCATCTGAACCAGGAAAGTCTGGATGCACGCATCATGATGGTGAAAGAACAGATTGCTGACAACGACAGCAAGCTGACCAACTATTTAAGCACTACCCGACTCACGCCATTCGCAAGATGGTCGAGCTACTGGCAGAGCAACAACAAGATTTCGAACAATGCCGACGTGGGCGTAAGATTCACCATTCCTATTTGGAACGAAACGCCACGCAAACGACAGGCACTGGAGACCCAGAAGGAAATCATACGCAGCAGCCGCGGTACCGATGTGAAGGAAATAAAACAGTCGGTAGGCATCCTGCTCAAGAAGATAGACAACCTGAACAAGGCTATAGCCACCGAGGCTTTCCATATAGACCAGACCGGCAAATATATCGAAATGCGGCGGTTTGCCTACCAGAACCAGAAACAGGGATACAACTATCTGATGCGTATGGACGAATATACGGGACTCCTGGAAAGTATGGAGCGTATGTACAAACTGATGCAGAACCGCGCACTCGCTATCATCAATATCGAGAAAGCCGTGAGCATCTATGACAACAACAACATCTTCAAAGAAATAGAACTTTGAATGTAAGGAAACTAGAATATGAATGAATTCCAATATAATGGCACGCCACAAGAACAGGCGATGGCAGACTTGCTGAAGACGCAGGGTCACCGCCTTGCCAGACAGCAGATCATCTTTGCCCTGATCTTCCTGCTGGTTATCGTGCTTGCCGCCTACTATATTGTCACTCGTATGATATGGGCAACCTTCGACGGTTATATAACCCTCGATGAAAACCATATCAGTGCCGTTGACGACATCTACATCCTTAAGGTGAACAAAGAAATGGGTGAAGTGGTACATAAGGGAGATACGCTCTACTCTTATGTACTGCTAGGTAATATTGTGAACCAATACGACCCGAACATTCTGCCTTCAGCCGTAAAGGAGACTCACGACATGGAGGTACAGGCTAAACTCGCCCAGCAGGAGATTCCGGTGCTGCGTACCCGACTTGCCGAACTGAGAAAACAGAAAGCATCTGAAAGTTCGGACATCTACTACGGCCTTACCGACAACACCAAGCGAAATGAACTGGATGCCGAGATTGCCGAGGTAGAAGAAGAACTGAGAAAGCAGGCTAACAAGGTGGAAATCTACGCACAGGCTAAGAACACCACCTATAACTTCATGAGCCGTAGAGGAGCCGGCAGAGCAAATGCTTCCATGCCTTACTCCAACACCAGCATATACAACCCTGGTCTGATACACTACTGCTGTGCACCAGCCGATGCCTACATCTCAAAAATCAATGTGAGCGACAAGACACTGGTGTTCAAAAGCGAGGAGGTGATGGTTATCCAGCACACCGACTATGCAGACTGCCATCTGGGCGTAATCGCATACGTACCCAACGACATGGTGAAGTATATGGAAAGCCCTGACGATGCAGACATCATCATCAACAAAGACCTGGAACTGAAGGCTAAGTTGCAGATGGTAGGTCTGAGAGTAGAGGAAATACCAAAGCATCTGCAGAGTAACTTCTCGCATGATGCCAACGCAGTGGTTGCCGTATTCACCCTGAACCCTAACCAGAGAGTTCCGGCATGGGTAATGAGCAACAGACTGCCGGTAAGAATAAGAGTGAACAAGATTGGTGCCATGCTCGATCCGAAGCCACTACCGATGTACACCGTCCCAGTGGGCAAGAACGAAAACGTGAAGCGAAGCAACATGATTTCGAGCGACAACAATAATCATCAAGAACAAAAGAAATAAAGAATGATTGGACTTAGAAGAAACAAACGTGGAGATATGGTGCTCACCATCGATAGCTATATCGATATCGACTCGACACCGGACATCCAGCCCGACTACTTCGATTGTATTTACATCAATACGAAGAGTGAGCGTGCGTTCCATGCTATACTGTTTGGAGCCAGTCCAATCTTATCATGGAAATGTAGCTACAAACCGATATTCGTCAATACGGCGTTATCGGGAAAGGGACAGATCATCGACTATATCGTCGATGCCTATGTGAGCGACATGAACAATGAAAAGGTATATGAGATTATAGACAAAATCAAGCTGGCAAGACAGAAGTTTGGTGTAAAAAGCGAAACAAGCCGTCCTACACAGCCTAACCAGATCTTTGCCAACATTCTGAAATACCTGCTCTCAAGAGACCAGCGAATCATGGGACACCGACTGCTGGAGAAATCGTCTTTGGGATATATCAACCCAATCTTCGAGCACTATCACAGTATGAGTCTCTTCCATCTCAACGAGATGTTCATGTTCATCGACACTATGGTGGAGTTCGGAGCACTGCGCATTCACCGCTTCCTGCTCAAGGAGCACCTCTGCCCTAAGTGCAACCACTCTCACCTGCTCTATACTGAGTGCTGTCCGAAGTGCGGAAGTTCGAACCTGAAGATACAGAACATCATCCACCACTTCAGCTGCGCCAACGTATCGCCGGAAAGCAGCTACAATGTGGGCGGTATGCTCATCTGTCCGAAGTGTCACAAGAAACTTCGCCACATCGGTGTTGACTATGACAGACCAGCCGTGGTATATACCTGCAACGACTGCGAGAACTCGTTTACCTCGCCTATCACCAAGGCAACCTGCTGCTACTGCGAGAGCACCTTTCCGGTAAATGCCCTGGTGCCACGAGACGTAGAGGACTACGAGATAACGGAAGAAGGAATCAGAACACTGACCAGCGGCAACATCATGTTCAACAACATGGTGAACATCTATGATAACTTCATGGAATATTATCTGCTGATGAACCGACTGCGACGCCAACTGATGGAAACCTACCGCAAGGATGAACTCTCGGTCATGGTAGGCAAGATATGGATTATAGATGATAACAAGGATACCGTAAAGATAAAGGAAAGCATACAGGGCAAGCTCTGTAGAATCTTCTCCAATCACAAGGTGTCTTACTACAACAATATCTTCTACATATCCTCTACCCTCTATGAGCAGGGAGAAACGGTAGAAGAGGCTCAGCAGAAACTGAGCAAGGAGATGTCGGTAGCCATCAGAAAGGTGGCCAACTCGATAGAACCGGACGAGATTATCTGCAGCATGCTGGAAACCAAGGCGAAGACCATCGCCAACAACTATGACGAGTTCTTCAACAAACTGCAATATGTGGATATGACTCCAGACGACTACTGCCGCTACTCAGAGGAACCTCTGATGAAGGAAGAAGAGAAAGAGGTGCAACCGCAGGAAGAGCTGCTTGATACGGAGCCGAAGGAAGATGAAAACGACAAGATACAGAAGCGCATCGTACTCTACAAGAAACTTGTTGCCATCCTTGTCACCATCGCAGGTATACTCATAATCATGGCCCTCTTGGCGCTCACCGTGCTGAGATAAGCCATCAAGAAGAAAGGGAAAAGCGTATGTTTAGCATAGCAGAACATCTGAACGATTTCTTCGACTGGATCAGCACGCTATCGTTTAGCAGTATCGTGAATACCTACTGGTTCCTCTTCTTCATCGAGATGCCAAGATATTATATCCTGGAATATCTCGTAATCGGAAACCGACTGATGAAGAGAAACCAGATAGATAAAGAGAAAGAATATGCCAAGTACTTCCTGTACCGCGAGAATCCGCTTATCAGCATCCTCGTACCGGGAAAGAACGAAGGCAAACATATATTCAAAATGGTGAACTCGCTGGCTGAGCAAACCTACCGCAACTACGAAATCATCGTGGTAGACGATGGTAGCGACGACGACACCAAACTGATTTGCAACGACCTCTACCGAGCCGGGTATATCACCCACTACCTGAGGTTGGATACAAGAGGCGGTAAAGCTGCCGCCAGCAACTATGGAGCCCAGATGGCAAAAGGCAAATACATCGTATGTCTGGATGCCGACTCTTCGCTCGACCGTGATGCACTGGAGAAGATTCTACTCCCCTTCTACATCGACGGAATGGTAAAGGGCGTAGGAGGATGTGTGAAAGTGCGCAACTACAAGGAGACCATCTGCTCATCGCTGCAGGCTTTCGAATACCTGAAACGAATACAGGTGGGACGTATCGTAACCAGCGAACTGGGTATCTACCACATCATCTCGGGAGCATTCGGAGCCTTCGAAAGAAAGACGCTGAAGGAAGTGGGCTATTGGGACATAGGACCGGGACTGGACGGTGACTTGACACAGAAGATCCGCAAAGCCGGATATAAAGTGAAATTTGCCGAAGATGCCATCTGTATGACCAATGTTCCTACCAAATGGTACAAGCTGTATCATCAGCGCATCAGATGGTCGCGCTCGCTCGTGAGATTCCGTCTCCGCAAGCATGCCGACATTTTGTTGCCTACAAAGAACTGGAGTATCCTTAACTGGTTATCCAACATGGAGAGTGTGGTTTTCGACTGCTTCCTCAATTTTCTGTGGTTGTGGTATATCATCAAGCTCGCCATCACGTTTAACACGCACATCATCGAGGTGCTGGCGCTGGGCTACTTTATCAGAGTATGCTTCTCGCAGCTTGCCTTCCTCCTGGTGCTGATGGTTTCAGAAAGAAAGAAAGACGTGTGGTTCCTTTACAGATATCTGCCACTGATGTCGCCTTATACAGGTTATTTCCTGCGTATCGCCCGTCTGTCGGCTCATCTGCAAGAGATCTTCTTCCGACGTTCATACAAGGATGCCTGGAACCCTGAGAAGACTTCGCGCTATGCTCAGCTCGAAGGAATATAAAAGGTCTGAGCTACTTGCTGTAACATACATACAGCAGGGTGCTCCCAATAAAAGAAATAACATTATAAAACATAAACATAATAGTATATGATAAACAAGTCTTTTGAGTTTAAGATTGGAGTAATAGGATTGGGGTATGTAGGTACTCCACTAGCATGCTTATTCTCAAAGAAATACGATACATGGGGTTATGACATCAAAGCTGAGAAGGTAGCCAAGTTAGCCAAAAGCACGATGGAAGACAACAGACCTGTATCCAAAGCTTTGGAACAGGGACTGAAACTGACCAGCAATATTGATGACCTGAAGAAGTGTAATGTGTATATCATCGCTGTACCGACACCGGTGAACAAATCGAACAAGCCAGACATCAGTTGCGTGCGCAATGCTACAGCTGAGGTTGGCAAGATTCTGAAAGAAGGTGATATCGTAGTCTACGAGAGTACCGTTTACCCAGGTCTGACAGAAGAGGTCTGTGCTCCATTACTGGCATCTACATCAGGATTGAAGTTGAACCAGAGTTTCTTTGTAGGCTTCTCGCCAGAGCGCATCAACCCGGGCGATACTGTTCATACCATCGAGAACATCGTGAAGGTTACCAGCGGTTCTACACCCGAAGCAGCAGCTATCATCGACAGCCTCTATGCTTCAGTACTTACCCATGGCACCTACAGGGCGAAGAGTATCAAAATAGCAGAGGCATGTAAACTGATGGAGAACTGCCAGAGAGACATCCAGATAGCCTTCTTCAACGAGATGGAAAAGATTTTCGACAAGATGAACATCAACATCGAAGACGTAACGGCGGCAGCTAGCACAAAATGGAACTTCGTGCCAGCTACTCCAGGGCTCGTTGGCGGCCACTGCATCGCGGTAGACCCATACTACCTGATTAACAAGGCACAGGAGGTTGACGTGGTACCATCGCTGCTCTCTACAGCCCGCGAGGTTAACGAGCAGATGGCGGTATGGATGGCAGGAAAGATAAAGAATGCATCTGAAAGCAGAAAATTCAAGGCTCCGGAGACTAACGTGCTGATTCTCGGCTTCTCGTTCAAGCCAGACAGCGATGATATCAGAAACACAAAAGTAGCCGATCTCTATATCAACCTGGTAGGAGCAGGTTACAAAACCACACTCTACGATCCATTGGTAGATGTAAAGGAAGTAAAAGAAGAATATAACATCAAGGTGACAGATGATCCTAAAGTTCTGGAAAAAGAGTATCAGATTGTGGTAATCGGTACTCATCACAAGATGTTCGACAGTATCGATATGAACACTCTAATCACTGATAAAGGATTCATATGCGACATCTACGGCATTCACAAGCCAAGAAACTAGATCTTCAAGATCGGAAAGAACCTATATAATAACCAGTGAAAAATGGAAAAGAACAAAGTGCTAATCGTCGATGATATTTCAGAAAATATCGAAACTATCTCTGAAATGATAAAGGACTTCGACATCGACGTGAAAACTGCAAATGGCGGAAAAGAAGCCATTGAACTGATTGACTCATTCAAGCCGGACGTGATACTGCTCGACTTGATGATGCCACATGTAAATGGGTGGGACGTAATAGACCATGTACGCTCTAAATACTCGAAAAGTGAAATGGTCATCATCGTGGTTTCCCTGTTAAGCAACAAGGATAATGTGGATGAATGCTACGAGCTTGGAGTAAACGACTACATCACAAAGCCTATCATCAAAGCCCGTCTCACCAGTTCGCTAGACGCTCATCTAAGCAGTCTTGCAAGAGGCTAAAGTGCCTCTTGCAAGATTGCTTCTGCATGAGCTATGCGATCACTAGTAGGAGGATCTATGCCTTCCAGCGGGTAGGCAATACCTAGTTTCTCATACTTGTAGATACCCATCGTATGATAGGGTAAGACATCTATTCGCTCAATATTAGAGAGTGTTGAGAGAAAATCGCGCAACTGATTGAGGTATTCATCCTTGTCGGTAATACCTGGAATCAGGACGTGACGAATCCATACTGGTTTGTGTATCTCGCTTAAATATCGTGCACAATCCAGTATGTTTACATTAGAATGGCGGGTGAGTTTACGATGCTCTTCATCGTTGATATGCTTGATATCAAGAAGAACAGTATCTGTGACGGCCATCAGACGCTCGAATTTATCGAAGAAAGCACCCTCTTTTCGGAAGGGTTGCGCTGATGTATCAAGACAAGTGTTGATGCCACGCTGATGGGCTTTCTCGAAAAGTTCGATGAGAAAGTCTATCTGCATCAGGGCTTCTCCACCACTTACAGTAATACCGCCCTTGTCACCCCAATAACTCTTGAATCGCTCTGCTTTATCCAGCAGATTATCGGTACTCCATTCCTCTCCTACTCCCATCTTCCATGAATCCGGGTTATGACAGAACTGGCAGCGCATCGGACACCCCTGCAGGAAAATCAAAAATCTGATGCCTGGTCCATCTACTGAACCAAAGCTCTCTATGCTGTGAATAAATCCTTTATGCATAACAATTAAGCTAAAAATGCCCGCTAAATATCCTCGGACAGAAAATCTAGCGGGCAATATTTATTCTTCTAATTGATTAGAGTCTCTCGTGAGCCTGACGAGCGATTACGTCGAGCTGCTGCTCACGTGTC
>OGOO01002361.1_pt1 | contig 13864 bp, 15 predicted proteins | sample 1552651 | NCBI WGS metagenome assembly OGOO01 (sample SAMEA2580118, study PRJEB22360) | human gut metagenome | biome: human gut; feature: human-associated habitat; material: faeces | place: Denmark | collected 2008/2010 | reverse complement strand
TTGGCATTGCCAAACAATATGATGAGCGAATCATTCCATTTATTGACTTGGCATATCATGAAGGTCTGGATTCTTTGTGTCTGGATGATGAAAAGAGTATGGGATATACGCTCAGAACTTTAGGGGCAGTCCTATGGGCTTATTGGCATGCAACCTCGTATAAAGAGGGTATTCTGAAGATTGTTTTATCAGGAGGAGATGCGGATACAAATGCTGCAGTAGCAGGAGCTATCCTGGGTGCTAAATTTGGAATATGCCATATTCCTGATGAATGGAAAGATGGTCTTCTTCATGCTTCTATACTCCATGATAAGGTGCAGAGTTTATATGCAATGCTCCGATGAGAATTTCATCTCTGCTGTCCATAACATATAATAGCGCTGTATCGGTGTGTTCAGTACAGCGCCATCAAAAAGTTCGTTTGTTGATTTAGTTTCTATAGTTGTACTCATATCAATAACTCTAGAATAAATCAGCCAATACTATGGAGATGATTCCTGATGCAACAGCACTTAAAATCCATAGTAAGACTTGTAAAGCACGTCTTACTGTAAAATGTACACGAGCCCAGTGAACATCGGGAGCTGTTGTATCCATGAGAAGTTCCAATTCGCTATATTTATTGTAGGCCTGCTGATAGATATCTAACGCTTCGCTAGTATTGATACTTTCTAAAATCTTAGCTTTACGTACAGCTCTTACTGCATCAGAGCGTAGAGATTTATATTTTGGATAAAAAGTGCCGTTTTGCAGCACAGTCAAATCCACATGTCTTGTTTGTTTTTCAAATAATAAAACCGAATCGTGAATAGATAAGTTTAAACACTTATAGCAGTCAAGTATAATTCTAAGTACATGACGTTCTGCTTTATGAATTTCGATATTTCTTTGCTCTGGAGTTATATCTTTAAAGTAGCATCGGGCAAATATGGTCATGCAATGCACGTATTTCATTAAATAATGGTAACGGGAACTGTTCAGTCCTCGCTTCTACTTCTGCAATAAGCGGTTTGATAATCGTATTGTAGTCGTCATATAGTGCTATAATTTGCTTGCTATTATCCATTTTAAATTCGTGCTAAACGTTTGTCTATATCATTTTTTGAAACTAAACGTTTGAAAAACAAATAGACAGACCCTCTATTAACCATGTTTTTGAGAGAGAATGCTGGAGTTAGTTTTTTGCCAATACGAGCCTCGACAAGTGCATCTAACTCTTCCGCACTCATCTGCAATATCTCATCGTACGTTTTTCCTAACTTCCGACTTAATGTTTCTCGTGTCTGTTCATTCAGTATATGCATAAAACTCATTCTTACATTAATTAATACAAAGGTAATCATTTTTCAGTTATCTTCCAAGTATTTTTTACGAATTTAACACAAAAACTTATCAATGCGTAATAATAACGCAGAATCCTGCTGGTATTACAGCCAGCAGGATTCTGCGCTTTTCTTATATGTCGATAGCAAAATGAACTCAATTGAACTTAATAGAACTTTCTTGTGAATTCTTATTCAGCATTTGCCTGCTGCTCAGTCTCTGTAGACTCCTGCTGCTGAGTTGTCTCCTGCTGGATAGAATCCTCAGTGGTAGCCTGTGGCTTGATAGAAGTACCTGTTGCCAATGTATCTGAAGGAGCATCTGGAACCATGGTATCAACTGGTGCTACCTCTGCGTTACTTACCATTCTGCTTGATGCAAAAACATTGCTTACTGAAACCATTACCATAGCTGCGATAGCTGCAAACATAAACTTCTTCATAATCGTATATTTTTAAAATTGTTACTATTTAATGTTACTTACTTACTTTCTTTGTGGATTCATTATCGAACCCGCTATTCATAGTCACAATCTGCGTGCCAAAAAGAAGGATGGAAATGATATATGTTGATTATCAGATGATTATGCTTTGTATGCCAAAAATAGATGGTGGGGAAAATGAGGAAAGTATGTGGAAACATTCCCCAAAAAACTGGGGAATGTAAGGTACCCAACCCTATAATAATAGGTAAGCTATGATTATCAAAAGAAAGAGTCCACTCATGACGAATGGATTCTTTCTCCGATTTCTATAATTGTTCCATCAAATCTGGCTTTAGCAAGAAATCCATTAACCCGACAATATAAAAGCCATTGTTGTCATGATATGGTTTTATGTCATCGCGCATTATGATTATCTTCTTAAAGGAATCGTCGATTCTTTTTAATGAAGCGCATTCTTGCTCTCTTTTTGCATCATCAGGCATTGCAAATGCTGATTGGATATAATATCTACGGTCTGCCATATTTGCAACGAAATCCACTTCCAGTTGTTTGCGTTCTTTTGCAGTCCTTGCCTCTACCATACCCACATCAACGCAAAAGCCTCGTAAACGAAGCTCATTGTATATGACGTTTTCCATGATATGATTCTCTTCCACTTGTCTAAAATTCAGTAAGGCATTGCGTAGTCCGATGTCTTGGAAATAGTATTTCGAAAGTGTACCTATATATTTTCTGCCCTTTATGTCATATCGCATTGATTTCTCTATAAGAAAAGCATCTTCCATGTAGGAAAGATATTTGGATATGGTTTTTCTGTCAAGCGTTTCATTCTTTACACTTTTGAATGTATTTTCCAACTTACTAGGATTGCACGGAGAACCTATACCTGAAGCCATCACACGCATCAACTCCATGAATTTTTCGCTGTTTTTCAAGTTGTTCCTCTCTATTATATCTTTAAGATACACTGTTTCGTGTAAAGATCGGAGGTATGCAGCTTTCTTCTTATCACTATCCAATTCCAATATACCTGGTAGTCCACCATAAGTATAATAACTTTTCCACAGCTCAAACTTGTCTCCTCCTACAGAATTATATAATTCAGCAAAAGACAATGGGAATAGGTGAATTTCATCACCACGTCCCCGAAACTCTGTAACCACATCCTTGGATAGAAATTTGGAGTTACTTCCTGTGACATATACATCCGCATTGCGGATATGCAAAAGACTATTCAGCACATCGGTAAACTCATCTATCATTTGTACTTCGTCCAATATGATATAGTAGAGTTTGTCATCTACGATACGTTCATGAATATGTCGTAGAATAACATCAGGGTCACGCAAATTCTTGTTGAGGCGATCATCTAATGCAATTTCTATTATATGGTCTTCACTTATTCCTGTTTCAATCAAATGATTGTGAAACAAGTTGAAGAGAAGAAACGATTTGCCGCTTCTTCTAATTCCAGTTACAATCTTTATGAGATTGTTAGACTTGCTCGATATGAGTTGCTGTAAATAATAATCTCTTTTTATAATCATAGTCGTTCCCGAAAAGTGTCATTAATGACAAAAAACGGGAATGAAAACGGCTCCTTTGTGGGCTTTTGCATTCAAAATCTCGTAAAGTAAGCCCCCAAAAGTAAGATGTCAATGGCTTTTCGTGTGTTCATTCCCGAAAAATGACACAAATGTCAAAAACTGGGAATGTTTAATAGATTTAATCTTTTGGCTTGCTTTATAGAAATCCATGTATATGCTTCTGTATCAAAAAGCGTAGAATCCTGCTGGCATCACTGTCAGCAGGATTAGCTTGATGCAAAAACGTTGCTTTCTCATAAATGGTATCCAAAAACATATAAAAAGTACGAAATCTCTTGCGGGTTTCATGCTTTTTGTTTATCTTTGCACCAAATAGTGTGCCTGAGACAGAATGAAGCATGATATTGGCTATATCTGATAGCTTTCTGTCGTAACCACTTACTCAAATAGAAAAGGAGCAATCATGAAGCAGAATGTGAAACGTTTGCCTTACGGCATCAATGACTTTGAGGCTGTTATAGAACAGAATCAATATTATGTGGATAAGACGATGTATTTGCCTTTGTTGGAAAACCAACCTAGCAACATCTTCTTCATTCGTCCACGTCGGTTTGGTAAGAGCATATTTCTGAGTATGCTCCATGCTTACTATGACTGTAGCAAGAAAGAGAAATTCCAAACTCTTTTCGGTGATTTATGGATAGGCAAGCATCCTACTCCTTTACAGGGAAAGTATCAGGTTCTTCACCTTGATTTCTCGTATGTAGGTGGTAGTATCGAAAAGTTGGAGGAAAACTTCAATGTGTATCTGCGTGTCAAGTTGGATGGCTTCATGCGAATTTACAAGGATTCTTATCCTGAAGATGTTAAGGAAAAATTCTTTAAGTCTGATTCTGCTGCGGAGAAACTGGCTTTGCTTCAAGATGAAACTGCGACCAAGGGCATTCCTCTCTACCTGATCATCGATGAATATGACAATTTCACCAATACCGTGCTCAATGAGCAGGGCGAGAATGTATATTGGGCAATCACCCATGCCGACGGTTTCTACCGTGATGTCTTCAAGAAGTTCAAGGGCATGTTTGAGCGTATCTTCATTACAGGTGTCAGTCCTGTGACCTTGGATGATGTGACGAGTGGGTTCAATATTGGCTGGCATATCTCCACCAAGCCAGAGTTCAATCAGATGTTGGGCTTCTCTTTGGAGGAAGTGCGCAAGATGTTTGCTTATTACAAGAAAATGGGGGGTATTCCTGCAACAAGTGACATCGAGGCAATGATAGACGAGATGAAGCCTTGGTATGATAACTATTGTTTCTCAGAGGATGCTCTGCATACTCAGAGTAAGGTGTTCAATAGTGATATGGTCATCTATTATCTCCGAAATTATATAGATAGGGGAGAAGCTCCAAAGCAGATGATGGACCCAAACACAAAGACTGACTACAACAAGATGAAGAAACTTCTTCAGTTGGATAAGTTGGATGGCGACCGCAAGGGTGTCATTCGCACGATAGCCGAGACGGGGCAGATTGTGGCTCCTTTGACAGAAGCCTTCTCTGCATATAGTTTGACCGATCCTCAGATATTTACGAGCCTGCTGTTTTATTATGGTATGTTGACCATCAAGGGAACTCGTGGCGATAAGATGATATTGGGTATTCCAAACTTAGACGTTGGAACAAAAATAAGCATAGTAATAAAAAACTTTTTGTAAAACTGTTGCAGAAAAAATCCCTTGTCCAAATATCTATGTTTGGACAAGGGATATCTTAATTTTCAACTAGTTTAGACGGCTATTCCAGGCCATCACCAGGATTTGTGGTAGTACTACCACCCGAAGTAGAATCACCACCTGAAGTTGAATCACCACCTGATGGGATTGTTGTTCCACCCACCACGCTGCTAGCTCTTCTCACGCTAGCTACACTGTTGAGGTTGGCATTGCTCAAGATACCAGTGGCACGAGCACGGAGTTTTACGCTGCCAATGTTGTTGGCTACGCTGAAGTCAGCCTCAGTCTTTGCACCTTCCTTGTTACGGATACCGACCGAGAAGATGGCGAGATTGTCAATCTTCACATTCTTGCCAGCCAAGAGCTGCTCCTTGATACACTTTACCATCGCTGTCATCATGCCCAGGCACATGGCCTCAGAGAAACCTGTGTTATGTTCCTCCATGTGCTTGGCTAGGGCTGCAAGATTCATCGTTTCCTCCACTACAGGGTAAGCATACCACTTGCCGTAAGCAGGACTTTTCTTGTTCTTGTTTTCTTTTACTACATACTTAATCATAATGATAAAAATTTTGAGTTAACTACTGCCGACTCCGCTCTTCTCTTTACCCACAGCCTCATACTCTTCGCCCATAGGCGTATGAGAAAAGCTTCATCGCATAACCCCTTTGGATTACATTGCAAATATACCACTTTTCTCTTCGCCGACTATACGATGCCATACGTTGCGTGAGATAGCAAACGTTAGAGGGACATTCTTAGTAGGAAAGCCTTTGCTATCCCCCTAGAATGCCCCTCTTTACCTTATGGCTCACCCAGGTATTCAGCGATTACCGCCACCTGCTTGGGTGTGAAAAACTTGTCCGACTTGCGATAGCCCATCTTCATCAGTTCCTCGCTCAACTCAGGATTGCGATGAATCCACGACATGAGATGATTGACTGCTGTATGGGCAGAACCTGCATCTGGAAAATACAACATGGCAAGTTCCGACTTGCCGTATGCCTTTACCTTGAATTCCTTCATATTTTTCTCAGTTTTTACATTGATATACGATATAATGATTACAACCTTGCAGGGCGTAAGTATCATACTTAGGAGCCTTAAGTAGCATAGTTAGCACTCACAAAGATAATACTTACACCCCAAAAGCAAGATACTTATTTCTCCTCAACTTTAGCCTTACAATAAACGCCACGACGAAGAGGAGTGATGATGCGATACACATTGCTCATCTGGCTGAGCATCCTTTGTGCGGTTCGCTTGCTGATGTTCTTCGTCTCAGCGCAGGCTAAGAAGTCGGCTGTGCGAAACTCGCCATCAGGAAGCGACTGGTAGACGCTAAGTTCATCAGCGTTTAAGTTCACGCCCGAATTGGCAAAAGGATTTTCATTCTCCTTGGCTAATACAGCATACACACGAGCCGTATGGTTGATGAGGCAACCCATGATGCTCATTGCTGTATGGAAATCACGGTCATCACACACCAAGGCTCGCTCATCAGCAGTGAAAATGTCATCCTTCTTGTTCCAATCCGACAAACGACGCAGGGCAGTCAACACCATCGCATAACGGAAGTTGGCAAGAGCCATACGAAACACAAAGGCATTGAAACCTGCTCCCAACATCTGAAACTGCTCGCAAAGTGTCTCTTCGTAGGTGGAGAGAAATTCCTGCTGCTGTGCCTTGCTCATGACAAACTGGATAGGATTGCCCTTTCTCTCCAACAGAGCGTGATAGAGAGGCAATAATTCCTCGCCCATCTGCTTATAGGTGTCTTCCAAAGGGGAGTCGCTACGGGCAAATACATCGTGAAACTCCACCTTGTCGTCAGGCAGGTTGTAGAACTGGAATCTACTGCCCAAGCCATTCTCAAACGATGGGAAAAGACCAGGAATCTGGCCAGGGGTGCAGGTGATGAACACAGAGAGGCGTGGATTTTCGATGTCGATATGAATTTTATCACTCACACGATTCATAGAAACCGTCTCGTGATGATACGCCTTGCGCATTAAATCAGAGTAGTGACCATAGTCAGAATCTAGCATATTCGACACGGTATCTGCCTCAGTCTCAAACATTATGCCCCATCCACCGTTGGCATCGAGGGCACGATACACAGCAGAAGAAGAGCTATTGCCTGGCATAAATGGGTCGCGAAAGACAGGCTCCTTTGGAGCAGGTCCACGCTCGCCCTTATTCTTACCCTTGCCCTGAGCCTCATAAGCAGCCTTCTCCTCTTCAAACTTAGTCATCGAAGCCTCAAATTCTCTACGCATCTCCCTTTTCTCTGGTAGAGCCAACTGCTTGCAGAAAATCAAATCTCCCTTTTTTGTTGCGGCAGAGCCATATATGTTGGTAAAAAGCGGTGCAAATACACGACGACCATCATAGATGCCGTAGATACCACTCTGTACTTCGGTCGAACCATTGGCACCACCCATCAAACCCGATGTCACATTCAGAATGCCCAAGAGCATCTTGTCTCTGCTCACAGTATCCGGGTGGATTTTATAGACGTTACGGAGGCAAAAAGGCAAATCTTTATCATTCACCTTGTCGGAGAAAGTATAACCTGTAGTGATAGTTTGCGCCACTGGTGCCATAGTGCCATGTGCCATTTCCTTATCCAAAATACCAGAATTCTTATATTTTTCTATATTTTCTATATATTTGGCATTTGGCACATTGGCGCAAGTGGCACGAACCGTCCCCTCTCTTGCGATAGTTTTCAGGTCGACGCCAACATCCTTAGCCATCTTGAAGAAGGTTTGGATGGTGATGCCTTTTCCATTACCCTTCATGCAACTCGTATATTTCTTGTCGCACTCCTCATAATTGTATTCGGCGTTCATGCTGCTCAATTGGTGAAAGAGTTCTCTTCCATCCTCACCCAACCCATCGGCTAGGGCGAAACCTAATTTGATCCACTCTTCGTAAGGGGTCGTAATGTCAATATGACGATTTACGAGTGTGAAAACAATGAACTTCACCTCGTCATAAAGATAGGCATCCCCACTTGGAGCATCCTTTTTTCGATGTCCTCCAACGCTTTTTTTGTGGAAAGTCTCTTGCTTTGTCTTGTCTTTCCCTGGTAGGGAGGTTCCATAAATAGTACCTGCATAAACATCCAGGTCGAACTGATTCAAGTTGTCCTCCTTATTTTCTGCCTGTTTGTTATTTTCCATATTGTTATCCTTATAAATTTCTTTTTTCATAATCATGGGAATTTAAAATAATTGAAAGCTAGGGTTAATTACCATATTTGCATCCCAGCAGAGGAAACATGCCGAGGCTACATTTGCTGGCGCCGAGTCAGCCTCCAAACCATAAGTCTGGAGGAGATAGTTGCGCACGGCTCGATACCATTTTTCGTGGGAACCACGAGAGAGATCGATATGCGTAACCCACTTCACTCCATCGCCACGCGGACTGGTAAACATCAGCATGGTTTCGAAGTATCGGTCTTGTTCCAGCAGATGTCTAGCCTTCCAAAGGTTCTCATTTCCACCGAGGTGGTCGAAGTCGAAACAGAGTAGTCCCGAGTGCTGTAAGAGTCCATTTTGGTTACGGTAGGCGAATGTTCCACTGAAGGTAGCGAATGGCAAAAAGCTAGCCTTGAAGAGCTTCTGCTCCTTCTCGTCTTTAATGCCCCTAAGTTGCTCGGTGAGTTGCATCATCTTCATCGAGTTCATCCAACAATATACATCCTCCAGGGTACCTTGCTTATAAGGTCTCTGGCTAGATGGCTTGTTGATGCCTGCAGCAAAGAGGCTGAAACGAGCAGTCGTTACATCTTTCATGTCATATCGTCTTTAGAAAGTTCTACACTAGCGATAGCTTCTGCATGAGCATTAGTCTCGCTTACTCTTTCAGCCGCCATTCGCTTGCGATAGGCGACAGCCAATGGTGTGTTGGCGTGGAGAAGCATATCAGCGATTACTTCTCCGAGCGTTAATACCTTGTTCATAATACTTTGGGTATTAAAACGTTGTCCTAGCACTTACTTGGATTATATAGGACAACTTATGTTATTCGTCCCCAAGCCATCGGACCGTGCTCAGTTTTATACTGCTGACTAACATCTTATAAAAAGAATGCAGCAGAATTCCGATGTTCTAGAATTCTGCTGCAAAGATACAATATGAAGAAATGTGAGTTCACCTTTTCTCACCTTTTCTCACGTTTACTCAACTATATTCAACTATATTCAACTAATTTACTCAAATTAATAAACTGTTTTTAAATAACTTTGTTTATATAATTACACCAATTAGAATATGACGGCTTATAAAGACCATACTTATTTAGAACCTTCCATAAATCACTGCGACTAGACTGTTCTGAAATCTTTCCCTTGGAGACATAATCTGCTGCTACTTTCACGATTTCAGGGTTTTTACTTATGCCGTCTATTTCTTCTAAAAACGAAATTACATCTGGAACGATGTTGTAAAAAATAGGTAGCAGTTCGTTAATTAATTCCTTATTCTCCAATTCTCCAGACTTATTAACCAATGAAGAATAATCTTTGAACTTATCATCCCCTAAAAAAAGAGCATAAGCATTCATAACATCTTCCAAGTTATATGGTTTACCATTTTCATCTTTATAATAGCCGTTGTTACAAGTTGTTATGATGGACTTCATCATGTTCTTTCTTCTCTTTGGATCCAAATGTATAATATTATTTGTAACGCTATCATGAGTATTCTCCATAGTCATACTTTTGTACCATGTAGCACGTTCCTTGTCCAACAAATATTCTATGTCATCAAGCACTTGCAATCCTTTATCTGGAGTATAATATCCAAAATCACCTGATCTTCTATAATCTAATAGCTTAGACTTAAGCAGAGATTTAACTATCGCAACAAATTCATGATTAGTTTTCTCTCCTTCAAATATATTTTTGAGCTTTCCTGTGTTTTTTTTAAAATAAACAAGAATCTCATAGCTATACTTTGTCAACTCCTTTTCTTCAAGAATATGGTTGAACATGGCTTTCTCTAGACTTTTCCAATTATCTAAAGCAGCACGTCCTTTTGTTTTTATCTGCGAAGAAATCACTTCACCCACCTCGTCAACATTTACTTTGACCATATCACAGGCTTTGAGTTCGCTAAGTGCCACACTATACTGGGCATCCGTCAATCCAGCCGGTGCCTCCTTATGCTGTTCTCCATCTGCGAGATGTTCCAGCACTCTTACTTTAAGTTTAGAAAAAATATATTCCATATTGCAATATTTTTGCCTCAAAATTACAAAAATATTCCAATAAAAAAGAAGAAAAATCAAAAAAACTACAATTATCTCCATAATTTTTATTACCTTTGCACTTAGGTTTTCCTTATTACTAAGGAAAAGCCAAAGACATTGTGGGTAAAAACAAAAGCATTCGCTATTATTTCGCGTTTAGCCAAGAGCGTAGGAAACTCAATTTGGAATAACAAGCACGGAAATAATATGTGATAGGTGGTTCGTATATATATATATGTAGCCTCCAGTCGATTGATAAGGCAAATGCATTTACGCTATAGGCGTGATGCATTCTTATAATCGACCTGGGGCTCCATTCCTACGCCGCCCCGTGCTAAACGCGATAAGAGGCATCACGCCCTTTTTGTGTTTTAGCGGATTGATAGTTGGGTGCGTAACAACTATCAATAATTATGGCAAATAGTACATTATCAAATGCTAAGGCTGCCAAGAAAGACGAGTTCTATACCATGTTTTATGATATAGAAACCGAAATGGAAGCCTATCTCGATTACAATCCAAATGTATTTCGTGGCAAGACGGTTCTTCTGCCTTGCGATGACCCGGAGTGGAGTAACTTCACTAAGTATTTTGCACAGAATTTTGAAGAACTAGGCTTGAAGAAACTCATCTCAACCAGCTATGCTATCAATAGTAAGATTATCAAAGCTGGAATTCAAACATCCTTTCTGGAAACAACATCTCCAAAGTTTGATAAGTCTAAGACTAACACCCATGGTAAAATATTCGTTTTAGAAAAAAATACTACAGGTGATGGTAAAACCAATCTAGATGATTTAGAATGGGATTATCTTGAAGGAGATGGTGATTTCAGGAGTGAAGAGGTTAAAAAGCTAAGAGACGAAGCTGATATTATCGTAACTAATCCACCATTCTCACTTTTTAGAGAGTTTCTTGCGTGGATTATGGAAGCTGATAAGCAATTTGTTATTATAGGCAATATCAATGCTATCTCATATAAAGAAGTATTCCCGAGTTTAAAGGATAATAAGATGTGGATAGGAGCAACCAACTTCAATACAGGTATGTACTTTCGTGTTCCTGAAGATTTCGAATATGCATCTTCATATAAATTTGAAAGAGAGAAGAATGGAATGAAGGTAAATCGTGTTCCAGCAATCTGCTGGTTTACCAATTTGGAACATGGACGACGCCACACTCAAAAGCCTTTAATGTCTATGGCTGACAACATCAAATATAGCAAGCATAGCGAAATTAAAGGAAAAGGCTATCTGCATTATGATAATTTCGATGCGATAGAGGTTAATTACTATGATGCAATACCTTCTGATTATGATGGTATGATGGGAATGTCTCTTACTTATATGGATAAGTATTGTCCGGAGCAATTTGAGATCGTTGGTATTACTAAAACTTGGTTTGGTATGGCTAATAAGGTATATCCAAAGCAGATACAGGTTAGTAAAACTGGCATAAAGACTATAGTAACCAAACTAAATGACGGACCCGTAATAGAATTGGATGGTCCACTTGATGGTGAAGTCTATTATATTGTTGATGGCAAGTATTATACACAAGCTTATGCTCGCATATTAATCCGTAAAAAACAATGCTAAAATGAAAGCAACATTACATACATATACAGTAAAGGAGCTATGTGAAGGATTCACATATAGTGAACTTGATGGAAAGGGGTTGTATGGTTTGGCTGGCAAGCTTACCATTCAACCTGAATACCAGCGCAACTATCTCTATAGTGAGAATAAAAGCGAAAAAGAAATTGCCGTCATTGATTCTGTGTTGAAAAAATATCCATTGGGGCTTCTTTATTTCAACAAACTTCTAGATGGACGTTTGGAGGTACTTGATGGGCAGCAGCGTATTACAAGTCTTGGTAGATATCTGATAGGTAAATTCTCTTATATGAAAGAAGATATTCCATATAAATTCAAAAGTTTAGATGACGAAGATAGGAAACTTATAGAGAATACACCAATTCTTGCCTACATTTGCGAAGGAACGGAGACAGAGATCAAGGAGTGGTTTAAAATCATAAATATTGGCGGTATCAAGCTTAATGAGCAGGAGAAGTTGAACGCTATTTATTCAGGAACTTTCGTTAGTGCAGCCCGAAAGGAGTTTAGTAATAAAGAAGATGCTCGTATTCAGAAATGGGGAAACTATATCTCTGGCTCAGCCAACAGACAGGAATTTCTGCAAGAAGCCTTGAGATGGGTTAGTCATGGCAACATCAAGGATTATATGCAGGAGCATCGTCGTGATACCGATATCAATGAACTCAAACTATATTTCAACGATGTCATTTCATGGATAGAGCAGACCTTTGATGATGTCTATCCCAAGATGAAGGGGTTAAACTGGGGTGAACTATACGAACGATTCCATACCACTCCTTATAATCATGTTGAGGTTTCTCAAAAGGTGAAAGAGCTTTATAACGATCCATGCGTTCAAGATAAAAAGAACGTGTTTGAATATGTGCTTGGCGGTTGTAAGGATACAAGACTTCTGAATGTCCGTGTCTTCGATGATAATACCAAGCGCAGGGTTTATGAACGTCAGACGGCAGATGCCAAAAAGAAGCATGAAAGCAATTGTCGTCTTTGTGCTTGTGGCGATGGTCCCAATAAGGATAAAATTTGGGCATTAAAGGAAATGGATGCCGACCATGTACAAGCATGGAGCAAAGGTGGAGCCACAGATGAAAGCAACTGTCAGATGCTCTGCAAGACGCATAACCGTTCGAAAGGCAACAGATAAAATGAAATGTTTAGTTTAAATTAAAATATCAAATTTATGAAAAAGTATTTATTTTTAATGTTGCTCCTGTTTGTTGGAGCATTTGCAACGACAGCTTTCACAAGTTGCAGTTCTGACGATGATGATTCTAAGGTTCAAGATTTAAGTATTGTTGGTACCTGGAAAGATCAGTCTAGGACAAAGGATGCTGTATGGACCTTCAACAAAGATGGAAAAGGTTATTGTGAAGAGAATATGTCAGCGATATCCTATAAAATTGCTTTCACATTTACCTTTGATGGTAATACACTGGCAATTTCTTCAAAAGGCAATGGGAAGACATATAACCAAGCTTATAAAGTTATCATTAACAAAGTTAATTTGATTAAGGCAACAGGTGAAAATGGTGAAACTTTGTCCTTGGAGAAAATAAAATAAAGATTACTAACATTAAGTGTATATCTTTAAACGGGAATTCAACAAGCAATTACACTACCAGCTTATTCGCCAAAATCTCTCTCTTATGGATGAATTTTATTTCTTTGCAGAAAGAATGGCTTACTGTTGTCATTTACAGGCTCATTTATCGGCTCATTTACAGGCTCATTTACAGGCTTATTTTGTATATGCAACGTTAATTTAACTGATGATAGTGCAGTATCGTTACCAAGCGTAGCGGTGTAATCGGTACCATGCTATCATCATATTTTATATTGAAATAAAAATTCCCCAACCCGCTTAAGAAAGTAGGTTGGGGGATTTTTTCTTCTGTCACAGCCTTCGTTCCTATCCTGATTTATTCAGGTTTCCCTG
>OGOO01002333.1_pt1 | contig 14010 bp, 12 predicted proteins | sample 1552651 | NCBI WGS metagenome assembly OGOO01 (sample SAMEA2580118, study PRJEB22360) | human gut metagenome | biome: human gut; feature: human-associated habitat; material: faeces | place: Denmark | collected 2008/2010 | reverse complement strand
ATGCCGCCTTGTTTCAAGGCACCTTGCTCGCTCTGGCGGGTTTTCGCTGTCGTTGACAAGGCATCGGCGTTGCTGTGGCAGTCGGAAATGATCCGTTGGGGACGGAGGAAAACGGATCATTTTTATCCTGGTGCATTGGTGCAGGGGGCAGGTTTCCTTTGCACCAGTTTCTGTCGAGTCGGTGCTCCTTGCGGGTTGCCCGTATAATGGTTTGCGTATGAACCGCAACCAAGGAGTTCCAGTTTATGGACCAGAGCCTTTTTAAATTCGACCTGATCGCCGAGGACCCGACGACGCACGCGCGTGCCGGCGTGCTGCACACCCCGCACGGCGATATCGAGACGCCGATCTTTATGCCCGTGGGCACCAAGGCAAACGTCAAGGGTATTCCTACCGAGACCGTCAAACAGCTCGGCGCCCAGATCGTGCTTGCCAACACCTATCACCTGTCCATGCGTCCCGGCGAGGACACCATTGCCGAGCTGGGCGGACTGCACAAGTTTATGAACTGGCACGGCCCCATTCTTACCGACTCGGGCGGCTTCCAGGTGTTCAGCCACAACGACGCCGTCAAGCTCACCGACGAGGGCGTGCGCTTTATCGTCAACGACTACGACGGCCGCCACGTGTTCTGGACGCCCGAGGACAACATGGAAATCGCCATGAAGCTCGGCTCCGATATCTGCATGCAGCTCGACCAGTGCCCGGGCTATCCCGCCACGCGCGCCTACGTCGAGCGCGCCGTTGAGCTGTCGAGTATGTGGGCCGAGCGCTGCTATAAGGCGCATACCCGCGATGACCAGGCGCTCTTTGGCATCGTCCAGGGCGGCATGCACCTGGACCTGCGCCTGCGCTCGCTGCGCCATCTGGAGGAGTGCGGCGACTTCCCGGGTTACGGCATCGGCGGCTATTCGGTGGGCGAGGACCACGAGACCATGTTCGAGACGCTGGCACCGCTGGTTTCCGAGTACATGCCTAAGCACAAGCCGCGCTACCTGATGGGTGTCGGGAACCCGACGACGCTCGTGCGCGGTGTGGGCGTGGGCATCGACATGTTCGACTGCGTGCTGCCGACGCGCACCGGCCGCATGGGTACGGCGTTCTCCAGTGAAGGTCGCCTTAACTTCCGCAACGCGCGCTTTGCGCACGACGACGGCCCTATCGACCCCACCTGCACCTGCCCGGTGTGCACGGGCGGCTACAGCCGTGCGCTCATCCGTCACATGGTCACGCAGAAGGAGATGCTCGGCGGTATTCTGCTGTCGATGCACAACATCTACTACCTGCTCAACCTTATGCAGCGTGCCCGCCAGGCCATTATCGAGGGCTGTTACGGTGCGTTCGTGAGCGACTGGATGAATAGCCCTGCGGCGGTGGATTACTAAGAGCTGCGACCGCTGACCGATGCCTTGCAAGCGCTTGACGCATCGTGGGTACCATACCGAATAGTTGATGTTCGGGCGGGTGTTTGGCGCATGGCGTCGACCCCGCCCGTTTTTCTTTTTCTCGATAGGAGTACCCATGATTAAGAACGAGAATGTCGAGGGCGAGCCTGCCTACGACGAGACGTACCGCCGCGGCCCCGTGGTTATGCGCGGCCCCATGATTCCCAAGGACAACACCTACGCCAACCTGCTGGCGCCCGAGGACTCGACCGACTGGTTGCACACCGACCCCTGGCGCGTGCTGCGCATCCAGGCCGAGTTTGTCGATGGCTTTGGCGCACTTGCCGAGCTCGGGCCCGCTGTGACCATCTTCGGCAGCGCCCGCACGCCCAAGACCGATCCGCTCTATAAGGCGGCGCGCACGGTCGGCCGCAAAATCGCCCAGCGCGGCGTGGCGGTCATCACCGGCGGCGGCCCCGGCATCATGGAAGCGGCCAACAGGGGAGCGGCGAGTGTCAACGGCAAGTCAGTTGGCCTGGGCATTGAATTGCCGCACGAGCATGGACTCAATAAATACGTGAACCTCGGCATGGACTTCCGTTACTTCTTTGTGCGCAAGACCATGTTCGTCAAATACAGCTCGGGCGCCATCGTGTTTCCCGGAGGTTTTGGTACGCTCGACGAAATGTTCGAGGTGCTCACGCTGGTGCAGACACACAAGGTCAAGCGCATGCCGCTCGTGCTGGTGGGCACCGAGTACTGGCAGGGCCTGTTCGACTGGCTCAACGGCCCGGTGATGGACGCCGGTATGATTAGCCCGCTCGATCCGGAGCTGGTGCACATTACCGACGACCTCAACGAGGCCGTCGACATCGCCCTGAGCGGGCTGATGTAGGGCGAGCGCGCCTGTCGTTGTAGTGATGAGAAGGCAGACTGATGCTAGCTAACATCAGACTGCCATCTATATTGGGTATACTGATGCAAAAGACGAGGGCGAGGAGGTCGCGTATGTCTACTGCAACGGTTAAGCCCACGACGGTTCGCATCGAAGAAGGACTCAAGAAACAGGCGACTGAGTTTTTGGATTCGGTCGGCCTTAGTCTCAATTCGTATCTCAACCTTGCTGTTCGGCAGCTGGTAAATCAGCGAAAGATTCCTTTTGAAATTGTGGGTCGGCCCGAAGTTCCCAATGAGGCGACGAGGCGTGCCATGGTGATTGCCGAGGCTCATGAGTTGGGGATTCTGCCAGACGACAGCCCGTCATTCAATAACGCTGATGAGCTTATATCGTTCCTCGATGAGGACTAGCGATGTTTGAGATTAAAGTCGAGGCTCAGTTTAAGGCGGATTACAAACGGACGATGCGCATCCATCCGCAGCTAAAAACTGAGTTTAAGGCGGCAGTCGCAGAGCTTGCAGCTCGCGGCTCGCTTCCCGCGGAATATGGCGCCCATGAGCTTTCAAACCCGGGCGGCAGTTACAACGGCCACATCGATTTCCATCTATCCGATGGGTTGGTCGATGTGGTCGTTCTGTACTTGCCGCATAAGACTAATCCTGTGATCCGACTGGTCAGAATGGGCTCGCATGAGGAACTGTTCCGGGGCCCGCAGGGCTGATTGCCGATTTCTAAGTTGCGGTGGAATAGGGATTGATTTGCGGTTGATATGCCAAAAACAGTCCCTATTTCACCGCAAGTGGTAAAGGTGGCCCTAGTGGGTGGGCTGGTAGCGGGGGCAGTAGCTGATGGCGATGGCGTCCACACCCACGTGAGTGGCGATGGTGCAGCCGATGGGGCCGGTGCCGGCATCGACGTAGTCCTGGCCCGCGAGGGCCTCGTTGACAAGTTCCTGCTCCTCGGCGGCACCGGTCGTGAGCACGCGCACGCTGGAGCCCGGGTGCTCGGCCAAAAATGCGAGACAGTCGGCCATGGTATTGGCGACGATACGCTTGGCGCCGCGGCCCTTCTTGATGGCCTTGATCTCGCCCGATTGCCATTCCGGCGAAACGGCCAGGCGAATGTTGAGCATCTGCGTGAGCTGGCCGGCGAGCTTGGGAGCGCGACCGTTCTTTACAAGGTTCTCGAGCGTGCGGGGAATCAGCAGCAAATGGGCGTCGGGCAGGGTCGCGCGGATCTGTGCCTCGGTCTCGTCCAGGCTGCGGCCGTCCTCGCGCATGGCGAGCGCGTACTCCACCAGAAGACCCTCAGCGCCCGAGCCGGTGCGCGAATCGATGCAGCGCACGTCGAGCTCGTGGGTATCGGCCACCTGGCACGCGTTGGCGTAGCAGGCCGACCACTCACTGCACAGCGAGATAAAGATGGCGCTGTCGTGGCCGTCGGCGCGCACGCGATCGAAGAGCTCCTTGAACTCGCCGGCGCTCGGCTGCGAGGTGTGCGGCAGCTGCTCGGAGCCGGCCATACGGGCGACATACTCCTCGGCGGTGATCTGCACCTGGTCGAGCAGGTCCTCGCCTTCGATAATTACGTGCAGCGGAATCACATAGATGCCGAGCTCTTTGGCGCGGGCGGGGGAGATGTCCGACGTGGAGTCGGTTATGATGGCAAAAGACATAATTGCACCTTTCGTTGGGGCGCTTGCGCGCCGCCTTCTGAGAGCAAAGTGCGACAAGTATAGTGGAGTCGTTCCACATTGCCAGCTTTAATTGTTGAATAGTCAACAGTTTGAAGTGTAAGTGTGGAAATCACCAACTGGGGAAGAGGGATGCCGATGGAGGCGCTGGAGATATGCAGACGGCCGATTGTGCTGTTCGATTTTGACGGCACGGTGGCAGATACGGGCCGGGCGGTGATGACCTCGACGCGCAAGACGCTGGCTGCGCGCGGGTTTTCTGAGGCGCAGATGGGTGACCTGCGCCGCATGATCGGGCCGCCCCTGTGGAAGAGCTTCCACGACTTTTACGGCTTTTCCCGCGAGGAGTCGCTTGTGGTGGCCGACGAGTACCGTGCCTTTTTTGATGAGCTGGGGCCGGAGGAGTACCCCGTGTTCGATGGGATTCCCGAGCTGCTGGATGGGTTGACCGCCCAGGGCAAGCGTATGGCTGTGGCGACGTCGCGTATGGAGGCGAAGTGCATCGATATGGTGCATGAGCTGGGGCTTTGCCAGTTCGAAGCCGTGGTTGGCATGAATCCGCCGCAGGGGCGCGAGACCAAGGCAGATTCGGTCCGCGATGCGCTGGCGGCGCTCGGTGCGACGGCCGACGAGGCCGTGATGATCGGCGACCGCTTTAACGATGTGGAGGGCGCGCACGCGATGGGTGTGCCGTGTATCGGCATCTATTCGGGCGCGGCGGCGCCGGGGGAGCACGAGGCCGCGGGTGCCGATGCGGTGGTGCACTCGGTGGCCGAGCTTGCTAAACTTTTCGCTATATAAGTATGTGATGTGAGGGGCGGGCACGCTCGCCCCTCATTGGTAAGGAGGTCGTCCATGAATCAGGTGGAGCAGAGCGTCGCCGAGTATGTCGACGAGGTCTGGGAAGATGTCGTCGCCGATATCGAGCAGCTGGTGAGCTATCCGTCCGTGGCAGTTTCTGCCGATGCGGAGCCCGGCGCGCCGTTTGGCTGCCCGGTCCGTGATGCGCTCGATTGCGCGCTCGGCATTGCGCAAAAGCTCGGCTACCAGACGAGCGACGACGAGGGCTATGTGGGCATTGCCGATATCCCTGGCCGCGGCGACAAGCAACTCGCGACCATCTGCCATGTGGACGTGGTGCCCGCCGGTCCCGGTTGGAATACCGATCCGTTTGCGATGGAGCGCCGCGAGGGCTGGCTGCTCGGTCGCGGCGTGATCGACGACAAGGGTCCGGCTGTGCTGTCGCTCTACGCCGGCGCCTATCTGCTCAAGCACGGCATTACCCCGCGCTATACCTTCCGCGCCCTGCTGGGCTGCGATGAGGAAGTGGGCATGTCCGACGTTCACCATTATCTGGAGAACCACGCAGACCCCGACTTTCTGTTTACGCCCGATGCCGAGTTCCCGGTCTGCAATGCCGAGAAGGGCCAGTTTGGGGCGACGTTTGTGAGCCCCAAGATCGACGGCGGGCGCATTGTGTCCTGGAGCGGTGCCGAGGCGAGCAACGCTATTCCGTCGCAGTCTATCTGCGAGCTTGCGATTGCCGCCGATGAACTGCCGGCGCCGGTCGAGAACGCCGATCGCCTGGAGATCACGGCGCTCGATAACGGGCATGCGCAGATTTTCGCGCACGGTATCGGTGGTCATGCTTCGATGCCAGAGGGGACGATCAACGCCGTCGGCCTGATCGTGACGTACCTGCGCGAGGCCGAGGACGCGTTTGGTACGCGCGACGAGCGCCTGCTGACGCCTGCCGAGCATGAGTTTGTCAAGTTTCTGGCCTTTGTACATGCGGACGCCTATGGTCGCGGCTTGGGCATCGATGCGACGAGCGCGGCGTTTGGCCCGCTCACGTGCAACCCCGGCGTCATCCGCGTGGTGGATGGCCACATTGAGCAGGTCATCGACGTGCGCTTCCCCGATAGCACCAGTGCCGATACCATCCGCGAGCAGCTCGAGCCGCTCGTGGGCCGCTTTGGTGTGACGTGCCAGTTGGGTCGCGCGAAGGTGCCGTTCTCGGTCTCTGCCGACGATCCGGCCGTGAAGGCGCTTATCGATACCTATAACGAGTTTACGGGCAAGCATGCCGAGCCTTTTGCCATGGGCGGCGGCACGTACGCGCGCAACTTTGCCCGCGCCGTCTCGTTTGGCCCCGAGGAGACCGGCCTTGAGCTGCCCGCGTGGGGCGGCCAGATGCACGGTCCCAACGAGTGCGCCTACGAAGAGCAGCTCAAGCAAGCGCTCAAGATTTATATCGTGGCGATCCTCCGTCTCAACGAACTTGAACTGTAGGGCTTCCCCAGGCACCCGACCTTGCCCCTCAAACCGTCGCTTGCGTACCAAAGTACGCGGCGCTCCTCTTTCGGGGCAATCTCGGGCACCTGGGAAACCCCAACATTTTGCTTGGATACACGAGCCCGGTGCTTCGGCTCCGGGCTTCTATAAGTTGCGGTGGAATAGTTCCTAGAATGGGCCATTTGATGGCCAAGCAGAAACTATTTCACCGCAACTTTGTTTTTATTGGTGTAAAAGGTGTGCCATGTTCTGCGCTGGATTGTTATCCGTTTGTAAAGGCTGGGCAGAGCTTGCGGTAAGGGTCTATCAATAGCCCGTAAGAAACCGCAGATAACGCGGCCGTCGCCCGATCGGGGCCGTATCTTTCCAAACAGCAAAGCGGGCAGGGTGCCCGCGAGTCGCATGTATGAAAGGAAGATCATGCTCGATCAGGCTTATTCTCGTCGTCAGTTCCTCGGCCTCGCTGGTGGTCTTGCCAGCATCGTCGGTCTCGGTCTCGTTGGTTGCGGCGGCGCAGGCGCTTCCAACGCCGCCGACAAGGGCAGCGCCGCTGCCGAGTCCGTCTCCGGCGAGGTGACCTATGACGGTGCCTCTTCGTTCCAGGCTCTCGTCGAGGCCGCTGCCGAGAAGTTCATGGACGCCAATCCGGACGTTTCCGTCTCCGGCTCGGGCAACGGTTCGGGCAAGGGTCTGACCGCAGTCGCCGCCGGCACCGTCACCATCGGTAACTCCGACGTCTTCGCCGAGACCAAGCTTGAGGCCGATCAGGTCAAGAACCTCGTCGACCACGAGGTCGCCGTCGTGGGCATGGGCCCCGTCGTCTCCAAGAACGTCAAGGTCGACGACCTGTCCCTCGAGCAGCTCAAGGGTATCTTCTCCGGTCAGATTACCAACTGGAAGGAGGTCGGCGGCGACGACGCCAAGATCGTCGTTCTCAACCGCAAGGCCGGCTCCGGCACCCGCGCCACCTTCGAGGCCGCCGTCTTTGGCGACGAGGCCGTCGACTTTAAGGGCGATGCCGAGCTCGATAAGTCCGGCGATGTCCAGACTCAGATGGGCAGCACCGACAACGCCATCTCTTACCTCGACTTCTCGCACTTCGATGACTCCAAGTTCAACGCCATCAAGGTCGAGGGCGTCGAGCCCAAGAGCAAGAATGTCACCGACGACTCCTTCAAGATCTGGGCTACCGAGCACATGTACTGCGCAAAGGACGCCGACGAGGCCACCAAGGCTTTCCTGGAGTTCATGCTTTCCGACGACGTCCAGGGCAAGCTCGTCGAGGAGCAGGGCTTCATCCCCGTCTCTGCCATGAAGGTCGTCAAGGACGCCAGCGGCAAGGTCTCCGCTAAATAAGTAATCGCCCCGGAAAGGTTTGCAATGGCAAAGCAACTGCCAAAGCGCGACCTTGAGAACGTGGGCCTGGGCGTCACGGGCGCGTGCGTAGCGCTCGTGACGCTTGTCGTTGCCGCGCTCATCTTTATGGTCGCCCAAAAGGGCCTCTCGGCTTTTCTCAAGGACGGCGTTTCGGTCGTCGAGTTCTTCACCGGCACCAAGTGGGACCTGGCCAACACAGCCGAAAACGGCCTGCCCTATACCGGCGCCCTGCCCCTGATCGTCACCTCGTTTGCGGTCATGGTGCTCTCCACGCTTATCGCGCTGCCCATCGCCATCGGCTCTGCCGTCTTTGCGGTCGATATCCAACCCAAATTTGGCTCCAAGGTCTTTCAGCCGCTTATTGAGCTTTTGACCGGCATTCCCTCGGTCGTCTTTGGCCTGATCGGCTTTCACGTGGTCGTCGGCCTTATGAAGAGCGTTTTCCACGTGAGCACGGGCCTGGGCATCTTGCCCGGCGCCATCGTGCTGGCCGTCATGATCCTGCCGACGATGACTACCCTTTCGGTCGATGGCCTGCGCGCCGTGCCCGACAGCTACCGTCAGGGCTCGCTCGCGCTGGGCTACACCCGTTGGCAGACCATCTGGCACGTGGTGCTCAAGTCCGCCATGCCGTCGCTCATGACCGCGGTCATCCTCGGTATGACCCGCGCCTTTGGCGAGACGCTCGCTGTGCGCATGGTTATCGGCGGTATCGAGGCCATGCCGACGTCGCTGCTGTCGCCGGCGTCCACCATCACCACCACGCTTACCACGTCTATGGCGGTCTATGCCGAGGGCTCGGCCCAGGACGATGTTCTGTGGGCGCTCGGTCTGCTGCTGATGGGCATGAGTCTCATCTTCATCCTGATCATCCACCTTATCGGCCGCAAGGGGGCGAAGGCTCGTGGCTAGCACACGCATCCATATTGACGAGGCGAGACTCGAGCGCGTCCAAAAGCAGGACCGCATCGCCACGGGCGTGCTGACGGCGATCGTCGCCATCGTCATGCTCGTCGTCATTTCCATGGTGGCCTATATCCTGTTCGAGGGGGTCTCGACGCTGTTCCAGCCGGGATTTCTCACGCAGCCCGCGCGCGCCAACGGAACCCAGGGCGGCGTGCTCTACCAGCTGTTCGACTCGTTCTATCTGCTGCTGATTACCCTAGCCATCTCGGTGCCCATCAGTCTGGGCGGGGCGGTCTTCCTGGTTGAGTACGCGCCGAACGGCCCTATCCGCGACATCGCCTCTACCGCCATCGAGACGCTGTCCTCGCTGCCTTCCATCGTCGTCGGCATGTTCGGCTTTCTGGTGTTCTCGGTGCAGCTGGGCTGGAAGTACTCCATCATCTCCGGCGCTGTCGCGCTCACCATGTTCAATATCCCCATCCTGGTGCGCGTGATCCAGCAGGCGCTCGAGGACGTGCCTCAGGCCCAGCGCGATGCATGCCTGGCCATGGGCCTTACCCGCTGGGAGGCCACGCTGCACATCCTGATTCCCGAGGCCATGCCCGCCATCGTGACCGGCATTGTGCTTTCGGCCGGCCGTGTGTTTGGCGAGGCCGCGGCACTGCTCTTTACCTCGGGCATGAGCTCGCCGGTGCGTCTGAACTTCTTGAGCTTTAACCTGTCGAGCCCCACCTGCGCCTGGAACGTGTTCCGCCCCGGTGAGTCGCTCGCCGTGCACATCTACAAGATCTATGGCGAGGGCAGCCCCGAGGCCCAGCAGATCGTCTGGGGCACCGCGGCGCTGCTGATGATCTGCGTGCTGCTGTTTAACGTAGTCGCCCGTATCGTGGGCAAGCAATTGGCAAGGAAGATGACGGCCGAATGAGCGAGATGAATGCAACGCCCGCAACCGAGGCGGCCACGTCCGAGACCCAGGACTTCCTGTCGAGCGTGGGGGAGAGCGAGAAACGCGTGCGCGTGAGCGGCAAGGCCGTGAGCGACGAGGTCGTGCTCTCTACCAAGGACGTCAACGTGTACTATGGCGACCACCGTGCCCTGCACGACACGTCGCTTGACTTTCACAAGGGTGAGATCACGGCGCTCATTGGGCCTTCGGGCTGCGGTAAGTCGACCTTCTTGCGCAGCCTCAACCTTATGAATCGCGAGATTCGCGGCTGCCGCGTGGAGGGCGAGATCAACTACCGCGGGCGCAACGTGAACACCAAGACCGAAAACACGTACGAGCTGCGTCGTTCCATTGGCATGGTGTTCCAGCAGCCCAACCCTTTCCGCAAGTCCATTCGCGACAACATTACGTTTGCGCCCAGGCGTCACGGCATTACCGACCGCGACGAGCTTGATCGTATGGTCGAGGAAAGTCTGCGTGGTGCGGCGCTGTGGGACGAGGTCAAGGACAAGCTCGACAAGAGTGCCTACGCGCTTTCGGGCGGTCAGCAGCAGCGTCTGTGTATCGCGCGCACGCTGGCGCTCAACCCCGACGTGATCCTGTTTGACGAGCCCTGCTCGGCGCTCGACCCCATCTCGACGCTGGCGATCGAGGACCTCATGTCATCGATCGTTGCCGACCGTGCCATCGTCATCGTGACGCACAACATGGAGCAGGCGTCGCGCGTGTCCAACCGCACGGCGTTCTTCTACATGGGCGATATGGTTGAGTACGACGAGACTGACGAGATTTTCCAACGGCCCAAGGATAAGCGGCTGAATGATTACCTCACCGGCATGTTCTCCTAGTCCGGGACATGCTTGAGGCCCGCGGCGGCCACGGTTGCCGCGGGACTGATTGGAGGGGCGGGTCATCTCTTGCGGGAGATGGCCCGCCTTTTTGCTCTGCGACCGAAACGACCATCACAAAGGGGACAGGCACCTTCGTGGTGGTTTGGGGTGGGGCTCGCTGCTATCATGGACAACGTTGAATTTCTACGAAGGAGCAGGGCATATGGCGATTCTTTTGGGATGCGATTCCGTCAGCCTAGAGTTTCCCACCAAGCATATTTTCGATAACGTGACGCTCGGCGTGGACGAGGGCGACCGCATTGGCATTGTCGGTAAAAACGGCGACGGTAAGTCGACGCTGCTGAGCGTGCTCGCCGGCACGCTGGAGCCCGACGACGGCCGCGTGACGCACCGCCGCGACACCACGATCGGATTGCTCGGCCAAAAGGACAACCTGGTCGATACCGACACCGTGCATCATGCCGTTGTCGGCGACACGCCCGAGTACGAGTGGGCCTCGAGCCCGCGTACGCGCCAGATCCTGGCCGGCCTCATCAGCGATGTGCCCTGGGAGGGCACGGTGGGCGAGCTTTCGGGTGGCCAGCGCCGTCGCGTGGACCTCGCGCGCCTGCTGATCGGCGACTACGATGTGCTCATGCTCGACGAGCCCACCAACCACCTGGACATGCGCACCATCAACTGGCTCGCGCGTCACTTAAAGGCCCGCTGGCAGCGCGGCCAGGGCGCCATGCTCGTGGTCACGCACGACCGCTGGTTCTTGGACGAGGTCTGCACCAGCATGTGGGAGGTCCATGACGGCCAGGTCGATCCCTTCGAGGGCGGCTACTCCGCATATATCCTGCAGCGCGTGGAGCGCGACCGCATGGCTGCGGTTACCGAGGAGCGTCGTCGCAACATGGCACGCAAGGAGCTCGCGTGGCTGAGCCGCGGTGCCCAGGCGCGCTCCACCAAGCCCAAGTTTCGCGTGGACGCCGCTCGCGAGCTGATAGCCGACGTGCCGCCCGTGCGCGACGAGCTGGAGCTCAAGCGCCTCGCCGTGAGCCGCCTGGGCAAGCAGGTTATCGACGTGGTCGACGTGGATGCCGGCTATGCGGATACAGATGGCGCGCCCAAGCAGGTGCTCTCCGACGTGACCTGGCTCATTGGCGCGGGCGACCGCTATGGCCTTTTGGGCGAGAATGGCGCCGGCAAGTCGACGCTGCTCGATGTGATCCAGGGCAAGATTGAACCCACGCGCGGCCGCGTGAAGATTGGCCAGACGGTGCGCTTCGGCGTGCTGTCGCAGCAGCTCGAGGAGCTCGAACCCTACATGGGCGACACGATTCGCGAGGTGCTCGGCAACTATAAAAAGTACTACGTCATCGACGGCAAGGAGACCTCGCCCGAGAAGCTCTGCGAACGCCTGGGCTTTACGACCCAGCAGCTCTGGAGCCGCATCGGCGATCTTTCGGGCGGCCAGCGCCGTCGCCTGTCGCTGCTGCTGACGATCTTGGACGAGCCCAACGTGCTTATCCTGGACGAGCCGGGCAACGACCTCGATACCGACATGCTGGCGATTGTCGAGGACCTGCTCGACGGCTGGCCCGGCACGCTGATCCTGGTGACGCACGACCGCTTCTTGATGGAGCGCGTGACCGACCAGCAGTGGGCGCTGCTCGACGGCCGTCTGACGCATATGCCCGGCGGCGTCGACCAGTACCTGCGCCTGTGCAACGCTACCGCCGAGGGCGAGCCCGTGGGTGCGCCGAGCGCCAAGACCGGCACGTTTGACACCGGTGCCGCGGCGGCTGCGGCCGAAAAGCCCAAGTCGAGTGGCCAGCCTAATGGCCTTTCCAACGCCGAGCGCCAGAAGCTCCGTCGCGAGGTGAGCTCGCTCGAGCGCAAGATGGAGACGCAGCGCGCTCGCGTTGAGGAGGCCGAGGCCGCGATGGCCCAGGTCGACCCCACCAATTACACGGCGCTCGGCGAGCAGCAGGCAAAGATCGACGAGGCCCACGCCGCCATGGACGAGCTGGAGATGGCGTGGCTCGAGGCGAGTGAGAAGCTCGAGGGCGAGGAGTAGGCGAGGATGATCAAGGCCGCGTTTTTCGATATCGACGGCACGCTGCTGAGCTTTAAGACCCACCAGATTCCGGCGTCGGCGCAGCAGGTACTCGACAGCTTTCGCGAGCAGGGGATCGCGTGCGTGATCGCCACGGGTCGCCCGACCTACCAGATGCCGGATTGGCTGTTCGACTTGGGTTGGGATGCGTACATTACGCTTTCGGGTCAGCACTGTTTTGACGCTGACGGCGTTTACCGCAGCTGCCCGATCGATCCGGACGACGTTGCGGTGATTGTGGACCAGGTGGCGCAGGGACGCTACGACTCACTGTGCATGCAGGGCGAGAATTCGTTTGTGAACTGTCTGTCCAAGCGCGTGGTGGCGGCCGGCAGCAACGCGGGAATCGTCTACCACGAGGAGCCGTTTGAGCACGCCTTTGACGCACCGGTCTACCAGTTTTGCGCCTTTGTGGATCCGGCCGACGAACATATCGTGACCGATGCGGTGTCGCACTCACTCACTACGCGCTGGTGTGATCTGTTCTGCGACATTATCCCTGCTAACGGCGGCAAGGACCTGGGCGTGGCAGCGACGCTGGAGCGCCTGGGTGTCGACGCGAGTGAGGCGATTGCCTTTGGCGACGGCGAGAACGACCTGTCGATGTTTTCCGCCGTGGGCACGAGCGTGGCCATGGGTAACGCGCAGGACACGGTGAAAGCTGCGGCGACCTATGTGACGACCGCCGTGGACGACGACGGGATCTACAACGCCGCGAAGCACTTTGGTCTGCTGTAGCTGCGGATTCGGCACTTGGGGACGTTCCTTTTTCTGCCGGCAGAGGGGGACACTCCTTGCGCGCTGCGTGCCGTGTCGCCTTGCTTACCCCGCGCATTTTGTGAAACACGGTTAATTTTTTGAACAACGTAGTAAGACATGGGCAACTTTTGCGGTAAAGTAAATCAAGCAAAAGTATCCAAAGGCTAACTAGAAGCCATCGCGAAAGGCGGCCCATGGCCCTACGTGAATCCGGAGAAGACTATCTCGAATCTATTTACGTGCTCTCGGAGCGCCAGGGCGTCGTTCGATCGATTGACGTTGCCGAATACCTGGGCGTAACCAAGGCGAGCGTCTCTAAAGCCATGGCGACGCTGGAGAACAGCGGCTATGTCGAAATGGGCAAGCGCGACGTTCATCTGACGGAGCGTGGTCTGGAGGTCGCTCGCCAAATGTGGGAGCGCCACTGCTTTTTCGTGCGGTTGCTCGAGGAGGCCGGTGTTTCGGCGGATGTCGCGTCGCAAGAGGGTTGCCACATGGAGCACTGCCTGAGTGAGGAAAGCTTCGAGAAGCTACGGGCGATGTTGGGCCGGGAAGATGTAGCGGGTCCAACAACAGAAGCCTAATTGGACCCCCAGTAGCGCGGAGTTCACGCAAAGCGCGAACCAGCGACCGGGACGAAAGGTCCTGCCAACTATGTCCAACTCAGGCAAGGAACCCTGCCAGCAAGCGATGCCCAAGAACCACCAGCAACGTCGCCGCAGGCCGGGACCGGACTTGGTTTTGAAAACATTCCGCACTGATATTTTCTGTATTGAAGACGTCGATGATGCACCCGTAT
>OGOO01002302.1_pt1 | contig 14174 bp, 13 predicted proteins | sample 1552651 | NCBI WGS metagenome assembly OGOO01 (sample SAMEA2580118, study PRJEB22360) | human gut metagenome | biome: human gut; feature: human-associated habitat; material: faeces | place: Denmark | collected 2008/2010 | reverse complement strand
CCGCCGATGGACTCCAAGGGCTTCGGCTCGACATCGGCCGGCGAGCTCGGAACCGTGTCAAGACGGGATTCCGCGGCTTCGACGTACTTGCGGGGTACGACATACACCGGGCCGACGGCGTGCTGGATCAGTCCCTGGCTGGTGGAGCCCAGCAGCAGGCCGGTGAACCCGCCGCGGCCGCGGGAGCCGACGACGACCACGTCATGGTCATAGCTGGCCTTGGTCAGCGCCTGCACGGCGTTGCCCGGCACCACGGTGCGGGTGATCTTCAGATCGGGGTAGGACTCCTCGATCGGCTTGATACGCACCTCAAGATCCTCCATGAAGGATTCCATCACGGCCTTGTCGCCGTCCGATCCCTGCACCTTCGGCGCGGCGGAGATCACATCGAGTTCGGCACCCCACATGTTGGCGAACGAGGCGGCGATGTCCAGCGCCTTCAGACCCCACTTCGACTCGTCGGAGCCGACCGCCACCTTGGTGATCGTGTTGTTCAGGTGCATCAGGTTGCCGTCGTCGTCGGTATAGGGCACGACGACGATCGGGCAGTACGCGTACGCGGGCAGCGACGAGCTGGTGGTGCCGAGCAGGCGCTCGGCCAGTCCGCCCTTGCCGCGATTGCCGATGACGATGAGATTGTAGTTGCGCGACAGCTCGACGAACACGGACGCCGGGTCACCGGTGACGATCAGCGTCGCCGCCTCGACGCCCTGCTCGTCGGCGATGGCCTTGGCCTTGGAAAGAATCTCCTGTGCGTCGCTGTGCGCCGCGTTGTCATCACCCATCGCGGTGTACGTGGCGTCGAACGACACTGCGGCGTAGCTGGGCAGCGAATACGCGCATACGATCTGCAGCGTCAATCCCGCATGCTTGGCAAAATTGGCGGCCCACCACGTGGCCTTGTAACTGGCATGAGAACCGTCCACCCCAACCAGAATCGCCTTTTCGTTGATCATGGCAACCTCCTTAAGGTAACACCGATGCAGCGGCGCATCGGGTCATAGTTCCTAGAATACCGCGTACGCGTCAGGATGCGGGATGAACATCAGTCATTTTGCCGATTGAGAACAATGCCACATTCCTGGCGTCGGTGTGTCATAACGCGCGGCAGCGCAGCGGAAGCGGGCACGGCATCGTCGCCGCATCACCTGCCGAAAAAGCACGACAGCGCCCCAATGGAGGCGCTGTGCAGTGCGAAATATCGTTCGAAGACTCTTCGACCGGAAGCAACCGGCTTAGATGATTCGGTAGTACTCGAAGGAAGCGTATACGGGCACGATGGACACGCTCTTGCCGGGGCGCGGCGCGTGAATCATCAGACCGTTGCCGACGTAGATGCCCACATGGCCGGATCTCCACATCAGGTCGCCCGGCTGGGGATCGTTGACCTTCGTGCCGTGAGCCTGAGCCCACACACGCTGCTGATAGTCGATACGCGGCAGGCTGATGCCGAACTTGGCGTACACATACTGCGTGAAGCCCGAGCAGTCGAATCCCGACGGCGTGGTGCCGCCGTACACATAGGGCACGCCCTGGAACTGGGAGGCGTAGGCGACCACGCCGGCGCCATTGGCGCTGACCGGGGCATCGACCGCACCGTCATTGGAGACGGACGACGAGCTGGTGCTGCTGGTCGCGGCCGATGCGCGGGAACGGCTGACCTCCGCCGCCTGCAGGCGGGCGGCTTCGGCGGCGGCCTTCTCGGCGGCCTTGCGCTCCTCTTCGGCCTTCTTGGCCTCTTCCTCGGCCTTTTTCTCGGCCGTGGACTTGGTCTCGGGCACGTTCAGGGATTCCACACCGCCCCAGCTTTCGCTGTCATCGGAGCTGACCGATACGGTCTCCTTGAGCAGGTCCTTACGCGCGGTGTTCATCTTCGGGAACGAGCGAGAAGAGGTAATCGCCTTCCTGCTCGCATTATCGGAACCGGCCAAGGCGACAGGCACCGATACCGTGAACAACGCCACCGCAGCTGCTGCGGCGGTGATAGTCGAAATAATCTTCTTGCAAATCATCATCGAGGCATGATTGTAGCACACAGGCATGCATCTTCGCCTGAAAACATTCATGATAGGAAATCACGCCATATCGGCGACATCACGGAAAAACCGGCAATCTTCACACGACCGGCGCGACACTCCCGGGAGAATAATAGAGATGAATCTCACTGGCGGGGACCGAAGACCCGCCGAAAATCAGTAGTGGATGTACTGGAAGTCGTTCACGTTGGAAAGGGTGCGGGATGCCGGCTTGCCGTTCAGCGAAGCGCCGCACTCCGAGACGGTGACCGTGCCGTCAGCGTTGATGCTCTCCACGATGGCGACATGGCCATACACGGAACTCGCGCCTTCCTGGCCCGCGCGGAACACCATGACGTCGCCCTTGTGGCGAGGCGTGTTGTCCACCCAGTAGCCGTGCGCACGAGCGGAGTTCGCCCAGTCCTGACCATTGCCGAAATATGATCCGACAGGCAGGCCGAGCTGATGGCGACGCAGGTATGCCCACCACGTGCACTGGCTGAACGCATAGGCGAGACCGCTGTCGCCCGTGGCATGGTTCGGGTTGAATCCTTCGGGCAGCTTGCCGGCATCCTGGTCGACCAGCACCGCGACCTGCGGGTTGTTCGCCAGGGAGCGGGACAGCTGGCTCACATCGATGGCGGAGTTCTTGTCGTTCAGCTCCCAGTTGCCGTTATTGGTGGTCTGCACGGATTTGGCGTCGGCGATCGTATTGCTCGTCTTCGCGTCGGCCGCGCCGCTCGTGGCCGCGGCTGCGGTCTGGTCGGAGGCGATGGGGCCGAGCTCGGTACGGGATTCGGAACGCGAGACCGTCGAACCGGTCACGCGGGCCAGCTGAGTGGTCGTCGTGGCGGGATCGTCGGCCAGCAGACGAGAGTTGGACGACTGCTGGATATTGGAAAAGGCCAAGGCGGTGGCCGCAGTGCCGACCAGAGCCGCAAGGGATGCGGATGACATCATGTACGACTTGCGCTGCGCGGCCTTCGCGGTCTCGCGGATGGCCCGGCGGGTCATCGGGGCGACCTCGTTCAGCTTGGCTGCAAGAACGGGGTCGATGGCGAGCGCCACGGCATCGCCGTTGGCCGCCTGCACGGCACGCACGGCCCTGGCCGTGTGGGAACCCCGGGAGGAGCGGAATAACGCCGAAGGGCTGGTGCGCTGAACGGAATCCTTATTGGCCTTATGCGCAGCATGCCTCATACTTTTTGCTCCTTTAATACCATCGCGATGCGGCCTTCCGAAGACGCCGCACGTTCATCACGGTTGACCAGCTTACCGCGGGGTGCGGCCATCGGCAACCCGACCGCATCCGACACATGAACGCCGACCCCCATCAATCCGCATCATTGGCTAGTGTTGAACATATGGACAATATCGTGAACATCCCGTCCTCAATGAAGCCCGAAGACGGACGATTCGGCTCCGGCCCCAGCAAGATCCGCCCCGAGCAGGTGGACGCGCTCGAACGCGGCGGCAAGACGCTCCTCGGCACCTCACACCGGCAGATGCCGGTGAAATCCCTGGTCGCCTCCATCCGTGAAGGACTCGGCTCGTTCTTCTCCCTGCCCGACGGATATGAGATCGCGCTCGGCAACGGCGGCGCGAGCGCCTTCTGGGACATCGCCTGCGCGTCGCTCATCGCCGGCAAGGCCGCATTCGGCACATACGGCTCATTCAGCACGAAGTTCGCCAAGTCGGCGCAGAGCGCGCCCTTCCTCGACGACCCCGTCATCTTCGCGGGAGAGCCGGGCACCTATCGGCTCCCCGAGCGCACCGACGGCGTGGACACCTACGCGTGGGCGCACAACGAGACCTCCACCGGCGTGTCGGCACCGGTGCGGCGCGTGGAAGGCAGCGACGAGCAGAACGCGATCGTCGTGGTCGATGGCACCAGCGCTGCCGGCGCGTTGCCGGTGGATGTCAGCCAGACCGACGCGTACTACTTCTCCCCGCAGAAGGCGTTCGGCTCCGACGGCGGCCTGTGGATCGCGGTGCTGTCGCCGCGCGCCATCGCACGTGCGCAGCAGGTCGAGGGCGAAGCCAAGCTCGAAGGCTCCCGCCGTTGGGTTCCGCCGTTCCTCTCGCTGACCTCTGCGCTCGACAACGCACGCAAGGATCAGACCCTGAACACGCCGTCGGTCGCCACGCTAATCATGCTGGAGAACCAGGTGCGCTGGCTCAACGAGAATGGCGGCATGGCCTGGTCCACGGCACGTTGCGCGCAGTCCGCCGCGCTGCTGTACGAGTGGGCGGAGCGCAGCGAATACGCCCGGCCGTTCGTCGCCGACCCGGGCTCGCGCTCCAATGCGGTCGTCACCGTCGACCTGGATGACGCGGTCAGCGCCAAACAGGTCATCGCCGCGCTGCGCGAGAACGGCATCGTAGACACGTCCGGATACCGCAAGCTCGGGCGCAACCAGCTGCGCATCGGCGTGTTCCCCTCGGTGGAGCCGTCGGACGTGGCCGCGCTCACCGCGTGCATCGATTACGTCGTCGAGCACCTGTGACGGACGCGGCAGCAAGAGCCGCCCGATCATCAAGGACTGAACGCTCGGGCGGGTGCCGGTGTATGTACCGCCACCCGCCCGATTCATCCCATGCGCTAAGGTATATAGGTATGAAATTCGCAGCCATCATCAATCCTGAAGTACGCAAGCCGGCACCGAAACCGGTGCGCGTCGACCTGCGCAAGACGTTCCTCATCGGCTGCGTGCTGTGGTCGGTCGCGCTGATCGTCAGCGCGATACTGCTCGCGTGCGGGCTGGATGTGCTGCAATTGCTCATCATGTGCGCGGCCGGACTGATCATCGGCGTCATGATGCTGGTATGGGAGCATTTCGACCGCTGGGATTACCGGCGTCTCGGCAACTGAGCCGTATCAGTCCCCCACCGGCAGCGACAGCGTGAACGTGCTGCCCTGCCCGGGAGCGCTCCACACCGTCACATCGCCGTGATGGGCGAGCGCCGCATGCTTGACGATCGCCAATCCCAGACCGATGCCGTCGGTCGTGCGCTCGTTCTGGTTGGAACCGCGGTAGAACCGTTCGAAGATACGGGGCAGATCGGCCTTCGGCACGCCCTCGCCATGATCGATGACACGCACCACGGCGTTCTTCCCGTCCGAAGACAGGGCGACGGAGACGCCGACCGCCCCGCCTGGGTGTGAATACACGATCGCATTCTCCACCATCTTGCGCACGGCCATGCGAATCTGATCGGCCTCCCCGTGAATCATCACGGGGCTCTTGCCGCCGACCCGCACCTGCACCCCGGCATCCCGCGCAGCGCCGGCAAGATCATCCACGGCCCCGGAAACCTGCGAGAACAGGTCGCAACGGTTCGCCTCCGAAGCCGTCACCGGCTCCTGAGCCTTAATCAGCATCAGCAGGTCAGAGATCATGCGGTCGAGCCGCACGCAGGAATGCCGCACCTGCCGCGCGTGGTTCGACAGCTGCTCGTGGCTCACGTCCGCGCTCTCCAACGAATCGGCCAGCCGCTCCAGCGCGCGGGTCGGTTGCAGCAGCTGTTCGGAGACGTTCGATATGAACGAGTCTCGAATCTGAGCGAACCGGATCGACTCGCTGACATCGTTGATCAGCACGAGCACCAGATGGTCGCCGATGCGTCCCACCGTCACCTTCAGCCAGTTCGGCCGAGACGAGGCCTCTGCGGTCAGGCCGTCATCGGCAGCCGCGGCACCGAATCCGTTCATCGTCATGAACTGCTCCGGCGTCTGAGTCTCCAGGTCGAACGAGCACCGGGAACCGTCCTTCATCACCTTGTGCACCGCGTCAAGCAACGTAGGTTCGATCAGCGTGTCATCACGCACCAAGCCGAGTCTATAGGCCGCAGGATTGGCACGGACCACCTCGTCCTGATCGTCTACCACGACCGACGCCAGCGAGAGCATCGACAGCACCAGCTGGGTGGAGTCATCCAGATCATCGGCCGGCTCGTCATCCTCCTGACGGCGGCGCGCGCTGCGACGCCGAGACTGCAACGACGGCAAGCGGTCATTGCTGCGCAGCGCGTTCATGATGACGGGCTGCAGCCGGTCCGCGATGAAAAAGCCGATTCCCGCCAATGCGGCCAGCGCCAATAGCGCGAAAACTACAAAAATCCATACCGACGGCTGAAACTGAGGCATGGTTCCATTGTCTCACACCGAGAGGCGACATGCGGCGAACGTGAATTCCGGGTGAACTAGCCAATGAATTTTGAGACAATTTCAAGAACCTGACCGCCACGCACTAGGCAAACACAGCTTATGCGGCTTACACTTGATAGAGGTTCCATCAAGAGCAACTACATAGCATGAAAGGCTACAACAATGCGCGTTATTTTTGACGAGGAGCTCAAGGCCGTTGCCGATGACCTCGATCGCATGGTGCAAGACGTGCGCAAGGCCATCAACGGGGCCGGAGACGCCTTGCTGAAGCAGGATGTCGAAGCCGCCCAGAGCGTCATCGACGGCGACATCGAGATCGATGCCCTCGAATCCAGCGTCATCGACCAGTGCATCCGTCTGCTCGCCAAGCAGAACCCGGTGGCGACCGACCTGCGAGTCGTCGTATCGACGCTGCGGCTCGCCGCGACCTTCGAGCGCATGGGCGATTTGGCGAAGCACATCGCCGAAGCTGCACGCCGCATCTACCCCGAACCGGCGTTGCCGGCCGAGGCCACGGAGCTGTTCACCGAGATGCAGCAGTTCCTGTCGATGACCGCCGACCGCATCGTCGTCATGCTGCAGGACCGCGACGCCAAAACCGCCGAGGAGATCATCCTCGACGACGACAAGCTCGACGCGCTGCACCACAAGACCTTCGACCTGGCTCTGTCCGACAAGTGGACCGGCAGCCGTCAGCAGCTGATCGACGTCGTGCTGCTCGGCCGCTTCATGGAGCGTCTTGGCGACCACGCCGTGTCGGCCTCCCGCCGCGTCGTGTACATCGTGTCCGGCTTCGATCCGAGCAAGGAGCCGTCGCGCGACGAGGACGGCGCCGTCGAGTGACGACGACCGCGGCGATGCCGCCACCGGCATACCGCCATAACTGAACTTCTCTCCACGGAGAGTCCCATGAACGGCGAGACGGCCACGGCTGCTCGCCGTTTTTGTATGCCCCGACGGGCGGTGCGCGGCTTTGGAACCCGGATCATAGACTCCATCGCGACGTCACCGTGCGTGAGTTGCGTCACCGCGCGCGCCCTCGCAGCGTGACACCCCGCACGAGTCACGCTTCGCCGCGCTCCCAGTCAGCGGAAGCGGGAATGGTGCGAATCGGCGAGAAGACGGCCGTGGCCAGCGCACACACCACGGCGGCGATCAGCGTGAACCCGCCCGGCACGAACCGCAGCATGCCGCCGACCACGACCGGTGCCACGGCGCCGAATACGCCGAGCAGCGTTTCGCATACCGAGGAGACGCCCCCCCTCGGCCTACATCACACACGTCGGGGCGTGGCCGGATACGCAAAAGGGCCGCTCCCATGAGGGAACGGCCCTATGCATCAGGCTAATGCCAGGTCAGAGAATCACTTCTGGCCCTGAGCGGCGACGGCGGCGGCACCGGCGGCGGCGGCCTCCGGGTCCAGGTACTCGCCACGCGGCTTGACCGGCTTGAAGTTCTCGTCCAGCTCGTAGAGCAGCGGGATGGCGGTCGGGATGTTGACCTTGGCGATCTCGTCCTCGGACAGGTTGTCGAGCATCTTGACGATGGCACGCAGCGAGTTGCCGTGGGCGGCGATCAGCACGGTCTTGCCGGCGCGCAGCTCAGGCTCGATGGCGGACTCGAAGTAGGGCTTGACACGCTCGACGACGTTGGCCAGGCACTCGGCTTCCGGAACCGGGTCACCGGCGTAACGCGGGTCGTGGTTCTGCGCGTACTGGTCGTTCGGGTCGATCTCGGGCGGCGGGGTCGCGTAGGAGCGACGCCACAGCATGAACTTCTCGTCACCGTACTCCTGACGAATCTCGGTCTTGTTCTTGCCCTGCAGAGCGCCGTAGTGACGCTCGTTGAGACGCCAGTCACGCTGAACCGGAATCCACAGGCGATCGGCGGCATCCAGTGCGATGTTGGCGGTATTGATGGCACGACGCAGCAGGGAGGTGAAGACGATGTCCGGCAGGACGTTCTTCTCCTTGAGCAGCTCGCCACCACGCTTGGCTTCGGCTTCGCCCTGCTCGGTCAGCGGGACGTCCACCCAGCCGGTGAACTGATTGGTCTTGTTCCATGCGCTCTGTCCGTGACGGAGCAGTACTAGTTTATAAGTCATAACTCGCAGTCTACCGCTCAGCCCGGCCAAATTCGAGCCTTTGTCCACCGTTTCGCCGAACGCTTGCGCAGGAATACTCACACCATCAGCGAAATCAGCAGGATGACGGCGAAGAACGGGGGCTGGAAGCAGGCGTCCGACAGCGCTTTGCGGAATTCCTTACGGCCCGTGCTGGTCACCATGCGCCACGGCACGCCGATGCCGGACAGCATGAGGATGCCGCCCCACGGCGTCCACAGCAGCATCACCACCCACACGCCGATCGCCCATGCGACGACGCAGCAGACGCCCAGCATCACGCGGGCGCCACGCTCCCCCATGCGCACTGCGAGCGTGCGCTTGCCATGCCGGCGATCCTCGTTGATGTCACGCAGGTTGTTCACCATCAGTATCTGGCATGACAACAGCCCCGCGACAACCGCGCACAACACGCCGAGCACGCTGACCGAACCGCTCAGCGCATACTGCGTGCCAAGCACGGCGGCCAAACCGAAGAACAGGAACACCGAGAGTTCGCCGAATCCCGCATATCCGTATGGATGCTTGCCTCCGGTGTAGAACCAGCCGGCCAGCAGGCAAAGCACGCCGACCAGCAGCAGCCACCACGCCTGTGACAGGACGACGGCGACGAGGCCGCACACGCAGGCCAGCAGAGCGCTCACCACGGCGGCGACGAGTACATGCTTCGCCGGAACCAGGCCGGACGCGGTCAGCCGCATGGGCTTCTTGGTCTTCTTCTCACTGCCACCGCGGCCCTCATCGACACCGCGGATGCCATCGGAATAGTCATTGGCGTAGTTCACCGCGATCTGCAGTAACACGCCCACGCACACGCACAGCAGCGTGACGAGCCAGAACCGAGACATCATCGCCTGCGCATCGGCGGTGACCGCCGCGCATTGCGACGTGTCGGACCGGGTCTGCGCGCAGTTGAGATCGCCCACGATCACCGGATACGCGCAGCATGCGCCCACCGCCACGGAGGACAGGGAGGTCGTCAAGGTTTTCGGGCGTGCGCCGGATATCCACAGTTTCACAGTCATACAGTCCAGTGTACGTGCCTTTCACGGATTCCGTGGATATGTCGTCATGATCATCCGCCGACATCAGGGCGGATTCTAGTGGTGGTTGCAACACCTGGTGTTTTTGGTGTTGTTGTCTTGGTTTTCTAGGTTAGCTTGCGGTGTCGAGGAGTTCGAGGATTTTCTCGCTTGGTTTCATGTAGCCGAGGGTCTTGCGTGGCCGGTCGTTGAGTTCCTCGGCGACCGCGTCGAGGTAGTCCTCGGGGTATTTGGATAGGTCGGTGCCCTTGGGGAAGTACCGGCGCAACAGGCCGTTGGTGTTCTCGTTGGTGCCGCGCTGCCACGGGGAGTGCGGGTCGCAGAAATAGACCCGCATGTCCAGGCTCGCGCCGATCTGCTTGTGCAGGGCGAGTTCCGAACCCTGGTCCCAGGTCAGCGAGTTGCGCAGGAGCCTGGGCAGGTTCCGCATCTTGCGGACGATGGCCTGCTGGACCTGGCCTGCGTCGTGCCCGTCGGGCAGGTGCAGCAGGATCGTGAACCTGGTGGCGCGTTCGACCAGGGTGCCGATGGCGCTCCTGTTCGCCGAACCGGTGATCAGATCACCCTCCCAATGGCCGGGGACGGCCCGGTCCTCGACCTCGGCGGGCCGGTCCGAGATCATGACCATGGGATCCCGGAACCGGGGTCTGCGACCCGCGCCGCCACGGGGTTTGCGTTGGGCGCGGCCCTGGCGCATGGCCCGTTTCAGCTCGGCTTTCAGCTCGCCCTTGCCCTGGACGTAGATGGCCTGGTAGATCGTCTCGACGCTTGCGTGCATGTCCTCATTATCGGGGAAGTCATGCCTGAGCCGGTTGCCGATCTGCTCGGGACTCCAATGCCGTCCAAGGCCGGCGAGTATCTCCCGCCACAGGCGCGTGCCCGGCCCGGCTTTCCTGGGCCTGGGGCGTTTGAGCCGGTCGGCGCTCGATTGCTGGGCGTGGTACGGCTCGTAGCATCCGGTCAGGGGGTTCGTGTCGCGTCGTATCTCGCGGCTCACGGTGGCCGGGTTCCGGTCAAGGAGGCGGGCGATGGCGCGTATGCCGTCGCCCAGGCGCAGCCGGTCGGCGATCAGGATGCGTTCCTCCTGGCCCAGATAGCGGGCGTGTATCTTCCTGGGCTTGTCCATGGTGGAACGATACCAGTCCACCGATGGTCTCTCGTTCCTGCCGGTGGCCCGGGCGCGTCCGTTCCTCCAGGCCTTGCCGGTGCGTTTCGACACCCCGACCGCATGGGCGGCCTGGGTGAAGTTCACGCCCTCCTCGGCCAGCAGGCGCACGTACTCGGCCCGCCTGGCCTCGCACATCGCCTTCCTCGTCGGATAACCGTGCCCCTGGAACACCCAGCGGCCGGTCCCTGTCCCGTCGTCATGGTGGCTCGCGGTCACCTGATCCTCCCTGCGGTAGGCCAGGTGTTGCAACGATCACTAGAACTCGCCGGGGCTGATTTCTTCGGGGGGGCGTCGTCACTCGTTGCCGATGACACTGTTTGAGTTCAACGACTTGTTCACCAGCTCCTTGTAGTCCTTCGGCGACTCGGCGTTGGACGCGGCACCCAGTTTCTTGTTGGATGCCTGCGGCTCGGGAATGTCGATGGTGCTCTTCGGGCCGAGGCCGGCGTCCGTGCGGCGCATCATGTCCTGCCACTCCTCGTATTCCACGCCGACGTAGCTCACGCCGTTCTGCTCGAATGCGTACGAGGGGCAGCCGGCGGTGTTCAGCGTCACGCTCTTGCCATAGAACTTCTGCCCGATGGACAGGAAGTCCGTCACGGACATATCGGTCGACAGGCCCTTCGAGAACTGACGTACCAAATCAGGCCACTTGGTGACCGGCTGATCCAGGATTTTGTTGATGATGGCCGTCAGCACGATGCGCTGCGCCTGGGCTCTCGAGAAATCGCCGCCCTGGACCTTGTAGCGTTCACGCGTGAAGACGAGTGTCTGCTCGCCGTTCAGCGTCTGCGTACCGGCCTTCAGGGACCCGCCGCCGTTGCCGCCGGAGAACGATTCCGGCACGTTCACCGTGATGCCGCCCAACTCGTCCACCAGTGCCACCATCTGACTGAAATCGACCTCCATGTAGTGCGTGATCGGCACTCCCGCAAACTTAGATACCGCGCGGATGGCGCCAGCCGCGCCGTCATATGAGTATGCGGCGTTGATCTTGCTGACACCACCGCCGATGTTGACCATCATGTCTCGCGGAATAGAGATGACATCGGCCTGCGCACGCTTCGGGTCGACGCGGACCAGCATGATGCTGTCGCTGCGGCCGCTCTCCTTGTTGCTGCGCCTGTCGGAGCCCATGAGCAGCGCGTAGAACGCGCCGTCCGAGTTCGGCTCGGGCCCGGACAGTGCCGCCTCGGCCTCCGCGTTGCGCATCGCGATGTTCTCGTCGATCATGTGCGCGTACCACCAGATTGCGATCACGGGGAAGACGACCAGGACCAGCACCAGGGCGAGGACGACCAGAAGCACTGCCAGGCGACGGCGCTTCTTCTTTCGGCCGCCGCTGCGCGAACCGCGCGAATGGGAACGGGAGGATCCACCGCTGTGGCCACTGCCGCCGCTGCGATGCGCTTCGCCGCCCTCGTGGCCTTCCTGACCCAGAATCGGACCGGCCGCGGGGCCGGATCCGCCACGTTCGCGAGCATATCCGCGTCATTGTCCATGGACTCCCCGGCAGTGCCGCCGTCGGCCGATTCCCCGGCTTCCGCCTCTTCCTCGGCCATCTTGCGGAAAAACTGCTGAAGATCGTCGGTCATCTTGTCAACAGGTGTATTTGGCCTGTTTGCAGTCAGCTGCTCTCCCATCTAGGCCCTCGCCGCGCAAGTCTGCGCCCGCGGCGGAACACGTTTGTTTCAACTCGCGGGAAGACTGAATACCATCCCCCGCGAATCTCCTCCACCATCATAAACTTACGCAATGATTGGACAGTTTATGCAGGTCGCGCGGCTCTCGCCAGCGACCGTGCGTTTTGTGGCCCTTCCATGGCGACAACGCGGTTGTGATGGTGACGCGGTGACGATGCTCATGGCCTGCGGAGGCGATGACATGCTACCTTGGGCGTATCGGCGCATGACATGGTCAGGACGGTACCGTATATAATGGCGTGAACGTTGAATATGCCGGTGAAACGGCCATAATAGGGAACAGAAGGCCGGGCGAATCCCGGAAAGCGGACATGAATCGGGGGCGGATGATGAACGAGCATGAAGCGCATGAGCGTGATATGCAATGGGACGATGCCGGCGACGGCGCGGGACTGCCCGAAACAGGGGAGCGTGACGCTGTGCAGGGCATTGAACCGGGCGCCGAGCGGCATGCGGCCGAATATAAGGCCGTAGCGCTGGGCGATGCCGTGATCGGTTCTGCCGCCGGTGCCAGTGGCGATGTTCCCGGCACTGACGTTGCTGACGATGCCGTGGCTGCTGATGCCGCCGGCGCTGCCGGACAGCAGGCCGCAGATGATGAGGGCATGCAGTTCCTCGACAATCCCGCGTGGGACATCCCCGACGTGATGTTCCCCTCGATGGGCGGTGTCAAGGACGCTTCATCGGGGAGCGGCCCATCGTATGGTGCTCCCAGTCCCTACGTTCCCCTGCCTGAACCGGAGGACACCGTGCGGCCGGTGCATGGCTCTGCCTCCGATCCGCTGGGGCTGGAGGACGTGTCCGATATCCCCGCCGTGCCGGAGGAGGAAGAGCCGCAAGGCAACAACGACGTCACTATGGTGATACAGCCGTTGAGTGCTTTCCCTACGCCCACGCAGAGCGTGCCACCTACAGCCGGAATGACGCCGCAGACCGTGCCACTGCCGCCTGAGGCGGGCGCGGCGGTGCCTCCTCATGGGAGCGGAGAGCCGGGCGGCAAGGCGGACGGCAGTTCTCGAAAGCAACATGGCCACCGCCGCGCTATCATCATCGCCGTCGTCGCGGTCGTCGTCGTGGCGCTCGCCGCTACGGGCGGATTCCTGTGGTGGCGCCACATGCAGAACCAGAACGAGCTCGATCAGGCGGCTAGCCTGTGCAAGACCTCGAAGACCAAGGCCGACAAGGCGTTTTCCGAATTGCAGTCCGCGCTCAGCGAAGCCAAGCCTGCGCAGCAGATTCCGCAAGGCGATGTGTCCGATCCGACCGTCCTGGAGACGCTGAACAGCGCGGTCACAAAGGCGTCCTCGGCCAGCGAGCCGGTCTCGTGCGACGTGGCGTTGGGCACCGAGACGCTGAACGCCAATGCCAGCAAGAACAAGCAGATCGCGCGCGCCAGCACCAAGGCGAAGACGAACGTCGCCAAGGCCACCAAGGCTGTGAACGACGGAAAGGCGGAGAAGGTCGAGTTTATCAAGCATGAACTGCAGACGGCCGTCACCGGCGCGCAGAAGATTTACGACGACAGCAAGGGCGTTGTGCTGGACGACTCGACCAGGACCACGCTGCAGTCCGCCATCGATCAGGCGAACGCGTTGCTGCAGCAGGATGACGCCGATCTGAACGAGATGCAGCAGTCTATCACCGATGTGAAGGACGCCGGAGATGCGGTGACCGTGTCGATGAACGAGTACACCGCCCAGCAGAAGTATCTGGAGCAGCAGCGCCAGCAGGAGCAGCAGCGCCAGCAACAGCAACAACAGCAGCAACAGGACGACCAGAACGACAATGGCAACGACCTGAACGGCAGCACGAATTCGCAGATCGGTGATTCGCGGGGTCACGAGACCCAGCCGACCCACCCGCAAGGTAGCGACGACTGATAGATGGTGATTGGCGGTCGGCCATCCTGTTTGACCACCCCCAGTCGCTTCGTGACAGCCCCCGCCAGCGGGGGC
>OGOO01002294.1_pt1 | contig 14207 bp, 8 predicted proteins | sample 1552651 | NCBI WGS metagenome assembly OGOO01 (sample SAMEA2580118, study PRJEB22360) | human gut metagenome | biome: human gut; feature: human-associated habitat; material: faeces | place: Denmark | collected 2008/2010 | reverse complement strand
ATCCTTCAATAATCGTAGCTTCCAGAAAAGTACGACCGGAAACTTCATCTTTCATTCGTTCCGATTTATCCAAAGGCAAAGTAGCCGGAAGGTTCCAGTTTGCCATCGAACCGGAAGGACGATAGGAACCGAAGTCATAAATACGGTCTCCACTCTCATCCAATTTGTAGCTACCATCCGTATTCATTTCATAAATGGGATAGAATCCCGGCATGGTACGTCCTGCGGTAATCACATTACTGGTTTTGGAGTCGGATGAAACTGGATAGTTCTGCATGGAATGTGCGAAACTCAAATTGACGCCTCCTTTCAACCAGGAAGTCATCTCGCTGGTGATATTGGAACGGAGATTGAAACGCTGGTAACCGGATTCGAGTGCAATACCTTTATCATTCAGGTATCCGGCAGAAAAGAAATACTGATTCGCTTTTCCACCTCCGGAAACACTTAGATTTAACTCTGTGCGAAGTGCCTGTTGCTCCATGGCGTCACTCCAGTCAGAATTCCATAACGGACGGGCACCTGCCACCAGCTTTCCATCTGTACCGACCGGTTGCGCATATTGAGGACCATAGGGGTTCGGGCCACCTCCCATTAATTTCGTTACCAAGTCTTTGGATGCTTGCGTGGCGGCAGTTGCCGGAGTATAATCCGCACTCTTGGCATACTGATTGCGAAGTGCTTCCCAATATAATTCAAAATATTGGTCGGTACTGACACGATCATAATCACGCACGGCACGGTTGGAACCTCCTAAGGAAGCTTTCACCTTTACCGTTGCTTTGGTATTTTGATCTCCCTGCTTGGTGGTGATAATAATCACTCCATTCGCACCACGGGAACCGTACAAAGCAGCAGAGGCCGCATCTTTCAATACTGTCATCGAAGATATGTCATCCGGATTGATAGAGTTCACACTACCATCAAACGGTACACCGTCCACTACATAAAGCGGAGCGCTGGAAGCGTTGATAGACCCGATACCACGAATACGGATTTCCGCATCCGTACCCGGCTGCCCACTTGCCGCACTTGCCTGTACTCCGGATACCGTACCCTCTAATATACGTGATATGCTGGAAGTCTGTAACTTTTCAATCTCACCTGCTTTCATCGTCGAAGCTGCTCCGGTAAAACTATACTTTTTAGCGGTAGCATAAGCTACTACCATTACTTCTTCCAGTTCCTTACTTTCCGATTCCAACGTGACATTAATCACACTCCGGTTATTCACCGGTTGTTCTACTGTTCTCATTCCTACAAAACGGAACACTAAAGTACCGGTAGCAGGAACCTCAATCGAATACTTTCCATCAATATCGGTAATGGTGCCGGAAGATGCTCCTTTCAATTGTACGGAGACACCAGGCAAAGGTTCTCCTTCAGAAGTCACCGTGCCTGTCACGCGTTTCTCCTGCTGTGCTTCCGCATATACTATATTTCCTACAAAAAGCAGAAGAGACACGACTAATAAACGTAAATAGATTCTCATAATTTTGTGGCTTAAGATTTATTTGCTTGTTGTAACTAACAGTACATTGAACTTTTTTGTTTAGGAAACGAAACATTTTTTAGAAGATTGCTAGTATAAATCAACGAAAGATAGTACATTCGTGAAACTAAAAATATCTATACCAACAAAGAACCACATGGGGAAACGGGTTATTCTATATCTTTTTCTGTTATTTTCACTGTCCTTACAGGCGCAGACTGAAGAGAAAGTCTCTTTAGGCAACGATAGTACAGAAGTAGATTCCACAACAACCACCAAGCCAAGTGCTTTTAAAAGAGCGATCAAGAAGTTTATGAACTTCAGTGATTTCGATACGCTCTATATCAGTCCCAACCGTTATAACTATGCGCTGATGGTTACTCATTTCAGCAACTTTGAGTATTATTCTATCACCAGTGAATTGCCGCAGCCACAGAAACTTAGTTTTTCTCCCAACCCGCACAACAAGATAGGATTATATTTCGGCTGGCGATGGATTTTCCTGGGATGGTCTGTAGATGTGAACGATATTTTCAAAAAAGGTACCCGAAAGAACAGAGGAACAGAATTCGATCTTAGCCTATACAGTTCCAAACTGGGTGTGGATATCTTCTATCGCCGCACTGGTAATGATTACAAAATACATAAAATCAGAGGATTTTCAGACGATATCCCCTCTAACTATTCCGAAGATTTCAGCGGAATAAAGGTAGATATCAAAGGACTGAATCTATATTATATCTTCAATAACCGTAAATTCTCCTATCCTGCCGCATTCAGTCAGTCCACTAATCAACGACGCAATGCAGGTACATTTATTGCAGGTTTTTCCATTTCAAAGCATCATCTCGACTTCGACTATACAGCACTTCCGGGATTTATCCAGGAGGCGATGAATCCTGCCATGAAAGTCAAGAATATTAAATACACCAATGCCAATATCAGTTTCGGCTACGCCTACAACTGGGTCTTTGCCCGCAACTGTCTGGCATGCCTGTCTCTCACCCCTGCCATTGCCTACAAAGCTTCCGATGTGGACGCAGAAACAAATGAAGCAAAAGCATGGTACGGTAAATTCAATCTGGATTTTCTGGTTCGGGCAGGGATTGTCTACAACACAGGCAAGTATTACGTAGGTACTTCTTTTGTTGGAAAAAACTACAATTATCATCGCAACAATTTCTCTGTCGACAATGGATTCGGTACTCTCCAAATATATGCCGGATTCAACTTCAACACCCGCAAAGAATACAGGAAAAAGAAATAATTCCACAGAAACTAGAAATCATCAACTTGCTTATCCAAAGAATCTTTGTACATTTGCCACGTTCTAACGAACAAAAGTAAAAAAATCAATGAAGCAACAACGCCACATACAGACCACACGCACTCTTCTTTCCCGCTTTCGCTACTGGGGAAGAAAGAACTATGCTGCCTTTGCAAGTATGGGACGCGAATTCCAAATCGGTCATCTGCATACCAATGTAGTAGACGTTGCTCTTCGTAAGCAGAATGCTGCACAAACTATCCCTTATCATACATTTATGACACTTCAAGAAATCAAAGACCAAGTGTTGGCGGGTATCGACATATCACCCGACCAAGCTGCTTGGCTAGCCAACATGGCTGACAGCGAGGCGCTTTATGCCGCCGCGCATGAGATTACCGTCGCACGTGCTTCACACGAATTCGACATGTGTTCCATCATCAACGCCAAGTCCGGCCGATGCCCGGAAAACTGCAAATGGTGTGCACAATCCTCCCACTACCAGACCAAAGCCGAGATTTACGATCTCCTCCCCGCTGAAGAATGTCTCCGACAGGCCCAATACAACGAAGCCCAGGACGTCAACCGATTCTCCCTCGTTACCAGCGGACGAAAACCATCTCCCAAACAGATTACCCAACTTTGCGATACAGTCCGTTATATGCGTCGACATTCGTCGATTCAACTTTGTGCTTCTCTTGGACTGCTCAATGAAGAGGAATTGCGTTCCCTGCATGAAGCAGGAATCACCCGTTATCACTGTAATCTGGAAACTGCCCCGTCTTATTTTTCCAAACTCTGCTCTACGCATACGCAAGAACAGAAACTGGCTACTCTCGATGCAGCCCGTCGTGTAGGCATGGATATCTGTTGCGGAGGTATCATCGGCATGGGAGAAACGATGGAACAACGGATTGAATTTGCTTTCACATTGGCAGAACTGAATGTTCAATCCATACCTATCAACCTGCTTAGTCCGATTCCGGGAACTCCACTGGAAAACGAGCAGCCTCTAAGCGAAGAAGAAATACTTAAAACCATCGCACTCTTTCGTTTTATCAATCCGACCGCTTTTCTGCGTTTTGCCGGAGGACGTTCACAACTTTCTTCCGAAGCGATGCACAAGGCATTATATATCGGAATTAACTCGGCTATCGTAGGCGACCTATTGACAACACTCGGCTCCAAAGTATCGGAAGACAAAAAGATGATTCAGGAAGAAGGCTATCATTTCGCCGATTCCCAATTTGATCGCGAGCACATCTGGCATCCGTATACTTCGACTACCGATCCGCTTCCTGTCTACAAAGTAAAACGGGCAGACGGCGCTACCATTACCCTCGAAGACGGACGAACGCTCATTGACGGAATGTCTTCCTGGTGGTGTGCAGTGCATGGATATAATCATCCGGTATTAAATCAGGCGGCAAAAGAACAATTAGATAAAATGTCTCATGTCATGTTCGGAGGACTGACGCATGATCCGGCCATTGAACTGGGGAAACTATTATTGCCTTTGGTTCCTTCCTCCATGCAGAAAATATTCTATGCAGACTCCGGTTCGGTAGCCGTAGAAGTGGCACTGAAAATGGCTGTACAATATTGGTATGCAGCAGGAAAACCGGAAAAGAACAATTTCGTGACTATCCGTTCCGGCTATCACGGTGATACGTGGAATGCCATGTCTGTATGTGATCCGGTGACGGGTATGCACAGTCTTTTCGGTTCGGCATTGCCTGTACGTTATTTTGTCCCGTCCCCCACTTCCCGGTTCGACGGAGAATGGAATCCGAAAGATATACTACCTCTACAAGAGATGATTGAAAAACATTCAAAAGAGTTAGCGGCGCTTATTCTGGAACCGGTGGTACAGGGAGCAGGCGGGATGTGGTTTTATCATCCGCAGTACCTGCGCGAAGCAGAAAAGCTTTGCCGGAAGCACGATATTCTTCTTATTTTCGATGAGATAGCAACGGGATTCGGACGAACCGGTAAACTTTTTGCTTGGGAACATGCCGGAGTAGAACCGGATATAATGTGTATCGGTAAAGCACTGACCGGAGGATATATGACACTTTCTGCTGTATTGACCAGCAACCGGATAGCAGATACAATCTCTAACCACACACCGGGAGCTTTTATGCACGGACCTACATTTATGGGGAATCCACTTGCGTGTGCAGTGGCTTGCGCTTCCGTTCGCCTGCTGCTCGAATCCGGTTGGCAAGAGAATGTGAAGCGAATCGAAACTCAACTGAAAGAAGAACTGGCTCCTGCACGGGAATTTCCGGAAGTGGCTGATGTACGAATACTCGGAGCCATCGGAGTCATTGAGATGAAACGTCCGGTAAATATGGCCTATATGCAACGAAGATTTGTGGAAGAAAGAATCTGGGTACGTCCCTTTGGCAAGCTGGTATATCTGATGCCGCCTTTCATCATCACTTCGGAACAATTAAGCAAACTGACTTCCGGCTTACTTAAAGTTATTCAAAAAAGATGACAGATAAGAAGAATATTACCAGATTTTCACCCAAGAATCTGTTCCTCGGTGAGCAAAAGGGTGTTCCTCGGTGAGGAACGGGCCTTTCCTCACCGAGGAAGGATGCCTTGGTCGGTGAGAAACTTTCGGGATACTTCTTTAGACAATAAACATCTTATAGACAACTGATTACGCTTTCAACCATCCATATATCGAATACTTATTACTTAAAACAATAATTCATGACATTAGAACATATAAACCAGGAACTCCAGACCTTGAAAGAGAAAAAGAACTACCGTTCTCTCCCACCGCTAATTCACGAAGGACGAGATGTTCTGCTGAACGGACAACGAATGTTGAACCTATCTTCTAATGATTATCTCGGGCTGTCCAATGACATTTCATTGAGGAAGGAATTCTTAAAAACACTCACCCCTGAAACATTCCTGCCTACTTCCTCCTCTTCCCGGTTACTGACCGGCAATTTTAGTGACTATCAGAAGTTGGAGCAACAGCTAGCCACGATGTTCGGAACGGAAAGTGCACTTATATTCAATAGTGGTTATCATGCCAATACAGGAATACTTCCTGCCATTTGCAATACTCACACACTGATTCTTGCCGACAAGCTAGTGCATGCAAGCCTGATAGACGGAATTAAATTATCATCAGCTAAATGTATTCGGTATCGTCACAATGATATTTCCCAGTTGCAACGACTGATTGCTGAAAATCATAACGCTTATGAGCAGCTTATTATTGTTACCGAAAGTATCTTCAGCATGGATGGCGATGAAGCTGATCTTCCCGCTCTCATTCAACTCAAAAAGAGTTATTCCAATGTTCTTCTTTATGTAGATGAGGCTCATGCTTTTGGTGTACGAGGAAAAAAAGGATTAGGATGTGCCGAAGAACAGGACTGTATCAACGATATAGACTTTTTAGTAGGAACATTCGGAAAAGCCATTGCTTCGGCAGGTGCCTATATTGTCTGTCGGCAACTCATTCGGGAATATCTTATTAATAAAATGCGCACGTTTATATTCACCACCGCACTTCCTCCTATCAATATCCAGTGGACTTCGTGGATGTTAGAACGCCTTTCAGCTTTACAACATAAGAGGGCTCACCTGCTACAAATCAGTGAAAAGCTAAAGGTAGCCCTTACAGCCAAAGGATATAATTGCCCATCGGTGAGCCATATTGTACCTATGATTATAGGAGCCAGTGAAGATACCATATTGAAAGCAGAAGAACTCCAGCGCAAAGGATTCTATGCATTGCCCGTCCGTCCGCCTACCGTACCCGACGGAACTTCACGTATCCGTTTTTCACTGACAGCGGACATCACTGAACATGAAATTGACCAACTCATCAAATTGATAAACGAATGAAGCAGCATTTTATCATAAAGAATAATCAGAAGCATCTATTGCTTTTCTTCGCCGGTTGGGGGATGGACGAAACTCCTTTCCTGACCATTCATCCTACAGATAAGGACTGGATGATTTGCTATGATTACCGTTCATTAGCATTTGATACCGACTTATTAGAAACCTATTCCCAGATTACACTTATCGCCTGGTCGATGGGAGTCTGGGCAGCTTCGCAAATCATGAAGCAGTACCCACATCTGCCTGTCTCCCAAAGTATCGCCATCAACGGCACCCTCTACCCCATACACGAAACCAAAGGTATCGCTCACTCTATTTTCGATGGCACACTTCAAGGGCTGAATGAACAAACCTTGCAAAAATTTCAAAGAAGAATGTGTGGTTCAATAGCTGACTATAAAACTTTTCAAACCATATCCCCCCAGCGTCCGATGGAAGAACTCAAAGAAGAACTTGCCGCTATACAACAACAATATTTATCATTGCCGCCCTCTGATTTTAAATGGCAAAAAGCTATCATAGGAAAAGGCGACCGCATTTTCCTCCCGGATAACCAATATTTGGCATGGGAAAACCAAGTGGACTCTCTTGAACAAGTGGAAGCGGCACATTACCAACAAGAGCTTTTTAACACGATACTCATGCAGCCGGAGAACTGATGCATCCATCATTTTAAAATAAAGTGATTATCAAGTATATCAGCCTATTAAACAAATATTGATTCTGAATAACCGACTAATCGCAGAACGTTTTTCAAAAGCTATCACTACCTATCCAAAGGAAGCAAACGTGCAACGGCAAATAGCAGGTAAAATGATTCGTTTGCTTACAGAACACATACCTTCTCCCTGTTCGAAAGTAATTGAATTTGGCTGCGGAACCGGTATTTACTCCCGTATGCTGCTCCAAGCCCTCCGTCCGGAAGAGTTATTACTTAATGACCTTTGCCCCGATATGAAATATTGCTGTGAGGACTTATTAATGAAGAAGCAGGTTTCTTTTCTTCCGGGAGATGCCGAAACAGTCTCTTTCCCCACCGAAAGTACATTGATAACTTCCTGCTCCGCCTTGCAATGGTTCAAATCACCGGAAAACTTTTTCGAAAGGTGTAATACCCTACTCAATAATCAGGGTTATTTTGCTTTTAGCACTTTTGGAAAAGAAAACATGAAAGAAATACGCGAACTTACCGGCAACGGACTTCCTTATCGTTCACGGGAAGAGCTCGAAGTAGCTTTGTCACCCCATTTTGACATACTGTATTCAGAAGAAGAGCTTATCCCGCTTTCGTTCGAAGACCCGATAAAAGTACTATATCACTTGAAGCAAACCGGAGTCAATGGCTTATCAACGCAATCCTCTCCTACCGGAAAACAAGAGAACGATTTGTGTTCATCAGACAACAATTCAAAGAATAATTCAAGAACTAATTCTAAGAACAATCTCCCCCAACAACAGTGGACTCGTCGTGACTTGCAACTCTTCTGTGAACGTTACACGCAGGAATTTACTCAGGGCACTTCTGTGTCCTTAACATATCACCCTATTTATATCATCGCAAAAAAGAAAAAAGTATGAAACAGAATGTATATTTCGTAAGCGGTATCGACACTGATGCCGGAAAAAGCTATGCCACCGGCTTTCTAGCTCGTGAATGGAACAAGAACGGGCATCGCACCATCACCCAGAAATTTATTCAAACGGGAAATGTAGGTCATTCCGAAGATATTGACCTACATCGGCAAATCATGGGAATCCCTTTCACCAAAGAAGACCAAGAGGGACTAACCATGCCGGAGATTTTCTCTTATCCCGCCTCTCCGCATCTTGCTTCCCAGCTAGATAACCGTCCCATCGACTTTGATAAAATAAAACGTGCGACCGAAGAATTGAGTGAACGGTATGACTCTGTTTTACTTGAAGGAGCAGGCGGCCTTATGGTTCCCCTGACAACTGAACTTTTAACCATTGACTACATCGTCCAAGAAAAATATCCGCTTATCTTTGTTACTTCGGGCAAACTGGGGAGTATCAATCATACCCTGCTTAGTCTCGAAGCAATACAAAAACGCGGCATTGTACTAGATACCGTATTATATAATTTATATCCTACCGTAGAAGACAAGACGATTCAGAATGATACAATGGAATTTATCCGGACCTGGCTGAAAAAGTATTTTCCGGAAACGAAGTTTATACTGGTTCCGGAAATAAAAAAGAATCTATAGAAAAGTAATCACCGACTACTTTCACTCAACAACAATCGTACTCTTTTGTGGATTATGGCTATCATAAGTAACTTTCACCGGATACATATAGCCATAATCCTTTTTTTAAACAGTAGTCGAATATTTATCTAAAGCCTTTCTCAATGTTCTTTCCGAAATCGGTTTGGTCACAAAGTCATTACAACCCATCTCCAATGCCAATTCTTTATCCGCCTCAAAAGCATAAGCCGTCAAAGCAATGATTGGAATTTCTTTAGAATAAGAGCGGATAATATGGGTTGCTTCCAGTCCATCCATACGCGGCATTTTTACATCCATCAGGATTAAGTCCGGTTGGTACTGCTTATACATTTCGATAGCTTCCACTCCGTCTTTAGCCCAAAGCAATGTATATTCCCTGCCAATCAGATTCTTCAGCAAGATAAAATTGCTCTCCACATCTTCTGCTACCAGAATCTTCTTAATCTGTTGTACACGATTGACTGTATTTCCTTTAGATACCACTTTCGACTCTTTAAAGAATTTACCATGCTCTCCGGTTTCTTCATAAGGGATCGTGAAATAGAATGTGGAGCCTTTACCCAGTTCGGAAGTCACCCCTATTTCTCCACCGATTTTTTCGATAATCATCCGACAGATAGACAGACCTAATCCTGTCCCTTGGGCAAAAGAGTTCAGTTTGACAAAACGCTCGAAGATATGATCTACCTTTTCCGGTTCTATCCCTATTCCTGTATCCTTTACATACACACGAATATCTTTATCCATTCGTCCAAAACCAAAACGGATCTCTCCTTCATAGGTAAACTTACTTGCATTAGTCAGGAAATTCGTTATCACCTGCATGATACGGTTCTGATCTCCCTCCATGAGCAAATCCTCCTCCTCATTATCAAAGACAAGAGTTACCCCTTCTTTCACACGTTCTTTATGAACAGTATAAATTGTTCGGCAGACCTCTCCCAGATTCATTGGACGTTTGATATATTCCAGTGTCCCGGCTTCTATCTTCGATAAATCCAGAATATCATTAATCAATTGCAACAAAATATCCGAATTCTGATTGATTATATCCGAATAGAGTTTTTTCTCTTCAGCAGTTTCGGCAGAAGGCAATAACTGGGAGAATCCTACAATAGCATTCAGCGGAGTCCGGATCTCATGGCTCATGTTAGCAAGGAAAGCGCTTTTCAATCTGTCGGATTGCTCCGCTTTAATCCTTGCCCTAATCAGTTCCTGCTCAATATTCTGAAGATTAGTAATATCCCATGAAATGCCAATCAGCAACGGTTTACGTCCCTCCATCGGTACAAGTGCTTTCAAAGTCTGCACGATACGCGCTTCTCCATTAGCGGACAAATAAGTTTCCTGCATATCAATGCGCTTATGAGTCTGAAGTAATTCTAAATCATCTTTACGGAATTTCTCCGCATCTCCATGCACCGGAAATATTTCATAATCCGTATGCCCGATAGCTTTAGACGCCGGAATACCTGAATGATCGGCAAATGCCTTATTCCAATACAAATATCTAAAATCATCTTCCGGGTCCTTCACACACAAATAGACCGGAATATTATTTAAAATACCATCCAACAATAAATTCAGTTCGCGGAGTTCATCCCGTTTCTTGATAACATCAGTAATATCCTGCGTAAAGAACCAAATGAGTTCCTGATTATTTTCACGAATCAGAAAAGCAGATACCTGATGTACTCTCTCCTTCGTATGCCCGTAAGGTATATAAGCCGCCCGATAAGCAAAGCTACCATCGTTATCACGAATTTCCTGCAATCTTTTTTCCCACGCCCCCCTGTCGGTCATAGAGACACGCAAATCATATACTTTTTGTGTACCCAACTCTTGCGTTACACCGTATTCTTCTATAAATTGCTTATTCGCATAAACCAGCGTTCCATCTCCCGCCACAGCAAGAATGCTGTCACTCACCTTATCGAGCACACTTTTAAAAACTTCCAACTGCCTTTGGGTAGCTACTCGTTCCGTTATATCACGACACATAATCAGCACGTATTCCTCATCCAACGGAAAAATACGGTTCTCGTAATAATGGCGTTCACCATTAAAATCCAGTTCGTGATGTGCAGTTGAAACAGTTCCGGTGGTGATAGCATGACGCATATTGGAGTGAATATTCTGATATGCTTCCGGTGGAACCATATCCTGCATACGCATCCCTCTAAAATCCTTGTTTGATATTCCTACATGGTTGGTTTCCTCATTGGAAACAACTTCAATACCTACCTCACTCTGATTGAAGACAGTCAGCATATCGGGAAGAGAGTCTAGTATTCTAACAGCATATTTTTCTTTAAAACTAACAGGACGATCGTTATATTTCTCATCCCTAAGGGTAGAAAGTTCTTTTCTAAGCTGCTCGTTTTCTTTTTTAAGTGCTTCTAACTGTTCTAATAATGCTTCTTTGCTTTGTTCGATACTCATAATGTAACGGTGTAAATACGTACTTATCTGCCAAAAGTAAATATTTTTTTGAATAAAAGCACGTATTTACCCCGTTTTTTTCAAAGAATTACTCAATTACCATAATCCGGTCGTTCAATCCCACCTTCATGCCATCTTCCACGAATACTTCTTTCACAACTCCATCCGTCACCGAACGTATCTCATTCTCCATTTTCATCGCCACCAATACACAAAGCGGATCACCCCGCTTCACGAGATCTCCTTTCTTTACATACGTCTTCAGGATAACTCCCGGCATCGGTGCCTGTACCACCTGACGCCCTACGGATTCAGCAGCAGTGCGGGCATTATGTATCTTCTCCATTTCTCCCTGCAATTCAATCTGATAAAGCTCCCCTTTATTCATAATCGTATATGAATTATTGGAAGAAGGAGAAATCTGCACTCCATGCGAGTGGTGATCGATGATGATCGAATGGATAGAGTCGCCACCCATGTTATAATCGACCTCATATATCTTACCATTGACTGCAATCTTCTTGATTGGTCCGTCCTCCAGAATCTCCACCTTATATTCACTGTCCGGCATATCCTGGAGCTTGGCGTAATATGTAGCTAATGTTGTACCCATAATCTGTTCCGTTATTTATTAGTCTCAAATCAATAATTATTAGCAGTCATCTGCAATTTACCATAATACTTCCAGAGTGATTCTCCTACTACCGGGAGTGTTGTTGCACGGGAAGCCGCTTCTTTCTCACGCTCGTAATGTCGCACTGCGGCAGCAATGACAGCCACTGTCGGATCTGTATTCTGACGACGTTTCAGGTCTTCCTTATCGAAAAGTGCATTTATGTCTGAAGGAGAGTCTTTTGGCACCTCCATATAAATCTTGACATTGGTAACGGGCGTACCAGCAATCAGCTGATCTACCTTTCGGGAAAAAGATGCCGCATCCGGGGAATCTGCCAGATCCGTGAAGGATTCGGTTAAGGCATTTTTAAAAAGTGTCTGGTAAAAATCAAGGGAAGAAATCTCTTCGCTTACATCCAGGACTTTCTGAATGGATTCTTCTATCAACGGCGCCGTTTCAGCAGACCGGTCCTGTTCCTGGCGGATCGTATAGGAGACTACCATGTCGTAGGCTTTTCCATAAAAAAAGAAGATAATGGCAATCGCAGGAATTGACACGATCAAAAGAAGTACCAGGGTAAACTTGGACTGCAGGTTCAGATCCTGGTACCATTGCTTAAGCTTATGCAAATTATTTCACACTCCTTAAAACTATGCAGATATTTTGGGATACATAAAAGTTTTTTTGTGCGGCGTATGAAACTAACTCATCTTCTCTCGATATTCAGAAGGAGAAAAACCTGTATACTTCTTAAAACTTTTACCGAAATAATTTCCGTCACTGTATCCCACCCGCGAGGAAATATCCGTAATTTTATACCTGGGGTCAGACAGCAGCTGTTTGGCCTTTTCCATCCTGTATTCTGTGAGGTACTGATTTAAAGTCTGACCGGTCTCATTTTTGAAGAAGGTACATACATAAGAGGTTGATAAAAATACATGATCACTGATATCTTTCACAGATAAGGTCTCGTTCATATATTGCTGCCCTATGTAATCCTTGATCAGAAAAATAGTAGAATTTTCTTCTTCTGTGCTGGCTGCCGTCTGGAAAAAACTCTCTGTCTTTTTCACCAGCTTCTGGTGCATCTCATTATAGGAAAAAATCTTCTCCAATGTGTCTATTAAATTTTCCTGGGTATCTGATAAGGTTAGTTTCAGCTGACGCGCAGCATTGTCCAAAGCACGGAATAATTTGTAATAGAGATCCTTGGCCTGATTAGGCAGAATATTCTGATTCTGATTATAATACAGAAACAGATTATCAAGGAAAGCTTTTGCTTTTTCCTTAGTTTTTTCAGTGAGAAGAGTGAGAAATTCATTCTCCGGACTGGCAGAAAGCTCTGCAGCTGTTTCGGAAACAGGTGCCTGATAAAAAGGAGACAGAAAGGTACCTGTGGGGAAAAAGAAGCTGCTCTGCAGGGAAATAACAGCAGAAGTATAGGACTGATAAGCTCTGGAAATACCTGTAACAGTGTCTCCGGCTGCGATGCAGAATCTGGTGCAGCGGGAATACAGATTACAGAAAAATTCTTCAATGCTTTTTCGAACGGCAGCTCCGGGAGTGGAACCAAACAAAAAGTAAACCATATACTGTACACGCTTTTCTGCAAAAATACAATCTATATGGAAGGTTTTTAAAAATTCCCGGACTGACAGAAACATGGCGTTTGCCTCTGAAAGAGGAAACTCCTCCTCTGTATCGGTTTTAAGCACAATCGCAGTAAAGGGAGTGGTATTGCTGATAGACAGAGACAGCTCCGCTATGAGCTGATCAATACTTTCCTTCGCATGTGCGAAAGGCTGGGTGAGAAGAAGTGCCAGGCGGGAAGCGCTTTCCATGGAATGGATGGACGCATTTTGCCGGGTGCGTTTTTTCTCCAGGCAAAGATCACGGGCTTCCATAATGGCATCCCGGATTTCCACTGGGTTCAGAGGTTTCTCTATATAATTGACGGCTTTTAGCTTGATGGCAGCCTTTAGATATTCCTTATCCGAATATCCGCTCATAAAAACAGGAACAATATCAGGAAGAATTTCTTCCAGCTGTTCCAGCATTGCGATTCCATCCAGACGGGGCATACGCACATCGCATAGTACAATGTCCGGTCTGTGTACCCTGGCCATTTCAATTCCGTTTATTCCATCATCTGCCTGAAGCACTTCCTGGATTCCGATGGATTGCCAGTCAATGGAAGAAATCACACCGGTACGGGTGAGCTCTTCATCGTCTACGATCAGTAATTTCATAATGAATCTCCGT
>OGOO01002279.1_pt1 | contig 14273 bp, 10 predicted proteins | sample 1552651 | NCBI WGS metagenome assembly OGOO01 (sample SAMEA2580118, study PRJEB22360) | human gut metagenome | biome: human gut; feature: human-associated habitat; material: faeces | place: Denmark | collected 2008/2010 | reverse complement strand
GTGAGCTATTCCTTTTTTGTATAAAATAGAAAGGGATTTATTTCTTTTTATCTTTTTTCTTGTCTTTGTCTTTCTTCTTTCCGGAAGATTTCTCGTTGTCCTTATCCTTCTCGCTATCCTTCGCTTTTGCAGAGAATTTCTTATCTGCTTCAGCTTCCGGCTGATATCCGTTGATATCATATTTCTTTTCATATTCCTCAAAGGCTGTAAGATAAGTTTCATCCTTCAGCTTGCGGACACTCTTTGTATATTCATGAATATCAAAGTTAGAAGAATCAAGCTCGAGAATCGCTACAGCAACGTTAGAACAGTGCGCTGCGATACGCTCGTAGTTTGTAAGCAGGTCATTAAAAGCAAATCCGGTATTCAGATTACACTGACCATTTCTAAGTCTCTTAATGTGGCGAAGTTTCAGATCATTACAGAGAATACCAATCAGTTCGCGCAGAGGTTCAACCTTTGCAGCAGTCTCAAGATCTTCATCTACAAAAGAATTTACTGTAAGATCAACAATCTCAACCAATGCCTTCTCAAGCACATTCAGCTCATAAGTAGCAGATTCAGAGAATGTACGGGACTTTTCATGAAGTTCCTGGGCAACTCTGGAAATGTTGACTGCGTGGTCACCAAGTCGCTCGAAGTCACTGATCGTATGAAGGAACTTGGAGGTCTGTTTCGCCTGCTCAGGTGTCATATCATGCATACTTAACTGCATCAGATAAGTACCAAGTTTATCCTCGTACTTGTCGATCATGTTTTCCTTTTCCTGGATCTTATTGAACTTGCTGTCGCTAAAGTCTGTCAGAAGTTCGAAAGCGCGCATGAGATTCTTGCGGGCATTCTTCGCCATACCGTTAACAGCCATCTGGCTCTGACTGATCGCCAGCGGCGGGGAATCCAGAAAACGTTCCTCAAGCAGATCAAAATCCGCCTGCTCTTCGTTGTCTTCGTCTGTATCCTTGATCAGGAAGAAGACAAGCTTCTCGATCTTGCTAATAAATGGAGCAAGGATCAGGATCGTAGCGATACGGAATACCGAGTTCAATAAAGCAATGTTGACAGGACTCATGACCATGTCCATAAATGTAAAGTGGACAGCGGCATTTACTGAGTAAAATACGATAGACCAAAAGATCATTCCGAATAAGTCATTCAGCAGGTAAATAAGTGCTGTACGCTTTCCGTTTTTGTTCGTACCGATAGAAGAAAGCAGTACAGGACAGGCAGCTCCGACACCGATACCCATTGTAATAGGCAGTGCGGCAGCAAAAGTAATAGAGCCTGTGATTGATAATGCCTGAAGGATACCGACAGAAGCAGATGCACTCTGAAGCACTGCAGTAAATGCGATACCAACAAGGATACCCATAAATGGATTCTTAAACATTGTCAGAAGGCTGACAAAATGTGGGTTCTCTTTCAGAGGTGAAACTGCACCACTCATTGTCTGCATTCCGAACATCAGGATCGCAAAACCAAGCATAATGTCACCGATATCGGAATAAGGTTTCTTCTTTACGAATGTACGGAAGATGATACCGATGATCGCAACGATCGCAGAGATTGTTGCGGTGGACAGAAGCTGCGCAATGCCACTGGAGCCATCAATGTAAGAAAGACATAAAATCCAGCCTGTGATACTTGTTCCAATGTTGGCACCCATAATGATTCCGATTGCCTGAGCAACTTTCATCATACCGGAGTTTACGAATCCTACGACCATAACAGTTGTAGCTGATGACGACTGAATGATCGCTGTTACGACTGTACCCAGCAGCAATCCTTTGATTGGGGAGTTTGTGAGCTTGTATAAGATAAGTTCCAGTTTGTTACCGGCAACCTTCTTAAGACTGTCTCCCATGAGTGCCATTCCGTACAGGAAGAGGGCAACTCCGCTGAGCAAGGACAAAACCATTGTAATTCCCATTTTCTTTTTTCCTTTTTCTTAAGTTATTAAGTTGACATGTTACGTCTTGCAAAAAATTACGTACATGGCTATTATAAAACACTTTACCCAGAGTTTACAATTATTTTCTTTAAACATTACAGAAAAATATTGATTGCAAATCAGAAAAAAATTGTATGGATAAACAAAATGTCTGCCTTAAGCAAAAAAGTCCTTGACTTGTTTATGGATGATTTCCATTAAATGCGTTCTCGCTTCCACGCTTGCCCAGGCAATGTGTGGTGTGATCAGCAGGCGTTTACTGTCTTTGAGCTTGAGCAATGGATTATCTGCGGACATTGGTTCCTCACAAAGGACGTCTAATCCTGCTGCGGCAATCTGATTTCTGACCAGTGCATTATATAATGCCTGCTCATCGACGATCGGTCCTCTTCCGAGATTCAGGAAAATACAGGAAGATTTCATTTTTTCAAACGCTTTGCTGTTGATCAGTCCTTCTGTATGCTCGTTGAGTGGAGCGTGGATGGAAATAATATCAGACTGCGTAAGCAATGTCTCAAAGTCAACCTGTTCATAACCTTCCTGCGCCGGAGCACCGGAGGCGGAGTAGTAAATGACTTTCGCTCCAAATGCACATGCAATCTCAGCAACACGTCTGCCAATCGCTCCAAGTCCGATGATCCCCCAGGTTTTTCCATGGATTTCTGTGAAATGTTCTGCAAAATGAGTGAAAGAGACATCATTTACATAGCGCTCTTCTTTCACATAATCATCATAATAGCGCAGCTTTTCTAATAGAAAGAGAAGCATTGCAAATGTGTGTTGTGCGACAGTCTCTGTAGAGTAGCCGGCAACATTTCTCCAGGCAATTCCTTTTGAATCAAGATATTCCTTATCCAGGTTGTTCGTGCCTGTGGCTGTGACACAGACGAGTTTCAGATTCTTTGCAGTTCCAATAGTCTGCTCATTAACCGGAACTTTATTCAATATGATCACATCGGCATCCGTGACACGCGCCGGGACTTCTTCAGGTGAAGAAAAGCTGTACTTTACAACTTCACCGAGTTCATCATATGCAGAAAGATCAATATCCTCTCCAATTGTTTTGACATCTAAAAATACAATTTTCATTTAAAATCTCCTTGTTTCATAATCAGTATTAATTATTTTATCGTAACTGTTCAGAGCCAACCTCCAAAATGCTACGCATTTCGTCGGTGTGGCGTATCCGCCAAATAAAATTTCAAAAACAGTCTTAAAAATGCAAGCATTTTACACCTGTTTTATGAAATTTTGCTTGGCTCTGAACAGTTACATTTTATCATAAAAAGAACATAATTTCCTATATTTTACCACATACTAATTAAAATATAATTATGGAGGAAATGTGCCATGAAAGCCACAGGGATAGTCCGGAGGATAGATGATCTTGGAAGAATCGTAATTCCGAAAGAAATAAGAAGGACATTGCGGATCCGCGAAGGTGATCCACTGGAAATTTTTACAGACAGAGAAGGAAAGGTGATTTTAAAAAAATATTCTCCAATCGGTGAATTAGGAACACTGGCAGGGATTTATGCAGATAGTCTTTCAAAGACACTTGATTGTACAGTCTGTATTACTGATACGGATCAGGTGATCGCGGCAGCAGGAAACGGGAAGAAAGAACTTCAGGAAATGCTGTTGAGTGCAGAGCTGGCAGAAGTGTTTCAAGAAAGAAAGACCGTGTTGAAAAAGAGCAGTGACGCTGAGTTTGTAGCAATTACAAAAGACAGGAGTGAATACAGCGAGGAAATAATCAGTGTGATTCTCAGTGAAGGTGATATTGCAGGTGGAGTGATCTTTCTGCAGAAAAATGAGAAAAAGCATTTTGGAGAAATGGAAAAGAAGTTTGCGGCAGGCGCAGCAGATCTGCTTGGGAGGCAGTTAAGTTAAAAGTGTCATATTTTTCCGGGAGGATGCATAGAATAGTATCAGTGGAAAACCGGACATGCATCGAAAGGAAAAGAAAATGAGAGAAAATCATGGGAAAAAAGGGATAATATACGCAGAAAATTTAGTGAAGGCATTACTTTGCGCCTATCTGGTCACAGGAATGTTTCTGTTAATTCTTGCACTTCTCCTTTATAAAGCAGGATTGAGTGAAGAAAATGTAAATCTGGGAATTATTCTCATTTATGTAATAGGAACTTTTTCCGGTGGTTTTGTGATGGGAAAACTGGAAGGTCAAAAGAAGTTCCTCTGGGGGCTTGGAACCGGTGTGGTTTATTTTGTTTTATTACTGATCATCTCATTTGGAATGTACCGTGAGGTTTCGCCGGGGACAGGAGATTTGTTTCTGACATTTGCACTTTGCATCGGAGGTGGAATGCTTGGTGGGATGGTTGCATGAAGAAAAACCAGACGGATGTGTGAAAAAATACTTTAAAAACCTGGCTGTGTGTGCTATAATAACGAAAGCAATATGTGCGAAGTTAGGAGGAGTAAAAATGAAACACATTAAAACACTGAATACACAGACACTGAACAACACAGTTAAAAAAGGTGGATGCGGAGAGTGCCAGACATCTTGCCAGTCTGCATGTAAGACATCCTGTACAGTAGGAAACCAGACTTGCGAAAACGCAAAATAAGAAAACCTGAAAGTGAAGATAATGTTGCTGTAGAGTTGCTTTGAGCGGTGATACTGCCTGCAATTATGCGAAAAACAGCAACAGGATTACAGGTGAGGCAGCGGTGCAAATCGCTGCCTTAAGCATGTTTTAGACGTATCTGCTTAGAGCTGCATTGTGAAAATGCCGGGCTTTGAACAGTTACAAATAGATTTACAAATACATATAGAAAGCGAGGTATCCACGTGATACATCAGTACCAGAACAATGGATATAATATCGTCCTCGACGTGAACAGCGGAGCTGTACATGTTGTGGATCAGGAAGCGTATGATGTCATCGAAGTGCTTAATCGCATGAATGAAGATCATACAGTGGAGACATTGAAATCTCCGGAAACAGCAGAAGCATTGAAAAAAGAGCTTGGAGAGAAATATTCTGAGAAAGATCTGCTGGATATTTTAGAGGCAGTAACAGAACTGACGGAACAGGGACGTCTGTTTACAAAAGACATTTATGAGAGCTTTATCGACGTTGTAAAGCAGCGTAAGACAGTTGTTAAGGCTTTATGTCTTCATATTGCACATGACTGTAACCTTGCCTGTAAGTACTGCTTTGCGGAAGAGGGAGAATATCACGGCCGCAGGGCTCTGATGTCTTACGAGGTTGGTAAGAAAGCACTTGATTTCCTGATCGCGAATTCAGGAACAAGAAGAAACCTTGAGGTTGACTTCTTCGGTGGTGAGCCGCTGATGAACTGGCAGGTTGTCAAAGACCTGGTTGCTTACGGAAGAGAGCAGGAGAAACTTCATGACAAGCATTTCCGTTTCACACTTACAACAAACGGAGTTCTTTTGAACGATGAAGTTCAGGAGTTCGTGAACAAAGAGATGGACAACGTTGTCATCAGTCTTGATGGAAGAAAAGAAGTGAATGACCAGATGCGCCCGTTCCGTAACGGAAAAGGAAGCTATGATCTGATCGTTCCGAAGTTCCAGAAGCTGGCAGAGAGCCGTAATCAGGAGAAGTACTACATTAGAGGTACATTTACAAGAAATAACCTGGATTTTTCCAAGGATGTAGAACATTTCGCAGATCTTGGATTCAAGCAGATGTCAATCGAGCCTGTAGTAGGTGATGATACAGAACCATATGCAATCCAGAAAGAAGATCTTCCACAGATCTTTGAAGAATATGATAAACTCGCAAAATTCCTGATCGAGCGTGAGAAGAGCGGAAGAGGATTCAATTTCTTCCACTTCATGATCGATCTTGAAGGAGGACCGTGCGTGTCCAAGCGTCTGTCCGGCTGTGGCTCAGGTACAGAGTATCTGGCAGTGACACCTTGGGGAGATTTCTACCCATGTCATCAGTTTGTAGGACAGGAAGAATTCCTCATGGGAAATGTCGATGAGGGAATTACAAAACCGGAGATTGCGGAAGAATTCCGTGGATGCAGCGTATATTCCAAGGAAAGCTGCAGAACCTGCTTTGCCAGATTCTACTGCAGTGGTGGCTGTATGGCGAATTCTTACAAGTTCCACAATACGATCCATGATACTTACGAAGTAAGCTGTGAGATGGAGAGAAAACGTGTGGAATGTGCGATCATGATAAAGGCTGCCCTGGCGGATGAAGAACAATAAAGTTAGAGAGCAGTAGTCAAGAAAGGAAAGAAAGAGATGAAGAAAGGTAAGAGTATTCTCAGCCTCATTCTCGTAATCGCAGTTACAGCACTCTTCGGTATGACCTGTGTGCTTGGACTTGATTTAAAGGGAATGGGAGCTGCGAAGAACATCAATCTCGGTCTTGACCTGGAAGGCGGAGTCAGCATTACATATCAGGTAAAAGGTGACAAGCCATCTCAGGCAGACATGGATGACACCGTGTACAAGCTTCAGAAACGTGTGGAGCAGTACAGCACAGAGGCACAGGCTTATCAGGTTGGAGACAACCGTATCAGTATCGAGATTCCGGGTGTGAGCGACGCAAACAAGATCCTGGAAGAACTTGGACAGCCGGGTTCACTGTACTTTATCAAGCATAAAGACAGTGAGGGAAATGAAAACTATTCCCTGACAGCTTCCGGATATACACTGAATAAGTCAATCGACGAACTGAAAGATACAGACTCCATCGTACTGACAGGTACAGAAGTAAAGACAGCTTCAGCCGGAGTGCTCAACGACTCAACAACAGGAAATAAAAAGTATGGTGTTGATCTTGAGTTGACAGATGAGGGCGCAGAGAAGTTCAAGACAGCAACAGAAGAAGCTTATAAGAATAACCATGACACAATCGCTATTTACTATGATGGTTCTCTGATCAGCGTGCCAAGCGTAAATGCAGTGATTGAGAATGGAAAAGCTCAGATTTCAGGAAACATGGATTATGAAGAGGCTGATAACATCGCTTCTACAATCCGTATCGGTGGACTGAATCTGGAACTTGAAGAGCTTAGTTCAGAAGTAGTAGGAGCACAGCTTGGACAGGACGCTCTGAAAGGAAGTCTGATCGCAGGTATCATCGGTCTGGCAATCGTATGTGTATTCATGTGCTGGGTATACCTCCTTCCTGGACTTGCATCCAGCCTTGCACTGATCCTTTACACAGAATTGATCCTGATCCTTCTGAATGCATTTGACATTACACTGACACTTCCGGGTATCGCAGGTATCATCCTAGGTATCGGTATGGCGGTAGATGCGAACGTTATCATCTTCGCCCGTGTGAAAGAAGAGCTGACAGCAGGAAAGAGTGTACACGCTTCTCTGAAATCAGGATTCCAGAAAGCGATGTCTGCAATCGTTGACGGAAATATCACAACACTGATCGCAGCCGGTGTGCTGTGGCTTCGCGGAAGTGGTACTGTAAAGGGATTCGCCCAGACACTTGCACTGGGTATCGTCGTATCCATGTTTACAGCACTCGTGATCACAAGACTGATCATCTTTGCATTCTATGGAGCAGGCATCCGCAATGAGAAAGTATATGGAAGACATCTGAAAGAACGTAAACCGGTTGATTTCCTTGGAAAGAAAAAAATCTTCTTCATTGTTTCCATCATCCTTTGCCTGGCCGGACCGGTCATGATGGGCGTGAACCATGCAAGAGGAATCGGTGCGATGAACTACAGCCTTGATTTCGTAGGTGGTACTTCAACAAATGTAACATTTGATAAAGAATATACACTGGAAGAGATCGACAGCCAGATGATCCCAAGCCTGGAAGAGATCACAGGAGATAAGAATATTCAGGTTCAGACAGTAAAAGACAGCAATCAGGTAGTCTTCAAGACACAGACACTTGATCTTGAGAAACGTGAAGCACTTGCTTCTTATCTGAATGAGAACTACGGGGTAGAGACATCTGATATCGCTACAGAGAATATCAGCTCAACAGTAAGTTCCGAGATGAGAAGAGATGCTGTTATAGCTGTGATCATTGCTACAATCTGTATGCTGCTTTACATCTGGTTCCGTTTCAAAGATATTCGTTTCGCAACAAGTGCTGTTGTCGCACTGATGCATGACGTACTTGTAGTTCTTGGATTCTATGTGATCGCAAGAGTATCTGTCGGAAATACATTTATCGCATGTATGCTGACAATTGTCGGATATTCTATCAACGGTACGATCGTTATCTTTGACCGTATCCGTGAGGCGCTGGCAACAAAGAGCCGTACAGAAGATCTGAAGGATCTTGTAAACCGCTGTATTACTCAGACACTGACAAGAACGATCTATACAAACTTTACAACATTTGTCATGGTCGTTGCTCTGTATATCCTTGGTGTAAGCTCCATTAAGGAATTCGCTGCACCTCTGATGGTAGGTATCATCTGCGGTGGATATACATCCGTATGCATCACAGGTGCTCTGTGGTATGTGATGAAGACAAGACTTGGTGAGGAAGCGAAGGCTGCGAGAGCGGCTTCCGGCACAAAGACAGTTTCTGTAAAAGCGGCAGACAAGAAAGAAGGAACTACTTCCACAGAGAGTAACGCAACAGATACATCTGCAGACGACAGCTCCAAGAAGAAAAAAGGAAAGAAGACTTCTTTCAAGAACAAAAAGAGCAAAAAACGCTAAGAAATAAATAGCAGCCTGGAAACAGTAACGAAATAGAATCTGCCGTATCGGAAATGAAAAATGATTTTCGATACGGCAGATTTTTGTTATAATAAAAAAATATGATACTGACAGACTGGGAGGGTATTTGGATGGAGAAATGGTTCGTCGCAATGAAAAAGGCGGATTTTAATGGAATAGCAGAGAAATATCAGATTTCCCCGATCATTGCACGACTGATGAGGAACCGTGATGTGATCGGAGATGAAGCAATTGATTTTTATCTGAATGGAACAGTGGAGGATCTGTATGACGGTTTACTGATGAAAGATATGGATCGTGCAGTAGATATTCTTAAGGAGAAAATAGAAGAAGGAAAGAAAATCCGTGTGATCGGTGATTATGATATTGATGGAGTCAATGCAACGTATATATTGCAACAGGGGCTTGCAGGACTTGGGGCAGATGTGGATACGGATATTCCAGACAGGATCAAAGACGGATATGGATTGAATCAGATGCTGATCGACCGTGCACTGGAGGATGATGTAGACACGATCATCACCTGTGATAATGGAATTGCGGCAATGAACGAGATTGCTTACGGAAAAGAAAATGGGATGACGATCGTTGTGACAGATCACCATGAAGTTCCGTATCTGGAAGAAAATGGGGAGAAAAAATATCTTCTGCCACCGGCGGATGCAGTGGTCGATCCGCACAGAGCAGACTGTGAGTATCCATTTAAAGGGCTGTGCGGCGCAGCTGTAGCGTATAAGCTGGTTGAGGTTTTGTACAGAGTGTCTGGAAAGTCAGAGCAGGAGGTAGAGCATCTGCAGGAAAGACTGATGGAAAATGTTGCGATCGCCACGATCGGTGATGTGATGGATCTGGTTGGAGAGAATCGTGTCTTTGTGAAAAAGGGACTTGAGCTTCTGAAGACAACGAAGAATGAAGGGCTTCACGCATTGATGCAATGTACAGGGGTAGATACAGCGAACTTGAATACTTATCATATCGGATTTGTGATCGGACCGTGCATCAATGCCGGTGGAAGACTGGATACAGCCAAGCGTGCACTGGAACTCCTTAATGCATCGAACCGCAGAGAGGCAGTGACATTGGCAGCAGATCTGAAAGAATTAAATGACAGCCGGAAAGAAATGACCGAAGAAGGTGTAGAAGAAGCTGTCCGGCAGATTGAATCAAGTTCCTGGAAGGACGACCAGGTGCTGGTCGTGTATCTTCCAGAGTGTCACGAAAGTATCGCCGGAATTATTGCGGGGAGGATCAAAGAGCGTTATTATCGTCCGACCTTTGTACTGACAAAGGGAGAGACAGGAGTGAAAGGTTCCGGACGGTCGATCGAAGCCTATGATATGTTTGCGGAAATGAGCCGCTGCAGGGAATTATTTACGAAGTTCGGAGGACATAAGCTGGCAGCAGGACTTTCTTTAGAAGAGGAAAATGTCGAAGTTTTCCGGAAACGGATCAATGAACTGGCGGATCTGACAGAAGAGGATCTGCAGATGAAGGTGTCAATCGATATGCGGCTTCCATTTCCATATATTAATGAAGAGCTGATCCATGAGCTTAAGATATTGGAGCCCTTTGGAAAAGGGAACGGGAAACCGCTGTTTGCAGAAAGTAAACTGCGTGTGATCCAGCCAAGAATCTTCGGAAAGAACCGGAATGTGCTGAAATGCAGACTGGAGGACCAGCAGGGAAATCAGATGGAAGCGGTTTATTTCGGAGAAGTGGAAGACTGTCTGCGGCAGATGGAAAAGAAGCAGATCATGTCTTTTACATACTATCCATCCATCAATGAGTACATGGGACGAAGAACAATTCAGCTTACAATTGTCAATTATCAGTAGATAATATCAAAAAAACCGTACAAATTGCTTAAAATGAAGAAGAATGGGAAGTTCTTATTTGAAAAAGGGAAAAATAGTGATATACTAAATCATATTAATTGTTCAGAACTGAGGCGTTTTGTGTCTAAAATGCATTTGTCGGATATGCCATACTGACGAAATACGAAGTATTTTGGAAGTTGGATCTGAACAGAACACAGGATGAATGAAGGGGGAAGATGATATGGCAGGCACTCGGGAATATGAAGATCTGAATAAAAATCTGGAGATAGTGGACGGGCATGCAGTAAAAGCACCAGAGGATTATCAGGATCCGGAGGAGTTATATCAGGCCTTAATAGCTCGTGTGCGTAAGTATCACCCTTCTGCAGATATTACGATGATCGAGAAGGCCTATCAGATAGGCAAAGAAGCGCATAAGAATCAGTTCCGTAAATCCGGAGAACCTTATATCATCCATCCACTCTGGGTGGCAATCATACTTGCAGATCTCGAGATGGACAAAGAAACGATCGTGGCTGGAATGCTTCATGACGTGGTAGAAGATACGACAATGACACTCGATGAGATTTCAGCAGAGTTTGGTGAAGAGGTGGCACTTCTTGTAGACGGCGTTACCAAGCTGGGACAGTTGAACTATTCCCAGGACAAGCTGGAGGCCCAGGCAGAGAACTTAAGAAAGATGTTCCTTGCGATGGCGAAAGATATCCGTGTCATCATTGTAAAACTCGCAGACCGTCTGCACAACATGCGCACAATGGAGTTTATGACACCGGCAAAGCAGAAAGAGAAATCAAGAGAGACGATGGATATCTACGCTCCGATCGCCCAGCGTCTCGGTATTTCAAAGATCAAGACAGAACTCGATGACCTTTCTCTGAAATATTATCAGCCGGAAGTTTATAATCAGCTGGTGCATGATCTGAATGCACGTAAGACAGAACGTGAAGAATTTGTGCAGCAGATCGTTGCTGAAGTATCAAAGCATATGAAGAATGCTGATATTGAAGCGAAAGTATACGGACGTGTAAAACATTTCTTCAGTATTTATAAGAAGATGGTGAATCAGAACAAGACACTTGATCAGGTGTATGACCTGTTCGCTGTCCGCATTATCGTAGATTCAGTGAAAGACTGTTACGCAGCACTTGGTGTGATCCATGAGATGTATACGCCGATTCCGGGACGTTTCAAGGATTATATTGCTATGCCGAAGGCGAATATGTACCAGTCTCTGCATACAACGCTGATCGGACCTTCCGGACAGCCGTTCGAGATCCAGATCCGTACAGAAGAGATGCATAAGACAGCGGAATATGGTATCGCAGCACACTGGAAATATAAAGAGACAGGCGGAAGCAACACGAAAGGACTGAACACACAGGAAGAGAAGCTGAACTGGCTGCGTCAGATCCTGGAATGGCAGAGAGACATGTCTGATAACCGTGAGTTCTTAAGCCTGCTGAAAGGTGACCTGGATCTGTTCCAGGAAGATGTATACTGCTTCACACCGAACGGGGATGTGAAGAACCTTCCGAATGGCTCCACACCGGTTGACTTCGCCTATGCGATCCACAGTGCAGTCGGCAATAAGATGGTCGGTGCCAGAGTTAACGGCAAGCTTGTGAACATTGATTATAAGATTCAGAACGGAGACCGAATCGAGATCCTTACATCTCAGAATTCCAAGGGACCGAGCCGTGACTGGCTGAATATTGTCAAGAGCACACAGGCAAAGAGCAAGATTAATTCATGGTTTAAGAAGGAATATAAAGAAGATAATATTATCCGCGGAAAAGATCTGATCAGTGCCTACTGTAAGAGCAAGGGGATTAATCTGCCGGATATCATCAAGCCGAAGTATCAGCAGATCGTTCAGAAAAAGTACGGATTCCGTGACTGGGATGCAGTACTTGCAGCAATCGGACACGGCGGACTCAAAGAAGGTCAGGTTGTGAACCGCCTGCTGGAAGAGTACGAGAAAGAGCATAAGAAAGAGATCACGGATGAGAATATTTTGGAGAAGATCTCAGAGGCGAATAAACAGAGAGTACACATTGCCAAATCAAAGAGCGGAATCGTAGTTAAGGGAATCAATGATATGGCAGTACGCTTCTCAAAGTGCTGTAATCCGGTGCCGGGAGATGAGATTGTCGGTTTTGTAACAAGAGGGCGCGGAATGTCGATCCACAGAACAGATTGTATCAATATCATCAATCTTTCTGATGTGGAGAGATCCCGTCTGATCACAGCAGAATGGGAGGATAATGATCTCGAAGAAGGCGGTCAGTATCTTGCAGAACTGAAGATATTTGCAGACGACAGAAGAGGACTTCTGCTGGATGTATCAAAGGTATTTACCGAAGAGAAGATTGACGTGAAGTCCATGAATACCCGGACGAGCAAGAAGGGTACGGCGACAATGGAGATGGGATTTGTTGTACACGGAAGAGAAGAATTGAATCGTGTGATCGGAAAGCTCAGACAGATTGAAAATGTAATTGATATTGAGAGAACAACAGGCTGATGGAGGAAAACGAATGAAGGTTGAAAGTATTGTACTGGGGTCAATTGGAACGAATTGCTATATTGTAACCAATGAAGAGACGAAGGAATGTTTTGCAGTGGATATGGCAGAATGTCCGCAGGAATATGTCAATTATATCAAGAACAATGGACTAGAAATGAAAGCATTGTTTCTGACACATGGACATTTTGACCACATCATGGGAATCGATGATTTCCTCAAAGCCTTTCCTGTGCCGGTTTACGCAGGCGAAGATGAACTTCCGGTGATCGAGGATGACCGCCTGAATGTTTCTTGTATGTACGGACCGAAATACGCATTCCACGGAGCACAGCCTGTAAGAGACGGTCAGGTGATCGAATGCGCAGGAATTGAAGTTGATGTACTTCATACACCTGGACATACAGTAGGAGGATGCTGCTATTACCTTCCAAAAGAACATAGATTGTTCTGTGGAGATACGCTGTTCTGTGCTTCCATCGGAAGAACAGACCTACCGACAGGAAGCAGCAGCCAGCTGGTCCGCTCTGTGCAGGAGAAGATTATGACACTTCCGGATGATACAAAGATCTATCCGGGACATATGGAAGAGACATCAGTTCAGTTTGAGAAGGAGCATAATCCATTCATATGATAAAGATAGAAAGTAAGAAGAACAAATTTACTTATAACGTATACCATGTCACAAAAGCATTTTATCCAAAAGAGGATATCGTGCAGACAGTAGATGAGAAGCAAGAACCACTGGTGAAGATACATTTGCCGGAAGGGACTTGCTTTTCCCTTGCACCGGAAGAATGCGTGCAGACAGAAGATGTGCAGGAAGAGAAACGCGATGTAACGAAGAAAGTCTATCAGTTTCTCTCAAAGCAGACAGGACAGGAACTTGCCTGGGGAATGCTGACCGGAGTCCGTCCGACAAAGCTTGTAATGCAGAAAATCGAGCAGGGAATGACAAAAGAAGAAATCTTTGAATTTCTAAAAGAACAATATTGTGTTGGTGATAAAAAAGCACAGATTGCCTATGAAATTGCCTGCCGTGAAAAGGCACTTCTTGATCAGTTGGACTGCAAGAATGGCTATAGCCTGTATGCAGGAATCCCATTCTGTCCAAGCATCTGCTCCTATTGCTCATTCAGCTCGTCACCAATCGCTGAGTGGAAAAATCAGGTCGATCGTTACCTTGATGCGATGATCAAAGAATTGAAAGCTACGGCAAAGCTGATGCAGGGAAAGACGCTGGATACCGTATATATCGGCGGGGGGGCACATGCAAGGTGG
>OGOO01002268.1_pt1 | contig 14341 bp, 12 predicted proteins | sample 1552651 | NCBI WGS metagenome assembly OGOO01 (sample SAMEA2580118, study PRJEB22360) | human gut metagenome | biome: human gut; feature: human-associated habitat; material: faeces | place: Denmark | collected 2008/2010 | reverse complement strand
CAGTGACGCGGCCGCCATATTGGGGATCTCCCCGTTTGCTACGGCACGGGATCTCTACTATGACAAGCTGAAAATCGTGCCTTTTGACGACTCGGAGAGCAACTGGGTAGCCAAGAAGATGGGGCATCTGCTGGAGGATCTGGTGGCAGAGATATTCCATGTGAAAACGGGGTATCGCATCTATCAGATCAAGAAGATGTTTTATCATCCGGTGCATACGTTTATGCTGGCGGATATTGACTACTTTGTAGAGCTTCCCGGAGGGCGAACCGCGATCCTCGAAATAAAAACCACCAACTATAATGCAAAGGATCACTGGTGGTCCGAGGATGGGCAGGAGATCGTTCCCCTCAACTATGAAGCTCAGGGGCGGCACTATATGGCCGTGATGAACATTGATGAGGTCTTCTACTGCTGCCTGTACGGCAACAATGAAGATGAAGTCATCATCCGGCATATCGACCGTGACTGGGACTATGAGGCGGAGCTGATCGCGCTGGAGCAGGATTTCTGGGAGAACCACATCCTCACCGGCATGCCCCCACCCTATACGGAGGACGGCGATCTGATCCTTAACAGCGTCAGGCGTCATTTCGGGCCTGCTGACCCATCGGCGCCGGAGCTGATACTGGAGGGGAATATGGCATTGATTGTCCCCCGGTATCTGGAGCTTCAGACCCAGCGAAACGCGGAGAAACGAAACTATGAGCACATTGAAGCGGAAATGCGGCGGCTGCAAGGCCGTATCGTCGCAGAAATGGGACGAAGCTGCACGGCTGTCTGCCAGGGGCGTGAAGCGGCTTACAGTATCAGCTATAAGCCTGTGCGTAAATCCGGCATCAGTAAGGACAACCTACAGCGTTTGCAGGCGCAGCACCCGGACATCTACGAGCAGTACGTCACTGTTTCGGAAAGCCGGCGCTTCTATGTGAAAAAACAACGAGAGGAGGCTGCATGAGTTGGCTTATACAGGCGTCTATGAACGGACGATCTTCTATAACCCTGTCAACAAGTACAGCGTGATCAGCGTAAAGACCTCAGACCGATCAATTCCCGAAAAGGCTCGCAGCGCGTACCGGCATCGGGACAATATGATCCATTTTGCCGCCGTGGGCTATGAGCTGCCGCGCACCGATCAGGTCAGCATGATACTGGACGGTGAGTGGAAAGAGGGTAAAAGCGGCTTTCAGCTGCATGTGACGAAATGTGAGGAGGTCGTACCTCAGACCCGCGAAGGAATCAAGGGGTATCTTTCCTCACGGCTTATCAAGGGCATTGGCGGCAAGACCGCCGAGCTGATCGTAGACCGGTTTGGCGCAGATACACTGCATGTGCTGGAGAATGAACCGGAGCGGCTGCTGGAGATACGGGGCGTCAGCAAGGCAAAGCTGGAGGAGATCATTGCCTCCTATAACGAGAGCCGAACACTTCGTGATCTGATGCTGCTATTGGCCCCCTTTCAGATCACCCCCACCACCGCCACGAAGATTTATGACCATTTCGGCGCACACAGCGTGGATATTCTGCGGGATAACCCCTTCGAACTCTGTCAGATATCCGGATTTGGCTTCAAGCGCGTGGACGCGATCATGCGGAAGAACAATTGGCCGCTGAACTCACCCATGCGTATCCGCGGTGCGGTATTTGCCGCGCTGGAGGGTGCAAAGGGAGATGGCGGTCATCTGTATCTGGATGCAGAGCAGCTTCGCAAGGAGTCCATGGCTCTGCTGAACAGCATGATCCCCGTTCCTCAGATGCGGGTAAAGGCAGATGATCTGGAGGCTGTGATCGACGACATGCTGCTGCAAGGCAAGATCATTAACAGCAACGGCAACTATTACCTGGTCAAGACCTTCGCGCAGGAGGACGAAACCGCCCGCAGCATCGCAAGGCTGCTCTGCCGCCCGGTAGAACGGGTGGATGTGCAGGACTTGCTGACAAGGGTGCGGCGCCAGTTAGGCGTTGAACTCTCGCTGCGGCAGACGGAGGCTGTTCACATGGTATTCCGCAGCGATCTGTCCATCATTACCGGCTCACCCGGTACCGGCAAGACCACCGTCCTGAAAGCGGTCATTGAGGTGTTCAAGCTGCTGAAGCCATCGGAGAATATCCTGCTGGCAGCCCCCACCGGCCGGGCAAGCCGCCGCATGGCGGAGAGTACCGGCGTAAACAATGCCAGCACGCTGCACAGCCTGCTGGGACTGTTTGGTGAGGATGGCGGCTTCCGGAAAGGTGAAGAAGATATGCTGGACGCAGGCCTTATCATCGTGGATGAATCGTCCATGATGGATATGTGGCTGGCGCGGCAGTTCTTCTCCCGCATTGGGCCGAACACGAAGGTGCTGCTGGTGGGCGATGCGGACCAGCTGCAAAGCGTTGGAGCCGGTGATGTGTTCCGTGAGTTGATCGACTGCGGGCTGATCCCTGTGACGGTGCTCAATGAGATATTCCGTCAGAAGAAGGACAGCCTTATCGCCTATAACGCGCAGAAGATCAACAACAATGACACCGGCTTTTTCTACGGCAATGATTTTACTGTCTGCAAATGCGCCAACCAGGAGGAAGCCGCCGAACACCTGCGGAATCTCTATCTGGCACAGGTGAAGCAATACGGTGTAGACCGCGTGCAGATCCTATCGCCCTTCCGCTCCACCGGCGCGGCCTCCGTTGACCAACTCAACGAGGCGATCCGGGATCTGGTGAACCCGCAGACGGAGGAAGCCGATCTGAAGGTGGGCAGCCTCTATTTTCGGGTAGGTGATAAGGTGATGCAGAACAAGAACAGTATTAAGGCGTCCAATGGCGATATTGGCTTTATCCGCAGCTTTCGCCATGATGAGCGGGACGGTATGCGCATATCGATCCAGTTTTCGCCCACGAGGGTCGTGGAGTACTCCATGGAGGAAATGGGCCATGTGGAGCTTGCCTATGCCACCACCGTCCATAAGGCGCAGGGCAGTGAGTTTGATGTGGTACTATTCCCTTTGCTGAGGAGCCATGCCCGGATGCTGACGCGAAGCCTTGTCTACACGGCTATCACCCGCGCTAAGTCAAAGGTTATTCTGGTGGGTCAGATCGGCATGCTCTACATGGCGGTTCATAAAGACGATACCGGAAAACGCAACACGCAGTTAGGACATAGGATCTCACTCTATACCAATACGTTCAAAGTGCAGCAGCGCAGTGCTTGAGTATCACTGTGAATATTTTGTAAAAATGAGGCAAGCGCGTTAAATCTACGCCCTGTCTCATGTTTTTATTTAGAAAGGAGCTTTTGAAATGAATACACCCGAATCCACTTTGTTCAATGCTGTCCCCGTCGTGTCTGAGCTGAACCGTGTCGCAGGCTTCGATCCGTTGCGGTTCTTGAAAAAGACTGCCAACGGACACGAGCTGGATCTGCGATATAAAAAGCTCTGGTTCCGGCTGAAATATCCTGCCGGACGCACGCGGCTGACGCCGCTGCGCATCACGGATCAGTTGGCGATCATCGAGGCAAAGGTATTCTTCGACAAGGATGATACCGACCCCGCCAGCAGCTACATTGCCACTATGACACAGGAAAACGCGCCTGCCGGTCTGTATATTCAGGCTGCGGAGCATAACGCTCTGGACATGGCACTGACCAACGCCGGCTTCGGCGTCCAGTTCGCACCGATGCCCAAGGCGGATACGCCTTACGCCGGCAGGATACGCAGAGCCGATCACGCCTGTTATGCGGAGCGAGCCTGCCCCTGCACCTCAAGCGGCAGCGGAACAGGTCAGAACGGAACCTGCTGCGATACAGGTTGATATGGAGCCTGTGGTGGTACAGCAGGCGGAGCCGGAAGCGGTTCACCATGAAGATACCGTCCCCTATGTGCCGCAAGCGGAAATCTCTGTGGAGCGGCCGGCGGAGGCCGTTGCGGACCCTGTGATAGAAACGGAACTGCCCTTCGTATATGACGAGCCGAATGTCGCCAGTTATACCAAGGACATGGACGTGGACACCATCTGCGCCCTGATGACCGAGGCAGAAGCCGAGGAGATCATCGTGCCCATCGGCACATGCAGCGGACAGACGCTCAAGCAAGTCGCCGAGCGGAGGCCAGCAAGCCTCAAGTGGTATGTGAAGGGCTATTCCGGGGATGACAATATCCTGCGGGCCGGTGCCAAGCTGATGCTGGACAAGCTCCAGCGTCTGGCAAATGCCAGCTGACAGACGAATCGTTCAAGATGATGGTAAGGAGGTGGCGCGGTGGCGCGGCCACAGGAGTTCCCGTTCAATATCATGGATGTGGCTGAGCTGCTGCATCTGCATATCCGGCGCAGACAGGCGGACAGCGTATATGCCGACTGCCCGATCTGCGGTGATAAGCGGGGGAAGATGAACATCAACTTTGCTAAAAACCTCTGGCGCTGCAACTACTGCAACGAAGGTGGCGGTATGCTGTCTCTCTACGGAAAGGTATACGGGATCAGCAATTCCGAAGCCTACCGTGAGATCTGCGACACGCTGCAAAACGGCCTTACGGCGCCGGAGTACACCGCAAAGGAGCTGCCGGAGCAGACGGCGATCGAGCAATCCGTCCTTGCCTCACCGCAGGAGATCCACCAGACATTTTCCATGCTGCTGGAGCTGTTGACGCTTACGCCTCAACACCGCAAGCATCTCCGGGAGGTGCGCGGGCTGACCGACGAACAGATAGAACGGCTGGGGTACAAAAGTACCCCGCCCTTCTACCTGTGCCGGTCACTGGCGCAAAAGCTGCGCAGCCGAGGCTGTAAGGTGGAGGGCGTTCCCGGCTTCTATGTAGGTAAGGATGACAAATGGACGGTCAACTTCAATTCCGTCACGGCAGGGATCATTATCCCCGCCAAAGGCATTGATGGGATGATACGCGGCGCACAGATCCGGTTGGATACGCCTATCCGAGATCAGGAGAGCGACCCTGACAAGAGCGGGACAAAGTACCTGTGGCTATCCTCCGCTTCCAAGAAACGCGGAGTATCCTCCGGCAGTCCTGTCCATTTCGTGGGCGATCCCTTTGCGCGGGTTGTCTATGTGACGGAAGGGCTGTTGAAAGCGGACGTGGCCCACTTTCTGATGGATCGCTCCTTTGCGGCTACGGCAGGTGCCAACAACGTCAACAAGCTGGATATGCTGTTTGCGCTGCTGGCCGCCAATGGCACAGAGGTCATCATTGAAGCCGAGGATATGGACAAGTATCACAACGCCGCTGTCAGCAAGGGTGCGTCGAAAATCTATCTCATGGCACGCAGCCATGGGTTGGAGTGCCGCCGTCTGACGTGGGATCCGAATTATAAAGGCATTGATGACTGGCAGCTTGCCATGCGGAAGAAAAAAGAGCAAAGAGATGTTTCTCAGATAAATTTCAGAACGCGGTTTGTCTGCGGGCTCTGTTCCTTTGACGCCATCAGTGAGGAGATCGCCGCATGGCACGAGAGGAACACCGGCAGCAGTACGCTCCACGATCACCTGGGTCTGAGTGAGCAGGAGTACGCCCACTTTTTGCGGGATGGTGACGCGGCACTGGAGCAGTATCTTTTATCCCTGCGAGCGCAGCAGTGTTTCCGTATCTACCAGCCGGATGTATCTGAGGGCAAGGCCGCGGATTTCGCCTTTGGCGGGATCAGGGCTTTGCAGAAGGCCGGCTATGAACAGCCGCCCGCCTCGGAGTACGCGCTGGTCTATGAAGGAACTCTGGTGTGTGAAGTGCAGCAGGACGACGCCATCCGCCTGAAACTGGTGGCGGCGCGATACAGCGGCGAGCTGCCTGCGGACTATCATGGACGCAGCGTTTCACCCTCCACGGTGATCGAATTCTTTGACGAAAACGGGCGCAGATACTTTTACTGTGATGGAAATGATAAATTCCTGCCGGTAAAGTTCTCGCCAAAGCTGGTAAAAGATAAGTGGGAACGGCACTGAGCTGTTCCACCATAAACGAACGGCATCGGGCAGGTGTTTCTATCACCCGCCCAATGCCGTTTTATTTTGAAATGGAGGAGCCTTATGGGAGTATATTCAGAAATGGCCGCAGACTTGCGGGATAATGTACAGGATCGAAGCCCGGCGATACAGGATGCCGCAGAGTTGGCGTCCAGACGGGCAGACGACCGGCAGCAGGCTGAGGAGGAGCAGGCGAAGGCTCTGCTCTCCCAGATGCAGCAAAACGCAGATGATTCCCCTTCACCTTCCAATCTGAAAGCAGATAAAAAGGCGGAAGAGGATCGTAAGCGGCAGGAGCATGAGCAGGCTGAGGCCAAACGGAAAGCCGAGTGGGAGGCCAGGCAGCGAGCCAAGGAGGAAGCTGAACAGGCCGCATGGGAAAACGCGGTAGCGATGAGCGATGACGAAGTGATGGCCGCCTCTATGAAGCGTGTGGGCGACGATTCCGAACGACTGACACGCCGCAACATGAAGCAGTGCGTCACCGAGTATATCCAGACGCTTTGCCTTGAGGATGTGGCCTTTGCCCGGAATGTCATGCACCCCCGCAAGAACATGGTCAACTGCTTCCGTTATATCAAACGCAGGGCATTTGAGTTTGCCAAGCAGGAGATGGAGGACAATGACGTCAAGCCCTCGGCTGAAGGCTACGGCACCGACGTGCCGGACGGGCTTTGCTACCAGTGGGCGGAGGATTACTTCAAAGATATGAATGCAAAGGAGGATCGTGGTCAAGAAGAAAAATTTGTTCCTAAACCGTATTACGGCGGCAGGAGCAGCACGACGAAAAAGGCGGAGAAGAAAAAAGCGGAGAAGCCCGCCGCCAAAGCGGAGGAAAAACCAGCCGACACGCCAACGGAAGCTGCACCCTTGGACGAACAGATCTCTTTCGATAGCCTGGGGGTGAGCGCATGACGCGTAAAATAGACAAGCGCGCCTGCCGCAAGTTTGCCATGCCGGAACTGGAATTCAATCTGAATGAAGGCGTACTTCATGTAGAGAGCTGCCCCTATATTATCCGCACGGCAGTGCGGAATATTGCCGGGCAGCGTATCCTGGTGCTCTATATCTATCAGAGGGAGAGCATTCTGACAGGCAGCATCAATCCTCGCTGGGTCATGTTCCAGAGCCGGGATGATTTCGCTACTCTTTCGCTCAGAGAAAACGCCAGCGCAACGTGGCAATGTTCGATGCTCGATTCTCTGGATCGGATATACCGTTTTGACACCAAATGCGCTTTCTACCGGCAGCAGGATGAGGCTCGCGCTACTCGTTTTTGTAAGTGTGACCATAGTGTCATTTCTGCATTAACCCACCTGCAATGGTCAATTTCGCGCCGCAAGGCACTGGAGCGTAAGCGGAAAAAGCAGCGTGTGATCATAGAGCGGATGAAATATGTGCCAGTGCTGCCCCGAGACCTTAAAGGTTTTATCCACCGCGAAGTCATGCCGCAGTATATCTTCTATGATTACCAACGGAAAGCGCCGGGGCATGCATATTGTACCGCTTGCCGGCACGAGGTCCGTATTGCGGCAGCTAAGCACAACACCTCCGGCCTCTGCCCTCGCTGCAAAAAGAAGATCACATTCAAGTGCAGAGGAAGGCGTGGACGTATTTTTGACCGCGAAACGGTTCAAGTGCTGCAAAAGGCAAAAAATGGTGAGATGTTGCTGCGGATCGTAAAAGCATACCGCACTTTTACCGATGCGGATACGCCGGTTTACTTTTCCGTATATGAAAATGCACGTCATTTTATTTCACTTTGTTCAGATGGTCATTGCAGTACGTCGCCCTATTATCTTGCGTCCGCCTACAAGGATGATCTGACGCCCTGGAAATGTGGGTATCGCCCGCATTTCCTCTCGTGGCGCGATAGTTTTGAAGGGGACACAGCAGGACATCTATACTTTAGGAATCTTGCAGAACTCTTACGGAACACCCCGTGGCAGTATTCACAATTAGAAAGATTTGCCCGAATCGCTGCCACCATGGATGCCATCCCGTACCTGAACGCATACGTACAGTGGCCGGTGATCGAATACTTGGTCAAGGCAAAGCTGTTCAGACTGGTCTCAGACATCGTATATGGACCTTATCATTTTATGATAGGCAAAACGGTAAACTGCGAGGGGAAGAACCTGCAAGATGTCCTGAAGCTCGACCGTTCCTGGCTACCACTGCTGCAGGAAGTTGATCCCGGCATTGCACAGCTTAACGTTATCCAATGGTTTATTAACGCCGGGAAAAAGCCTGATGCTTCTATGATGAAGTGGTGTGCAAATAATGCCATACAGGACGTTTCGGTCTTGGCTGAGTTGCTTTCTCATATGACTATGCACAAGTTGATGCGCTATGCGGACGCACAATACGAGATACGCATTGCATCCACAAAGACTCCCGAATATATACGGTACTACAGCATGGTAAATCTTCTTGCCGATTATCGTGACTATCTTCGTATGTGTAAGGAGATGCAATATGACGTAGCGAGCAGCTTTATACTGTTCCCGCGTAATCTCAAATCCGCGCATGATCATGTGGTTGAGGCACTGGATGTCAAACGTACAGCGGAGCAGGAAAAAGCTATTGCAGACAGCTTTGAGGAATGGCAGAGGCTATACCAATATAAGGGGAAAGACCTTATGGTGATCCCTCCCCATTCCTCGAAAGAACTGATAGACGAAGGCACTGCTCTTCGCCACTGTGTCGGCAGGTATGTTAAGCGGGTCGCGCAGCGTGAATGCGTCATTTTATTTGTGCGAAAGGTAGCCGAACCGGACAAGTCGCTTTGTACCGTAGAGGTCAGAGACGGACAGGTTGTGCAAACAAGGGGCTTCGATAACGAAGACCCTCCGGCAAAAATCAAGGCTTTTATTGAACGATGGAAACGACAGGTGCTGTGTGCCGCAGATAAGACCGCAGCTTAAAAAAGGAGTTGGACAGTATGAAACAATTAGGGAATCTTGCCATCGTCTGCGCAAAACGCGCAGATGTATCCTTGCAAATTTCGGAGGGCCGGGTCTTCGTGCGTTGTGACACCATTTCCCCGCAGCCATGGTCTGCACCGTGGAATGACGATAACGCTATTCTTGCCATGATCCGAAAGCTGAATTTCGGTGATAGTACCAACGAAAGGAATGAACATAATGGCTAACGCAGTAGAAATGAGCACTATGAGAAAGCTGGTCGCACAACTCAACCAATACCGGCACGAATACTACAACCTCAATGCCCCCAGCGTAGCAGATGATGTGTACGACTATATGTACGATGAATTACTGGCGTTGGAGGAGCATACCGGTGTCTGCATGGCGAATTCGCCCACACAGACGGTTGGGTATCCTGTCGTGTCAGCGTTACCAAAGGTCGCACACGACATTCCCCTGCTATCGCTGGATAAGACCAAGAGCATTGAGGATCTGATCGCATTTCAGGCGGGGCGTACAGTTGATCTGTCACTGAAGCTGGATGGTCTGACAACAGAGTTGATCTATGAAAACGGTCAGCTTATCCGCCTCTCAACGCGCGGAGATGGGTATATCGGCGAGAATATCACACACAACGCAAAGGCGATCTCCGGCATTCCCGAACGCATCCCCTATGAAGATCGATTGGTGGTCGTCGGCGAGAGCTTCATCCACAACAGCGATTTTGAGAGCCTGAAATCCATCACGGACAGCGCAGGCAATCCGTATAAGAACAGCCGCAATCTGGCAGCCGGGTCCATAAGGGCTTTTGACGCAGCGATCTGCGCCCAGCGCCATGTGTCATTTCTTCCCTTCTCGGTTTTGGAGGGATTCGAGGAGTACACGGACTGGGCAAACGGAAAACATGCGCGGCTTCTGCAACTCACTGAGTTTGGGTTCGGCGTCATTCATGCCGTACAGTTGCAGAATGGCGACAAGGCACAATATGAACAGCTCATAGCCCAAATGCGCGAGGCCGCAGAAAAGAGCGATCTCCCCATCGATGGTCTTGTCCTGACCTACGATGAGGTGGACTACTCCAGGACCTGCGGGCGCACCGGTCACCACTTCAAGGATGGACTCGCCTTCAAATTTGAGGACGAGTTATACGAAAGCGTCCTTCGGGATATCGAATGGACTCCTTCGCGCACCGGCGAGATCGCGCCGGTGGCGGTACTCGACAGTGTAGTGATCGATGGATGCACCGTATCGCGTGCCAGCCTGCACAACTTGTCTTTCATTGAAGGGCTTGAACTGATGCCCGGCTGCCGTGTGTTGGTGTCCAAGCGAAACATGATCATTCCTCATATTGAGGAGAATCTGGAGCGTGGGCATTTTGATCTGGATGCTGTAACGCCGAAGCACTGCCCCTGCTGCGGCGCAGAAGCGCGGTTTCATATTACGGATGGTGGAAAAAAGGCACTCTTCTGTGATAACACAGACTGCGCCATGCGAAAGCTTCGGCGGTTCGTGCATTTTGCCAGTAAAAAAGCTATGGATATTGAGGGCTTATCTGAGGCCACACTGGAGCGTTTGATTGCTCGCGGCTGGCTACACAGTTTCACAGACGTCTATCGCCTAGATCACTATATGCAGGAGATTATCTGCATGGACGGATTTGGCGAGAAATCGTGGGATAATCTGTGGGGTGCCATACAGCGCAGCAGAAATACCACATTTGAGAGGTACCTGATTGCCATGGACATCCCGATGATAGGTAATCACGCCAGCAAAGTGCTGGCGAAACAGTTTGGCAGCTCGCCTTCCGCTTTCGAAGAAGCCGTGGAAAATGATTTCGATTTCTCACAGCTTCCCGATTTTGGAGAAACACTGCACCAAAACATTCATCAATGGTTCGCACAAGAAGAGAATCGTATTCTTTGGGAGGAATTACAAGAAATGGTGACGATCCAAACCGTAACTACCGAAACGCACTCAATGGAGGACAACCCGTTCGTGGGCTGCACGATGGTCGTGACCGGAAAGGTCGAGCCTTATACCCGCAGCGGCATCAACGCGAAGATCGAATCGTTGGGTGCTGTGGCCGGCAGTTCTGTAACAAAAAAGACCGACTATCTGATCTGTGGTGAAAACGCCGGCAGTAAGCTGGACAAGGCACGTGCCTTGGGCATCCGTGTACTGTCGCCGGGCGAGTTTTTCCAGATGATCGGAGAATGAGGCGCGGCCGTTAGTCGCAAAAGGGGTAGAGTGCGCAGTGCTCTCTACCCCTCCACTCTAAAATGCAAGAAAGGTGTGAATGAAGTGAAAGAGCTCACAGAGCTGAAAAACGAGTTTTATGAGGTTATGTACAAATACGAAAAGAGTTTTTCGGAAGAGGGTGTTATGGCTAATCTGACAGCCTGGCAGACAGCGAAAGCGGATCTGCTTTCACTGCTGCGGCGTCATCCCAATTGGAACGAGGATGAACAGGCTATCATCTTCGACTGTAATCAGGCCCTCTCTATTCATCCTGATATGGTAGATGAAACGGCCTTCACGCTGCTGGACATCGCCTCTGAGATGCTCAGCGGTGAGCATCTGGAGGATTTCCGCACAGCACTGCATGCGGCCGTGTCAGGCTATAGCTGCACCGTTTCTGAAGAAAATCTGGAGATCCTACGCCAGCGCGGCGGGATACGCTGTGCTAAAGATCAGAAAGCCAGCCGCATTATTGGAAAACTTTGCAAGAAATACGGCGTCGATAGGCACACCCGGTACAACGCTGTTTTTGCACAGCTTGCCGACGCTCTGAACCCGTTGACCATGCAGGAGATCGGAGTTCTCTCCGTACATCCCTGTGACTTTTTGGAGATGTCCAGCAAATCCAACACATGGGTGTCCTGCCATCGCCTTAGCGACGGAGGGTACCAGGCGGGTTGTCTTTCCTATATGAACGATAGAGTCAGCATGGTATTTTATGCCGTAGATGCCGACGTTTCTGGGGAATACCGCAAAGCCATACGCCGATACCGGCAGATGTTTTTCTATGAAAACGGCACCCTGTTCCAGTCCCGGCTTTATCCTGCCGATACAGGAAACGCGCTGGAAGTGTCCAAGCTGTTCCGCCATCTGGTGCAGCAGGCTATTTCCCGATGCCTGACGGAACCAAATCTCTGGTATCTGAAAACAAAACGTCCTGACTTGAACGCCCATCTCTCGACCTACCGATGCAGCTTACATTATCCGGACTATAATTATCACGGCAATCTCTCGGTCCTGCAGGGACATAGAAAAGACACGGAGTTGACCATCGGAGCTGCGGCTCGGTGTATCTGCTGCGGCAATGAGCTGCGGAGCAATGGTGCCATCAAGTGTTCTTGCAAAGAGGTGGTCGTCTGCCGTAAATGCGGGCAGACGGTAGCGCGCGGTCAAGGAATCTATCTTGAAGATGGTTTTTATTGTAAGACGTGCCTGCATATTTGCGCCGCCTGCGGCCGCCCCTCTTTAGGCACTATGTATCCAGCTTATAACCGGCGCGGCACCTTGGTGGAGGTCTGTCAGGACTGCTACCAGCAGTTGACCTCCGGTTGCGCATCGTGCAGCATGGCCTCCGCCTGTCGCGCTATGGGTCATACGCTTTGTGAAAAAGCTACCGTGGCGGTGGCGTGAGGAGGAGCATAATGAATATTTGCGAAGCTATGGGAATGAGTATATCCCATTTTGAAAGCATCTTGAAGATGACCCAGCGCGAGCTGAAAGAGCATCTTGTGCAGCAACTGCGCGCGCACGACTATGAACCCGTCTGCAAAAGCGGATTTCTTTATGCAGAAGGTACTGTCCCCGTGTTGCTGGTCGCCCATCTGGACACAGTTCATACCCATCGGCCGGATATCATCTGCTGCTCCGAGGATGGACGCTACCTGATGTCGCCCTACGGGATCGGCGGTGATGACCGTGCCGGTGTGTATATGATCCTGATGCTGATGCGCGAGTGCCATTGTCATATCTTGTTTTGCGAAGACGAGGAGCTCGGCGGTGTGGGTGCAAGGAAATTTACCAACAGCAAGCTGCGTCCAGAGGTCAACTATATCGTTGAATTGGATCGGCGCGGCAGAAATGACGCCGTATTCTATCACTGCGATAACCCTGACTTCACGGAGTTCGTTTGCAGCTTCGGTTTCAAGGAGAACTCCGGCTCGTTCAGCGACATCTCTGTGGTCGCACCGCACTTGAAAACTGCGGCTGTCAATATCAGCGCAGGTTATTTCAATGAACACCGTCCCCATGAGATGATCGATACCTATGCCATGTGCGAGAATGTCCGCAGGCTAACCGCTATGTTTTGGCAAAACACCTGTCACTTCCCGTATAAGGAGCGCGTACACGCACGCGGCTCCATGTTTGGAGAGCAAAGCAGCCTCTTTGCTCCGATGGTGGAAAGACCGTCGCGGGCAGCCACGTGTAAGCTGTTGATGCCCCTGCCGGAAGAAACGCGGCTTTATATGGGGCAGCATCAGATTGGCTCTGCACCGGAATATAGGATGGATCGTTCCGGGAATCTCTATATGTACTTGGAGCGACTGAATGCCGCCGTAGAGGCAGAAGGGGTGTTCGCCTGCGATGCAGGAGGTCATCCACCCGTGTTCTCGGCGGTCTGCGAAGGGACGAGGTTCCTGCCGGTATATACCTATGAAGAAGCCGTTGAGAGACTTGAAGGCGTATAGTTATTAGTGAAATTGGGAAGCCCAGCTCGCCTTTCATGCGAACTGGGCTTCTTCCTTGCAGCGGTTAAACCATTATTTCCATAGAATGCGACCGAGAGAGTTCTCTCTATCGAATATTGAACTTTGCCACGCACTTCAAGAACAGCAGGCACAGTTCCTGAAGCAGATCCTCATCAAAGATCCCGTTGACTACGGATTCCTTGTATAAGAGCGGGTAGTACATATGCAGAAGTTCCTCCATTGCAGACGAATCCCCGTTCTTCGCACTCATGAACAGCTCCATGAAATCATTCACTTTTACCACCTCCCACAGCGTTTCTCAGGCGCGAGACCGTGCGATGATAGGACATGGCCGCAGCTCCATAGGTGATACCGAGCGACAGCGCAATCTCGGAAAGACTCATCTCTCCAAGGACTTTAGGTAACGCTCTCGCTCGCTTAACCCTTGCATAGCAGCGAACAGACGCTCATTCTCCAATCGCTGCATCAGCGGCAGCCCACAGAAGAAGTCCGTTTCCTCACATAATTCCATCACCTCGCTGTGTCCCTCCATGGGCAGTTCTGTCCGAAGAGCTGTGGAAATTCTCCTTAAATACGTTCTTTTGTAATTGCGAATCGCGGCAATCAGATAGGCTGTAAACTGGTTCTGTACCGCGCACGACTTGTACTGACTATCCCGCATGGCAGCAGGCCTCCTTTATCATAATGGTTTCGTTGGGGGAACGGCCATTATGGGCGGACCTCTGCACCGCACGACG
>OGOO01002253.1_pt1 | contig 14430 bp, 13 predicted proteins | sample 1552651 | NCBI WGS metagenome assembly OGOO01 (sample SAMEA2580118, study PRJEB22360) | human gut metagenome | biome: human gut; feature: human-associated habitat; material: faeces | place: Denmark | collected 2008/2010 | reverse complement strand
GTATCGTAACGACGATCGAAGATGAAGAAGGAGAAATCATAACACAGACAAAACGTATCAGATATTATAAAACAGATTTTAAAAAATTAGATGAATTAAACCAGCTGTCAAGATATATGTGTAAATATCTTCCGGAAGAAGAGGAAGTTAGAGAAAGAGTTCTGAAAATAAAAAATGGAAATATGATCACATTTTTGGAAGAGGTGATCGTATCAGCCGTGATCGCAGCAGCCTGGACTTCATTTTATGGAGGGGGAATCACAGAAGATGTTATAGCGACACTAAGTGGAGCTTTAGTAACGATATTAGCCAGATACTTAAAGATACTTGCACCAAATGAAATGGTCCTAAATTTTTTATTATCATTTTTTGTAGCATCGTTAGCATATGTTTGTGCAAGCGTTGGAATAACACAGGATTATGGAAAGATCATTATCGGTAATATCATGCTGCTTGTTCCGGGAGTGGCATTTGTCAATGCACTTAGAGATATGATCGGTGGGGATATGATGTCTGGAATCTTGCGTGTGTGTGAATCCGTGTTGTTAGCAGTCTTTCTTGCGGCAGGTTCTTTTATGGCACTGATATTTTGGGGAGGTGTGTTATAAATGAAAACAGAGATCATTCAGGTACTTGCAAGTTTTGTCGGAAGTTTTGGATTTGCAGTGCTTTATAATCTTCGAGGAAGAAAACTTTGTATGGCTGGAATTTCAGGAATGGTATCCTGGATCGCATATTTAGTTGCATGGAATGAGATGCCAAGTGTATTTGCAGCGAATTTAGCAGCTGCGGCAGTCGCAACGGTTTATGCAGAGACGATGGCCAGAATTTTAAAGACACCAGTTACGGTATTCTTGATCACCGGGATCATTCCGCTTGTTCCAGGAGGAAATTTATATTACACAATGAATTATGTTCTTGCCAAGCAATGGCATTTATCTTCTTTATATGGACAAAAGACAATCTTGATCGCAATCGCAGTTGCTGCGGGGATCATGATAGCATCATCGATTTATGGGATTTGTGCATTGGTGTGGAAGTATTGTAAGCAAGAAGTGAAATAGGAATGAACGCAAAGAAACAGGCATAAAATAAGACCATACCAATAGAAAGTGAAAGGATCTTATGGAACAAGATGAGAAATTTGATAACCAGTTCAATCTGGCACTGGATCTTACGAAAGAAGAACGGGAAAGGTCAGAAGATTTAAATGCTGGATATGATCAGACATTTGATCGATGGGAGATTATCTTTCGTTATGCAGGTGATCTAAAGACATTAAAAAAATCATCAACAACCAATATTGAACCATTGAGCATGGGATATGCGATCGCATATATGAAAGAAAATGATTTAGAAGCATTTTCAAGAAATGAACAAGTGATCTTTATAGAAAAACCAAAAAATTTATTATTAAACCGACAGGTATCAATTTCAGCTTCCTGTATGTTGTCGGTAAAGAATACACCTCTTTCATTGACTGGAAGGGGTGTTTTTGTTGCAGTGATCGATACAGGAATCGATATATTTCATCCGGATTTTATCAATGAAAATGGAGATACGAAAATTTATGAGTTATGGGATCAGACGATTTCGGGAATCCCACCACAGCCATTTATAAATGGAACTTTGTATACAAGAAAAGAGATCAATGCAGCAATTCATTCAGAAAATGGACGGCAAATGTTTCAAAGTCGTGATGATCTTGGTCATGGAACGCATGTAGCATCCATCTGTGCAGGAAGAAATGGTGTGGCACCAGAGGCAGAACTGATCGTTGTGAAATTAGGAGATATAAGCAAACAAGGATTTCCAAGGACGACACAGTTGATGACAGCACTGCAGTATGTGATCGATACAGCGATAAGGGAAAACAGACCAGTGGCAGTGAATATCAGTTATGGGCATAATTACGGGGATCACAGAGGAAATTCGTTGTTGGAGACATTTGTTTCACAGATCGCAGGGCAGTGGAAAAGCTCTATTTGCATAGGAACTGGGAATGAGGGAAATAGTGGGCGTCATAAACAGGGAAAGATCACGACAAAAACGGAGCTGATTTTATTTGATGTGGCACCATTTGAGCAGAACTTGAATCTACAGATCTGGAAAGATTTTGTGGATGAATTCAAGATCAGACTTGAGTCTCCATCGGGAATCACATATACGATTGTGGACCAGCAAGGAAAATCGCAATACACATATAAGGATACAACGGTTTACGTGTACAATGGGTACTCAACACCATATAATGTTAGGCAGGAACTATATTTTAGTTTTATACCGATGGAAGGAAATTATATAGAAAGCGGTCAGTGGAAGATAGAAATTTCACCAGTGAATATAAAAAATGGTGAATATCAGATGTGGCTTCCGGTATCTGCAGGAAGCAATCCAGAAACCAGATTTTTAGAACCAGATAAAGTATTTACTTTAACAATTCCTTCAACTGCAAGAAATGTGATTTCCGTAGGTGCTTATGATGTCAGATATCAGGCTTATGCAGATTTTTCAGGAAGAGGAGATCAGAAATTTTGTGTAGATAAGCCGGATCTTGTAGCACCAGGTGTTGGAATTTTGGCAGCAGCAGTTGGAGGAGGCGAGAGTGTAAGATCAGGAACATCGATGGCAACACCATTTGTTACAGGATCAGCAGCTCTTTTGATGGAATGGGGAATTGTAAGAGAAAACGATCCATATCTTTATGGAGAACGAATGAAGGGGTATCTTCATAGGGGAGCGAGACGATTACAGGGATATGATAGATATCCGAATGATGAAATTGGATATGGACGGTTATGTGTGTCTGAAAGTTTGTATCAATAACGATATTTTATGAAAAAATACAACTAATATCCGCAATTTTTGTATCATATTTCCAGTTTATATGCTAAAATTAATAATATACTGGGAATACGAAAGGGGAAGAGACAATCATGAAAACAGAAAGATTTGACAAGAAACTGTTCAAACAGGAAGTCATCAATAATCTTAAGACTCAGTTCAGAGTAGAGCTTGATAATGCCACCCAGCAGCAGATTTATCAGGCAGTCGCTTATGCTCTGAAAGAGTGGATCATTGAAGACTGGATGGATACTCAGAAGACTTATGAAGAAAAAGACCCGAAGATTTTATATTATATGTCCATGGAATTCCTGATGGGAAGAGCACTTGGAAACAACCTCATTAATATGAGTATGTATGGAGAAGTGAAAGAAGCATTAGAAGAATTAGGTGTAGACCTTAACATGGTAGAAGACCAGGAACCAGATCCAGCCCTTGGTAATGGTGGACTTGGACGTTTAGCAGCATGTTTCTTAGATTCACTTGCAACACTTGGATATGCAGCATATGGATGCGGAATCCGTTATCAGTATGGAATGTTCAAGCAGAAGATCAAAGACGGATATCAGATAGAAGTACCAGATGAATGGTTAAAGAATGGAAATCCATTTGAATTAAAACGTCCTGAATATGCGAAGGAAGTACGTTTTGGAGGGAATATCCGTACAGAATATGATGAAGCATCTGGAAGAACAAACTTCATTCAGGAGAATTATCAGTCTGTTATGGCTGTACCATATGACTATCCAGTTGTAGGATATGGAAATCACATTGTTAACACATTAAGAATCTGGGATGCAGAACCAATCACTGACTTCCAGTTAGATTCATTTGACAAAGGTGAATATGACAAAGCCGTAGAACAGAAGAACCTTGCAAAGAATATCGTAGAAGTATTATATCCAAACGATAACCACTATGAAGGTAAAGAACTTCGTTTAAAACAGCAGTATTTCTTCGTATCTGCAAGTTTACAGGCAGCAGTAGCCAAATATAAGAAGAATCATGACGACATCACAAAACTTTATGAGAAGATGACAATCCAGATGAACGACACTCATCCAACAGTATCTGTAGCAGAACTGATGAGAATCTTAATGGATGAAGAAGGTCTTGGATGGGATGAAGCATGGGAAGTTACAACAAAGACTTGTGCATATACAAACCATACGATCATGGCAGAAGCATTAGAGAAATGGCCAATCGATCTGTTCTCAAGATTACTTCCTAGAGTTTACCAGATCGTAGAAGAGATTGACCGCCGTTTTGTGAACAAGATTCGTGAGATGTATCCAGGTAACGAAGAGAAAGTCAGAAAGATGGCAATTCTCTGGGATGGTCAGGTACGCATGGCACACATGGCGATCGCAGCAGGATACTCTGTAAATGGTGTAGCTAAACTTCATACAGAAATCTTAAAGAATCAGGAATTAAAAGATTTCTATCAGATGATGCCTGAGAAGTTTAACAATAAGACAAACGGAATCACACAGAGACGTTTCTTAATGCATGGTAATCCATTACTTTCTGACTGGGTAACTAAAAAACTTGGAACAGATACATGGGCAACAGACCTTTCTTTAATGTCAGGACTTAAGAAATATGTAGATGATCCAAAATCACAGAAAGAATTTATGGAGATCAAACTGCAGAATAAAAAACGTCTGGCAAAATATATCAAAGAACATAATGGAATCGATGTTGATCCTACATCTATCTTTGATGTGCAGGTAAAACGTCTTCATGAATATAAACGTCAGCTGATGAACATCTTACATGTAATGTATCTGTACAATCAGTTAAAGAAGAATCCAAATATGAACTTCTATCCAACAACATTTATCTTTGGTGCGAAGGCAGCAGCTGGATATCGTCGTGCAAAACAGACGATAAAACTGATCAACTCTGTAGCTGATAAGGTAAACAATGATGCATCGATCAAAGGTAAATTAAAAGTAGTATTTATCGAAGATTATCGTGTATCTAATGCGGAATTGATTTTTGCGGCAGCAGATGTCAGCGAACAGATTTCTACAGCATCCAAAGAAGCATCAGGAACAGGTAATATGAAGTTTATGTTAAATGGTGCACCAACACTTGGAACAATGGATGGAGCGAACGTTGAGATCGTTGATGAAATCGGAGAAGAGAATGCATTTATTTTCGGTTTAAGTTCTGAAGAAGTTATCAACTACGAGAACAATGGTGGATATCATCCATATGAGATCTATGAGAATGACAAAGATATTCATGAAGTATTAGATCAGTTAGTTGATGGAACATATGCAGATGGTGACCATGAACTTTACAAAGACTTATATCAGAGTCTGTTATTTGGTGATACAGGAAGTCAGGCAGATATGTACTTTATCTTAAAAGACTTCCGTTCATATGCAGAAGCTCATGAGAAAGTGGCAAAAGCATATCAGGATACAAAGAAATGGGCGAAGATGGCAATGACAAATACTGCAGGATGTGGTAAATTCTCATCTGACCGTACAATTCAGGAATATGTTGATGATATCTGGCACTTAGATAAAATTAGATAAGTAGTGGAAATTGTGATATAATAGGAGAAGTCTCTTTTGGAGGCTTCTCTTTTTGTGGGGAAAATACTTCAAAGAAATGATAACAAGTGACATAAAGATGAAGATAAGGGGAAGAATGTGAAGGAAGGAATAAAAAAGATTACAGCATGTCTGATGATCATACTAATGACTATAACATTAACACCGATATACAAAGTTACTCATAAAGTATCGGCTGCACAGAATTTTAAAATTCATTTTATTGATGTTGGCTGCGCAGATGGAGCATTGCTTCAGTATGGGGAAGGAAGCAACGCCAAATATGCAATGATCGATACAGGAGCTGGAAAATACAACGGAACGAAAGACAAGACATATGCCAAGAAAAAAGATCCAGCTTATGAGTATCTTAAAAAAATTGGTGTAAAGCATTTGGAATTTGTGATTCTTACACATCCACATCGGGATCATATTGGCGGCTTGGTAAAGATCCTGAAAGATAAAACAATTACGATCAATACGATTTATGGGAATTCTTTAGAAATGACTTACTTAAGAAGCAATGATAATGTTAAGAAACAGACTTCAGAAACTGCGAAATGGACAAAATTTGATTCAGATACATACCAAAACGTAAAGGATGAAATTGAAAAAAGAAATAGTGAAGAAGATGAATCTTTGCATGTAAAATATGTTATTCCAAAGGCCGGCTCAAAGATTTATCTTGGCCAGGCACAGATTACGTTTTATGGGCCACTGGAGAATAATTATAAGTATGGAAGACAAGTGAATCTTAATGTAAGGCAGGAAAATAAATATTCCATCGTTACAAGAATCGTCTATGGAAAGAATTCATTTTTGATGACAGGAGATGCCCAGAGAGAAACGATAGAGAAGATTATCAAAAAAGGTTATAATCTGCAGGCACAGGTATTAAAAGAACCACATCATGGTTATCAAGATGTAAAGGAAAAGGACAAACTGATCGCAGGACGGACATCAGATCACAAATTATTGATTGATCATACCAAAGCAAATATTGCGGTTATCAGCAATGGATATAAAAATACAGGGGAAGTTCCCATGAAAAATGTTCTTACGGATCTTTCCAAGATGGATATTTATGAGACGGGTAACAGGGGAACGATCGTTATCACCTCTGATGGAAGTCATTTATATGTAAGAACAGAAAAAGGTGGAAATAAACCGAGTGTCAATGGAAAAATCATATCATCAGGAAAGAGTATTTCCATGCCAGTCTTGCAGTCCATTGATATCGTAAGCAATAAAAAAACAAAAATACTTCCAGCATATCCTGGAACAAAAGATGCAAAGAGTATCTATACAAACAAAAATGTGACAATAAAGATCAATGCCAGTGCCAGAAGTTTTACGAAGATTAATAGTGTGCAATATAAGATCGTGAAAAAGGGACAAAGCAGTACCAAACTTCCGTATCGTTATGGAAAATCTGTGACCTTAAAGAACGGAACGATTGCAAAGGTCTATGTAAAATATAATACGATGCTTGGAGAGAAGGAATTAAAACTTCCGCAGATCTTTGTTGATACCAAGGCACCGACAAAGCTTAGGCTTAAGAAGAAAAAATCAGGAAAGAAGAAAAAAGTAACTTTTTCGGCAAATTATGGAACTAGTGGCAAGAAGAAAACCGCGTATAAGTTAGTTCCAAAAGGAAAGAGTGCCAAAAAATATAAATGGAAAACTGCAAACGATGTCAGATATGATGCGAAAAAATATAGAAAAGCAAGATTATATGTGCGTTTTATTGATAAAGCAGGAAACAGCAAGACAACGAAGATGTCAATATAAGATAAGAAGACAGACTGCTTGTATGATAAAACATAATTTGCTATACTGAAGAGTAACAACAATATAAGAACAGATCAGGAGAATGAGAATGAATAGCAGATTAAAAGGAATTGTAACAGTTATACTGATCGTGATCATAGGATTGGTTGCGGTCAGCGGTATTGGATATATCAGACAGAGAATGGCAGAAGATCAGGGTGTGAAATATCTAAAACAGAAAGAATATCAGAAAGCATATGAAGAATTTGATAGTGCGGCCTCAAGATTTACATTGATCTTTACAAAACAGAAGAAGAATGTTCTGTTTTATGAAGGAGAGGCATTGTATCAGATGGGTGAATATAACAAAGCAGCTGAAATTTATGATCGATTGATCGATCGTGGAGAAATTAAGGCATATTCTTTAAAAGCATATTGTCTGATGCAGAGAAATAAAACAAAAGAAGCACTAGAAGTATGCAATCTTGGAATTTCAGAATTTCCGAAAGAAGGAGAGATCTACTGTACCAAGTATGCAATTTATGCAAAACAGGAGAAATACAAAGAAGGACTTCAGGTTATTAAAAAAGCATTGAAACAGGATGAATTAAAGAATAAGAAAGAAGTGCTCTTTGCAAGGATTAGTGCATATGAGTCTTTGTTTGATTTTGATACAGCATATAAATATACAAAAGTTTATGTAAAGGCGTATCCAAAGGATGCACAGGGAAAGAAAGAACTGACATTTTTGGAAACAAGATAAATGGCAGACAAAAGCATTGAATGAGGGAATGTTATGGGCAAAGATATTCTGATAAGAGATCAGATTTTTTCGACATATGATAGTCTGTATGATGCAGAAAAGAAGGTTGCAGATTACGTGGCAGGACATCAGGAAGATGTGATCAATATGTCGGTGGCTGAACTGGCACAAAATTGTGCTACGAGTCAGGCTACTGTGATTCGCTTTTGCAAGAAGATCGGATGTGAGGGATTTCACAAGTTGAAGTTGAAACTTGCTGGAGAACAAAGCAAGCAGGAAGAACTGGCAGCATCGAATGAAATTAATATTGAGAATATGGAACAGTCTCTTCACAATATTATGGTTAGTAAAGTAGAAGAGATTAAAGCAACTTTTCACAATTTTGATCAGAAAGAACTTCGAAGTATTGTGGATGCAGTTTTGGGTGCAAATCTCATTGAATTTGCTGCGATGGGCAATACAATACCGATTGCGATGGACGGAACATATAAGTTTAATCAGCTTGGGCTACATGCTGTGACTTCTCCAATGTGGGAGACACAGGAGGCATTTGCAAGAACGCTGAAGAAAGGTGATGTATTTTTTGCGATTTCAGCATCGGGAGCATCTAAGCGTCTGATCCGCATGGCTAAGATCGTGAAGAAGCAAGGTGGAGTGACTGTTGCAGTGACGAATCAGGCAAAGTCACCGATAACTGAGATTTGTGATCATGTGATCATAACAGCAACAAGGGAACACATTTTTTATGATCAGGTTAGTTTTACAAGGATGGCTGCGATGGCAGTGATCGATACATTATTTATGTTGATACTTTCTATGAAGAACGATTTCTTTGAGAATGTTGCAGAACATGAACGCTCCGTGATAGAGGAAAAATTATAAGGAAGATGGAATAAGATGTTTATTTTGATAATAGGAGTGTTGATCATATTTTGTATTCTGTTATTTATCTGCTATTCTTATATGCAGAATCAGCGTTCAAAATATGTCTCACAGATGTATAAAGAATTTAAAGAACAATATGGGGCCAATGCAAAGGTTGCTATGGGATTTTCACAGACAAATGTGTTTTCTAAAGCAATGACATTGATGATTGCGGTAAATCCAGAAGATCATCGAGTTATTGATGCATGGGCAGTGACTGATAATGACATGGAAATAGAAGGAAGAACTTGTGCAGAATATCTAGGGATTGATATTAATAAATATGCGGAAGATGTCAGAAAAAGAAGTGATAAGGATCTTTTGATGAGAAAACCAACACAGATCAAAACAGCAAAAGAAAAGGCATTTGCGATGGCGGTAATGCAGATATTAAATCAGGAATAGGAAAGAGTCATTATGGAAGAGATCAAGAAAGAGATTATTGAAAAGGTTATTCTTGTTGCAGTGGCCGATCAGGACGTGAGAGAGGCAGAAGAATCTCTTGATGAATTAGAAGAATTGGTAAAGACTGCTGGAGCAGTGGTTGCAGCAAGAGTGATTCAAGTAAGAGAAGCTCCGCATCCGGGAACTTATATTGGAAAAGGAAAGATTGACGAAGTTAAGGCATTGTTATATGGAACAGATGCGATAGGTATTGTATGTGATGATGAGTTATCTCCTGCGCAGATGGGGAATCTTAGTGATGCACTAGATACAAAGGTAATGGACAGAACTTTGATCATTCTTGATATTTTTGCTAAGAGGGCATTTACAAGAGAGGGTAAGATACAGGTAGAACTTGCACAGCTGAAATATCGTGCATCCAAACTTACCGGACAGGGAAAAGCGTTATCAAGGCTTGGAGGAGGAATTGGAACAAGAGGACCTGGAGAAAAGAAACTTGAGATGGATCGTCGCTTGATCCGAACGAGAATATCAAGACTTAAGGCAGAACTCCGTGATGTTGTAAAGCACAGAGAAGTACAGCGAAAACAGCGCCAGAAGAATCATCTTCCGGTTGTGTGTATTGTTGGATATACGAATGCTGGAAAGTCAACGCTTCTGAATCATTTTACAAATGCAGGTGTCTATGAGGAAGATCAGTTGTTTGCAACCCTTGATCCAACAACAAAGAGTCTGGATTTAAGTGGCGGGCAGACAATTCTTATGACAGATACGGTCGGATTTATCCGCAAACTTCCACATCATTTAGTAGAGGCTTTTAAAAGTACATTGGAAGAAGCAAAATACAGTGATCTGATCCTGCATGTTGTTGATGCTTCTAATCCGCAGAAAGAAAAGCAGATGGAGGCGGTATACGAAACATTATAGCAACTTGGTGCGAATGAATCGCCGATCGTGACAGCATTTAATAAGATCGATCTTTTGAATGGAGATGAGATTTTAAAAGATCAAAATGCAGAAGCGGTCGTAAGAATTTCAGGAAAGACAGGAGAGGGGACTGACCAGTTATTAGAGAATATTGAAAAGATTCTGCAGAAACAGAAATTATATCTGGAGAAATTATATGATTATCAGGATGCAGGTAAGATTCAACAGATCAGAGCTCATGGACAGCTTTTGAAAGAAGAATATAGAGAAGATGGAATTTATGTAGAAGCATATATCCCAAAAGAGATTCTTGGAAACATCTAGGAGGAATTGAAAGTGATCATTCAGAAAGTAATTAATAACAATGTTGTTAGTACATTTGATGCAAACGGCAAGGAAGTTATTTTGATGGGCAAGGGAATTGGTTTTCGAAAAAAAGCAGGAGATGAATTAGATAAAAACAAGATTGAGAAGATTTTTACATTGGATTTAAGCGGGAAGTCTTCTTTTGTTCAAGAAGTTATGGCAATTATTCAAGAATTCTACGAAATCGTTCTTAATCCAGAACATCCGGCATATCAGCGGTTTGCAACGCATCTTCAATATCTTGAGACAGAGATCATGTCAAAGAAACATCCGATGGAAGAAGATGAAGAAGCAGATGTTGAATTTTATGAAAGAAATCAGAAAAAATATCCGGAAGCCTATGTGTGCAGTCAGAAGATCGTGGAACATATTGAACAGCATTATGATTGTAAATTATCTGCGGATGAGAAAATGTATCTTATCATTTATGTAAAAAGGCTGATCCTTGAAACAAGTGGTCAGATATAAATCTAGGTTGACTTATGCGTCAGAATTTGATATTATAATGTTATCAGATTTTGGATTGTGACTGGTAAGGCAGGCAAGACCTATTTAATAAGTGTGAACATTTGTTAAAGTAGGTCTTTTTTTATGCTTTTTTAAGGAATTGCACTTAGATGAGTACAAAGATAAGCCAGTTAAAGATCCAGATAAATTAAAATTATTTTATATGTGAGAAGGAGAAACAATTATGGTATCAAAGAAATTTGTCATTGAAAACGAACAGGGATTACACATGAGACCAGCAGGAGTTTTAGCGAAAGCTGTAACTAAATTCGAATCTGACGTAACTATCGTATTCGAAGATAAAAAAATCAACGCTAAAAGCTTATTAAACATCATCGGAGCTTGCATCAAATGTGGTTCTGAAATCGAATTAGTATGTGAAGGTCCAGACGAAGAAGCAGCTCTTGCACATGCAACAGAACTGATTGAATCTGGATTAGGTGAATAATCACTGCTCATAATGGGTGTAACATATAATTTGATAAAGGACGGGTGGCAACATGTATAAAGGTATAGGAGCATCTGCTGGTATCGGTATCGGTAAGATCGTTAAGATTAAGGAAGAAGAACTTAATTACACAAAACAGTCTATCGAAGATACAGAAGCAGAGAAAAAACGTTTAAGCGATGCAATTGAAGTTTTCATTGAGAAGACTCAGAAGATGGTTGAATCCATGAAAGTAACTGCTGGTGAGCAGGAAGCAGAGATCTTAGAAGGTCATATCATGATGATCCAGGATCCAGCGATCTCAGAACAGATCGAAGCTAAGATCGATGGAGAGAAGATCAACGCAGAAGCTGCTGTAGAAGAAGCTTGCGATTTCTTCGCACAGATCTTCGCTATGGCAGACGATGAACTGACACAGCAGAGAGCATCTGACTTAGGCGACATCAAAACTCGTTTAATTAAGATCTTACTTGGAATTGAAGAAGTAGATATCAGTGCAGTTCCAGAAGGAACAATCTTAGTAGCAGAAGATTTAACACCATCTATGACAGCAGGAATCAATCCTGCAAATGTTCAGGGTGTATTAACAGAGATCGGTGGTAAGACATCTCACTCTGCGATCATCTGCAGATCTATGGAAATTCCAGCAGTTCTTAGTATCGAAAACATCGTTTCTATCGTGAACGATGGAGATGAAGTTGTTCTTGACGGATCAACAGGAGAAGCATTCATCAATCCTGAAGCATCTGTTGTAGAAGAATATAAAGCTAAGAAAGCAAAATTCTTAGAAGAGAAAGCTGCCCTTCAGAAGTTTGTTGGACAGAAATCCCAGACAGCAGACGGACACGTTGTGGAACTGGTTGCTAACATCGGTGGACCAGACGAAGCAGAAGGTGTCTTAGAGCGTGATGGAGAAGGTGTTGGATTATTCAGATCTGAGTTCTTATTCATGGAAAGCGATGCGATTCCATCAGAAGAAGCTCAGTTTGAAGCATACAAGAAAGTAGCTGAAACTCTTGACGGTAAACCAGTGATCATTCGTACACTGGATATCGGTGGAGATAAAGCTCTTCCATATCTTGGACTTCCAACAGAAGAGAATCCATTCTTAGGATTCAGAGCAGTACGTTTCTGCTTACAGAGAAAAGAAGATATTTACAAACCACAGCTTCGTGCATTATTACGTGCAAGTGCTTTCGGTAAAGTTCGTATCATGGTACCATTAGTAACATGTGTAGACGAGCTTCGTGCAGTCAAAGCGATCATCGAAGAACTGAAACAGGAATTAGATGCAGAAGGTATCGCATACGACAAAGACATCCAGGTTGGTGTTATGATGGAAACTGCAGCAGCAAGCTTAATTGCTGACATTCTTGCAAAAGAAGCAGACTTCTTCAGTATCGGTACAAACGATTTAACTGGATACACAATGGCAGCCGACAGAGGTAACCCAGATGTTGCATATCTGTACTCTGCATACAATCCAGCTGTACTTCGTTCTATCAGAAATATCATCTCAGCTGCAAACAAAGAAGACATCATGGCAGGTATGTGTGGAGAAGCAGCAAGCGATCCATTATTAGTACCAGTATTACTTGGATTTGGATTAAACGAATTCTCAGTAAGTGCTACAGCAATCCTTGCTACAAGAAAAGTTATGTCTCTGTGGACAATGGATGAATGTAAAGCATTAGTTGATGAAGTAATGCAGTTAGAAACAGAAGCAGAAGTGAAAGCTTTATTAGAAGAAAGAGCAAGAAGCTAAGATTATATAACTTAGCTTTTTATGAGAATATGGAAAGGACCTTGGTAATTTAGTTATCAGGGTTCTTTTTTTGTATAGTAATGGAACAATATATTAAATAGGTATAATTATTAAAAAGTTAACTAAAATATTTCACAAAAATAAAAAAGTTTTTTGTATTAAATGACGAAAAAACTAAATCTGATTGCCTGTAAAATGGTGAAATGTTACAATTCAAGCATAAGGGGAGAATGAAAACGACATATCAGGATACTGTATGAACTTAAGTTCCCTGAGACCTTACGAAGTCACGGATTTCGGAGAGACAACAATCCATGGAGATGATCAGGCGAAAAATGAAGTGTGCTATACTAGTGGAATGTATCTTATTCTACATGGAAAGATCATAGTCTGAAGACAAGATATGATGGAAGAAGGAGTAAATATGATTAAAGAATTGATAAAGATAAAAGAAAATAATAATATAGTTAGTATATTTTGCGATGAAGATGATACTTCGATGTTTTTGGAAGGATATATTTACGCAATTGGAAGACAAGATTTTTTAATTAAACATATAACACCTCATGGATTAGCAGATGGGTATATTCTGAAAAAAATAGATAGTGTTATGCATTTAGAGATAAGTGGACAGTATGAAAAAAAAATAGAAAAATTATATTCTAAAAAGAATCAAAGACATATTGATTTAAAACTACAAGATAAAGTTAGTTTAAAGAATAATATATTTCAAATTTGTATGAATAATAAGTATATAGTATCAATTGAAATGATACAAGATGATGAATGCCCAATTAAAGGAGTTATAAATAAAATTGACGATAATAAAGTAATCGTTTCAAAATTAACAGAATACGGAGAGGATGATGGAGAGGCAATATTAAAAAAAGAAAATATAGACACTATTTCATTTTTGGGAGTAGATGAAGAAGATATACAATTATTAAAAAGAAAGTAAATAATTTTACAAAATCTCGGAATCTTGATTTTTAGTCACAAATGATGAATTGTAAATATATTAAAAATAGGGATGGTTAATTAATAAAAGATTCCGAGATTTATTTCTTTATAAGGAGCAAACTATGTATAAAATAGATAAAGAAATAAAAACGCGGAAAGATAGAGTATCTTCTCCGCGTTCACC
>OGOO01002242.1_pt1 | contig 14478 bp, 2 predicted proteins | sample 1552651 | NCBI WGS metagenome assembly OGOO01 (sample SAMEA2580118, study PRJEB22360) | human gut metagenome | biome: human gut; feature: human-associated habitat; material: faeces | place: Denmark | collected 2008/2010 | reverse complement strand
CCCCTTTGCTGCCTTTTCTCAGTTCCGCCAGTTCAATCATGATCTTCTCCTCTCCTGCCTCCTGCTCCGCTTCCGTATATTGCACAAACTCCGGCTTTCCCCAATGCGTCCAGCGCGCAGAAAGGGCATCGTGGCGCACATTCATTTTGGAAGAGCGCATTTCATAGACGCTGCCCGTCCCGTCATACCAGCCGATATGCACCATTTTTCCGTTCTGTTTGATAAACACCATGCAAGGGGTTGCTTTGGGCAGACTGCCGATTTCGCCCTTTTCCGTGCATTTATGATAGTAGCCGTTCGCCGTCGTGTCATAGCCGCTCACCGGGCGAAATGCCCCCGAACAGTCCGCTCCGGCTCTGCCCTGCCCCTCTGCAAATTTTCCGTCATAATAGGCGCGGTTGTATCGGCTGCTTCCATAGGTCCGGTACAGCCGATCCATCCATTCCCGTGTGATCGTCTCACAGTTGCCGCCCCATACATACACCGCGCGCCCCTCCGTCAGTCCCTGAAAATGGGCATTCATTTCCGCCGTCGTTTTCATGTGTTTCCCGCTTCCTCCTCTGTGCTTCCTCTTTTTCTATCTTATCGTGGCAGTGCAGTTTTTTCGCCCACTAAAAAAACAGCAGGATTTCCTGCTGTTTTTCAAAACCGTTGCCGTGCTGCCGGTCTTTACTGCTCCGCCCGGGTTTCCGGTCTTTCGCTTTCTTCCCCGCTGAGATCATTGTAAATTCCCAGATTCAGCCGCTCATTCAGTTCATAAAGCGCCGTATAGCGTTGCATCCATCGATCTTCCGGCAGAATCATTTCGCAGCGGCGGCACCTTTTGTAATGTTTTCCCTGTAACTGCATCAGATTCACCCGTCTGCCGGCATATGCATAGGTACAGCCGGGGTGATGGACGACGCCGCTGTCCGATAGCCAGACGCTGTAACGCGCGTCGGAGCCGTTTTCATCCACCGCCTCTTTGTTGCCGTTGATCCGCGTACCCACGGGTGCGCCGACCAGCTGGGAAAAACAATATTTTTCCATCGCCTGGTGTACCGTTCCGCTGCGTATCGCTTCTCTTTCCTTTTCTGCCGCCTCTTTTTGCCTCAGCGCTTCCTCCAACAGTTCCTTTGCCTGTGCCGTTTCCTGCCTGGCCGCTTTCAGCACTCCTTTTGTCTGTGCCGTTTCCTGCCTGGCCGCTTCCAGCTGCCGCTGTATATCGGCGGCCCGTTCCCGTTCCGCAGAATAGCTTTGATAGACGCTTTCCTTTTCCGCCTTCATCCCTCTGCGCCGGTATTCCGTCCACAGGTATAGCCCCGCCGTCCCCAGAATGATTGCCGCCAGAATTGCCGTTTTCCCGTTGTTCCGCTTCTCTTTTTCCGCCAGCGCCGCCTGCGCCAGAATATACCGATCCTCCGCCTGCTCCAGCGCTTCTTCCAGGGCGGCAACCGCTTCCGTCTGCTCTGTTTCCTGCATAGAAACAGTAACGCTGCCCGCTTCGGATAAATCGCTGTGCCCGTCGGTCTGCTCCTCCCATGTGTATGGGCAGTCGGCAACCCCGTCTCCGTCCAGATCCCGATGCTGATGCGCCGGATAGCCGTGATGATAATGGTATTCTCCCGTACTGCGGTCATAGTGCCCGCCTTCCGCATCCGTCCGCCCCGGATGCGCGCTTCCGCCCCGCGGAACAAGCAGCAGCACCATGGCCAGCAGCAGCGCGATGTTTCTTTTTGCCATCTCTACGCCTCCTTTGGGTGCTTTGCCTTTAGCATAGCACGGCAGCCGTTCGCCATCGTCGTCTTCGACAGTTCCGGATAAAATTCGATATTCCGCCGCTCCTTTTCCCGAAAAATTTCTCTGCCTCTGCCCGGGTATCGAAAAAGGCAGCGCCTGAAGGCACTGCCCTTTTTCTCTGATTTGGTACGCTTTCTTACGCTTCCGCTTCCAGCCAGCCCCACATCCGCTCATAACTGTAATACGGTTCTCCTGTGCGAAAGTCGTATAATGCAAGCCCGTGCAGCAGATCCATCAGCCGATTTACCGTCCCCATCTCTCCGCTCTGATATGCCTGCAACAGTTTCTCCCGATATTTTCTGGTCACAGAAGTGGTAATGCTCTTTTCTTCTCTGCCCAATTCCTTCAGCTGCGCGATCGAGCGATTCGCCGCCGTGGTATCATATGCTTCCAGCGCCGTGTAAAAATCGCCGCTGCGATCATCCAGCAGCCAGTTTTGCAGCTGCTCCTCTGTCGCGCCGAAGATTTCCGTGGCAATGCGTTTCAGCCCTTGCGTGGAAGCGCCGCTTTCATATGCCTGCAAATATTGTTGCTTCACATAGGAGAGGCCTGCCTGATCCACGGTTGCCGTGGGGTCCTGCGCCGTGCTGTCCCGGATCAACTCTGCCCGTATATTGCGGATATCCTGTAAATTGCCTCCATCGATAGCCTTTTCCAGATGCCTCGTATGATAAAACTGCGCCTGATATTCCTTTTCTCCATAGGATTTCTGCTCCTGCATATCGCTTGCATAGATGAGAATCGCTTCATCCACTACCTCTGCCGGATATCCCTTTGCTGTCAGTTCCGCTCTGATTCTGTCCCCCTCCGCCGTATCCGCGCGCTCCCGTGCCGCATAGGTCAGGGGGATTGCTTCATTCTCCCGGCTCAACAGTATGGCCATCGCCCGGTATACTTCGTTTCCGGCAAAATTTTGCGCCGACTGTATGTCTGTATATTTTTCCGGCTGTGTTTCCAGCATCTCGGCGCCTCTGGCTTCTGCATAGGCGTCTACGGTAGCCTGCCCGCTTCTGCCCGCCTCAATCTCTTTGATCGCGTGTTCTGCCGCCGTATACGGGGTTGCCAGCTTCGTATAGGGAGTAATCTCCACGCCCGCTGTCTGCAAAATTGAGTTTACCATGCGCCAGGCATTGCCGATGGGAATCCCCATCACCTGCCCCAGCGCCGAAATCAGTTTGTAAATGGCATAATAGTCGTTTTTCTTGTAATCGCCCAGCGAATTGTATAAATCATATGCGGCGGTCAACAGGTTTGCCAGGCCTTCATATCCCAGGTCACTTTGGAAGTTGGAAAAATCCGGATTCTCCCCTTCCAGCATGGGCGCCAGTGATTCCAGCAGATCTCCTGCCAGCGGGATGGTCTCCAGCGGATTGATGCCTTCCAGAAAGTTTTCCAGCGTGTGCCCGAAATACTTTTCCGCCAGTGTTTCGTCCCGGTCGTCATCTCGGAATACATCGATCACTGCCGCCAGCAGGGAATTTATAATATTCTGGGCTGCAAAGGCTGTGCCTGACCGTACTGCCCGTTGCCAGGCAGCCTTGTCCTTCCAGCCGCTCTGCCGCAGGTCGGCAACCGCCCGGTAAAGCATATTATAGCTTTTGATCGGCTCGCTCATAAAGGCCGTCATCGTTTTCCAGATATTGTTGCCGCTGCGCATTCCCATCGAGCGGTGAAACGGCGAATCCACTACTTGGGTTTTGTCGATGACTTCGCCAAAGCGCTCCCCCACGCGGCGGTTGAAGGCTTCCGTTCCTTCTTCCAGGGTTGTGGTGTCGCGGATTTCCGCCGCGCAGGCGTTCCATAGTGCTCCCCAGGTCATGTCGTCTGCCAGCCCTGCCAGTGCGCCGCTTTGCTGTATGATCTGCTCATAAAAGGAGCGATCTCCCACCATAATGCTTCTCAGGTCTCCGGCTACAAAGGTGTCCCGAAATCCCCACTGCTTCCAGGCAAAGATCGGGGCATACCGTTGCGCCATCCGCATACCGCTCTCCTGCTGCGCTCTCGACTTGCCGGCGTGCAGCAGGTATTTGGGCGCTATCTCTGCGGCAGCCCGCGCATAGGCCGAAGGCTGCTGGATGACCACCCGCAGGTTGGCCGCCACCGCCGCAATCTTGTAATTGCGCATCAGCCGGTTATACCAGTTCGGTGCGCTGTCGCCCTTGCGTTTCCCGCCGTTCAGCGTCTCCAAAAAATCCTCCAGGTAGTCCACGCCGCCTCTGCCCAGCGCCTTTTCCACGCTTTCCTTCATGGTTGTGCCGTCTTCGCCATGATAGTTCAGCCAGCGCTGCGCATCCTCCAGTGGCAGCACATAGGCAGCATAGGAAGTCATGTCGTCCATATGCCGGATATAGGTATCGATCACATCGCCCAAAATCAACGCATTGTCCGCACCCGGATTGGTCGACTGGCTCATGCCGATATTTTTCAGTCGGGCAATGCTGGATGCATCCACCGGCATCGTGTTCGTTTCCAGCGTATTGTTGTCTACGCGGATCGGCCAGTATCTCTGCTCGGTAAATTTCTTTATGCCCCACAGGCTGAGCGAGACGCGATTGCCCCATTCGCTCCCGGTCGTCGCGCAGAAGTGCTGCAATATTTCCGCAAAGCGTTTCTGCGCCGGGGTCAGCGTCTCGGTAATGGCATCGATGTCCGCTTCGCTTACCTGCTTTCGGCTCTGTTTTTTCACTTTTCTGCGCCCGGCAGTATATTCTTCCACGGTAATGCCACCCCGGTAAATATGCCGCCTGCCCGCCTCCCTCTGGTTCAGCAGGTATAATTCCATGATCTGCCCTGTGGTCAGCCTGATCTGCGTTCCGTTTTCCAGGGGAAATATGGTGGTATTGGCCTGTTCTCCCGAAAGCGCCTTCAATTTGTCGCGCATACGCTTGCCCGGCAGCTGCTCTGCAGCCTGTTCCATGGCAGCGCTGGCTTCCTGCAACATCTGTATCTTGTGATCCAGCCCGCTCCGCAGGTTTTTGAAAATGCTGTTCTGAAAGGCTGGGCCCAGCTTTTCCGCAAAGGAGAAGGCATCCAGCTGTTGCAGGTTGAGCAGCTCATTCATGCCTTTCATGCGCCCCTGATACGCTTTTCTCTGCCTCAGCTCCACCATGCTCTGCTGCGCTACGGCAGCCAGCCTGGTGCTTCTTTCTTCTGCCAGAATACGATCGCTGTTGCGGATTGCCGCCCCCAGCAGATCCAGCGTTTCATCCAGTTTCTGCAATTCTGTCAGCTTCATCTCCCGGATCGAGCTGCCCGCCGTCTGTATGCGCGCTGCAATATCTTCGCCAATCGTGCGCAGTTGGGCAATGATGTAGGCATCCACCTGCATCTGCCCGCCTACCCGGTTGTATTCTTCCATGCGGGCGGCCAGTACCGCCGTCTGTTCCCGCCATTTCCAGGCTGCTTTGGAATCTTCCCGGAAACCGGGGTCGATCTTTTGCAGAAATTCAGCCACGGTATTGCGCAGCGCTTCCGGAATATGCTTTGCATCCGTGCCTGCGGAAATGGTGTGCATCAGCGCCCCGATTTTGCGCCGCACTGCCTGTCGCTTGCGTGTCGCCGCCTGCTTTTGGCGGTTTTCGGCCATTTTTGCGGCTGTCTTTCCGGAAAGCATCTGCTGCCGGGCATCTGCCGCCAGCCGCATGCTGCTGCCCGCTGCCCTTTCCAGTGCCTTTCCCATCTCCTCCAGCAGTGCCCGCTCATTGCGTATCATCCGGTCATAGCGCGCATCAATTTCCGTTTTCACATCTTCCAATCGGGTAATCTCCGCGTCCAGTGCATAGCGCTGCATACCGCCCGTCGCTTCCTGTTTCTGCGCCTGCAATGCCCGAATGCGGCTGTTCTGTTCCCGCAATTCCGCCTTTCTCTGCGCTTCCCATCGGGTGATCTTTTTCTGTTCTTCCTTTCGCTTCTGTTTCAGCGCCTCGTAATCCCGCTTTTCTTCTTCCTGTCGCAGCCGCTGCCTCTGCCCGGCTTCCCGTTCGCTTTCCCGGGCATATCGCTTCGCATATAGCTCCATTTGCCGCGCCAGCATTTTAATCGGGGTCAGGTCGGCATATTCTGCATATAGGTCTGCAAAAGCCACCGTTGCCGCCTCATCCAGATTCATGGCAAATTCGTTGACATAGAAATTTTCCTTTTTCACCGCCTGCACCGCATCATATAGCGCGCTTACCATGTCCCCTTCCGAGCTCTCCGCCGGAAATAGCTCCGGCGCCAGTCTGTGTAACTCCTGCCAGGCAATATCCAGCGATGTGCCGCCCGGCCCCAGGCTGGTGCTGCCGAAAAGCTGCCGGCGATATTCGCCGTAGCTGCCAAAGATTGCCGCCGCTTCCTCTTTCTGCGTTTCCGTCAGCGTCATTTTCTGCTTCAGCAGCTCCCGCACCGGTGCATATTGCGCATAAGCAGCTTTGTCAAAGGTGCTGCTCTCAGCCAGCACGCCTTTCATCGCTCGCGCGCCTTCCGCCAGAAAAATATCCGCATCAAAGTTTCTGCCCGCCTCGTCAAAGATGGTCTGTAAATCGGCTGCCAGCTTTTCTGCCGCATATCCGCTGTGAAATCTGCGTATCGCTCTGCCCGCCAGCTTCTCCGCTGCCTCCCGGGTCATCTGTCTGCCCGCTTTCAGCCGGTATTGCCTGTCCAGTGTACTGCGCAACTTTTCCAGTTGTTCTGCCTGCTGCTCATCGTTCGGTTGGATTACCACTGCTGCCTCTGTGGTTTTCAGAGAATAGCGAATTTTGTTTTTTTCTTTGAATGCCTTGATTTCCTGCCAGAACTGTGCTACATTTTCATTAAGAGATGTTGTCGTTATATTTCCTACACTCGTTGTGTTGGCAATCACTGGCGGAACATCTCGTTTTTCGTTAATATCCAAAATATTTCCATTATCTATGGCATTTTGGATTATCTCACTCCATGCTGCCCTTCCGTCATTTGCTTTGCGCTGCATGTTTCTTTCCGCTATTGTTAATACAACATGCGGGCGCCGTTCTCTTTTTCCATTTTCCGTCTTATTCGCATAGAAGCTGAGAATTGCGCTGAGAGGATTTCCGTCAGTCCCTCTTTCGTGAAGCATCATAATAACCGTTGGATTTCCATCATTATTTTTTGTCTTCATCGTTATGATCGGATTTTCCAGCCCCATAATCGCATCTGTCATGCGCTCCAGCCCCAGTGCATGAAAATGAACATCCTTTCCCTGATTCGTGACAGGTCTGCCATCTTGCAATGCCTGCTTTTGCGATACCATGTTCTCATAGGCATGGTTTCTCTGAATAAAGAAATCTCCTTCAATCCCCAGCAGGTTCGTTATATAGTGTGGCATTGGGCCTACGCGGATCAGGTTATCAAAACCTGCATCTGCGTGATCCAGCGCGTCATACAGCGCAGTCTGCACTTCCCATTCTTCATAGGCTGCCTCTGTGGATTTCAGAGAATATTTCTTTTTGTCCGCATCATCTTTTTCTATTTCTCCGTATGCTTCGCGTACGGCGCCGTCTGGGGATGTTCCGGATCGACCGGATCGTATAAAATCCCGTTGTCCCCCTTGTATGGCCAGCGATGATCCACTTCTCCTCCCAAAATTTCTTCCGGTATCCTGTTCGGATATGCTTTGCACCGAAGACTCCGGAGAATGTAATTCTTGCACGATGCGCATTGCCGCGCCGCGTTCACCGGAATCAGTGTCGCTTCTTCTCTCCAGCCCATTTTCTGCAACCTCCTGCAATATGATTTTCGGATTCCCATCCTCAGCGATGGTCACTTCATTGACAAAGAACACCGATTCCCGCCTGTACAACACCTCCTGCTCTACCGTAGAGCCGAGTAAAGAAGCGGAAATATCCCTGCCCGAATGGCCATCAATCTCTATATGTACTACATTATCCCCCTCCAGCATATATCCGTCAACTGCTTTGGATGAAGAAGTATATGCTTTATACCGCATCAGTGTATTCGGCACATGCATATTCAGAAAGGCATCCCGTGCTGCACGGCCCTGCCGATAGAAGGTGATGTTCCGATAGGTTTTTCCTTCATAGACTGGCAGTTTGTCCAGAGCGCTGTCCATTTCTTTCATCAGATACATGTCAGCCTCCGAAAGTTCCGCCCCTGAATACAGCTTCTCATTCAGAAGATACGAAGTAAGCCCGGATTTGTAGCTGCGAATTGCGTATTCCTCTTCTTCGGTAAGCGTTTGTTTTTCCTTTTCAGAATATTCTTTTGCATCATTTCCTTCGTTTTCGCGTATACTGGGATTGTCATTCAGTATATTTTGTAATATACTAATGACAGAAGGTGCAGCTTCGCTGCCGGGATTGACGCCGTTCTTTACGGGGCCCCCGGTCTTGAACAGCGATTGCTGCCCTTCTTTGTTTATGGCCAATACTTCATGAACATACAAACGATCCGTTTCAACATTTTTATTAACAACAACCCCCATCAGATAGCTCTCTGTTCCGATTTTAATGGGGGCAGCCAATATTACCGTATCATAGCCACGATTTTTCCAGTCATATCTGATATCCACAATTTTTCCGTTGCGTATCACCTCCGGAATTGCCATGAAAGCAGCAGCCTTCCTGCGCCCGATTCCATGGGCAATATCATCTTTGATACCTCTGCGATCCAATACGATATCTCCAAGCAGCGCATGATGTACACTATTCCCTATTTTTGAGAAATATGCAGCAATCATATCCGGCAAAGATGTTTCGCTTTTTGCAAATTCATTGCCTGTCAGTTTGGCTACTGCCTCCATTTGGGCAATTTCATTTCGATTTGCCTGTATATCAATGCTGTATTTCTCCGCAAAATTAGTTTCCAACCTCGGAGAAAGTTTCTTTGCTTTTTTAGAAGTTGTTTCTGCTTGGCCGTTATTTTGCAGCCCCTCCATGGCGTCAAACATCGCCTGCCGGATCTCCTCTATGGCTCCTGCGCGCTTCTCCAGCAGCTCTGTCTGCCGGAAATCCGCCTCTCCTTTTATCGCCGCAATCGTCCGCTTCAGGTATTCGCGGAGGTTGTCCAGTATGCGCATAAAGGCTTTTCTCGCCTTCGTATCCCGCGCCAGAAACCGCTTCGCAAATTCCTCTGCCGTCCGCCTGTCGTTCAGTATCACGCCGACTGCATTCGCCACCAGCTCTTCCTCTATCTCCTCCGCTTCCCTATATCCCCTTTGCTCATAGCGCCGGATATCCTCTCTCACCTGCTCCTGTGCCTTCCCTTCCTGCAGGTATTTCATCACGACTTCTGCAAGCTGCTCATATCCCGCCCGGTTGTTGGCTGCTATGTCATGCACTGCCTCATGCAGCATGATGGTCAGGTATCCCTGTTGTGTGGCGTCCAGTGCCAGGTGATAGCTGTTGTCCCTCGGATCAAAATATGCGTTGGCTCCGCGCTCTGCTCTCTGCCCGGCTATCTCTCCATCGATGCTGTCCTCTATATATACTGTGCGATCCAATACCTGCGCCGCTATATCCAGGATGCGCAGCGTATCCTGCTGCTCCGCCGTCAGCGTTCCGCTGTAATGGTGCACCAGCCGCTTGGTCTCCCTGGCAAATTTTTCCTTGCGCAGTACGGTATCTTTTTTTCCTTTTTGGCGTATATTAGGGTTGACAGTATTTTCGCCTTGCGTTATTCTGTTATTGGAAGTAGTACTGTTACGCAGAGGAATAGTGGAGCTTTTGCTCCCTCTGGAACTCAGATTACTTCCTTTTTTATATTTTGCATAATCTCGATTAAATCTTTCCGAAGAAACCCCGATCATATTTTTGAATTGGATTGAATTTCTACTTTTTGATCCCGCTTCAATAATCACCAATTCACCATTTTCTAATGTTTTTTGCAGAGAAATTCTCATATTCCCATTTTTATAATGTATAGCATAAATCAGCGAATCGTAACTATCTACATAATTAGCTATATTTAAGTAGTCTTCAATACTGAGGTCGATATTTCCATCTTCCTTAGCTTCAAGATGCTCTTCATATGCATGCTTGATATCATTTGCTACCAATTCCATATATGCGCCGGAAATATCAATCTTTCCATTGCTGTATTCTCTTACATCTGCAGCCAAACGCGATCCGACCATTGCATATGCAGCTGTGGGAAGCCTTTCTCCGGCAATAGCCTGCCGAATGTATTCCGATATATCCGTTTCACTGGTCAGCAGAATTTTTTTGCCTTGTGCTAATGCTTCTGTCTTTGCTCTGTTCAGGCGCTTCCCAGTTTTTAAATAATCTTGCAGATCATGTTCTTCCAAATATTTGACAGAGAATTTTTGGAGCCCGTCCGCTTTCCCATTGGTCTCCCTGGCAAATTTTTCCTTTCGCAATGCGGTATCTTTTTTTCCTTTTTGGCGTATATTAGTATTGCTAAAATCTTTACTGTATAGTATACTTTTAGCAAAGATGTCATCACTAATGGACTCCGGCAAACGTGTCTGCCGTGCATTGTGTATTAGTGCTCTGACATCTTTTTCATTTTCCGGATATATTACTTTTACATCCTTCAGTTGCTCCAGATATTTTTCCTCTGCTCCATAGGCGGATTTTACCTCGTTGAATACTTCTTCTACCGAAATTTTATTTTGCTCCGAAATGCTCACCGGCACTATGATTCTTCGGTTCTTCTGATCCACCCATTCCGTGAATAGGATCCGGCTGCTTTGGCCTCTGGCAAGATGTTTCTGCATCTGTTCTGATGTATTTTCCGTGATTGCCAGCGGCTTGGCAATCTGATAAATCAGGTTTTTAATTACCGAAAAGCCCAGGTCATGCCGGTTCTTTCCGTCTGTATTGCCCAGGTATCCGTATGGATATGCGATTTTCGTCAAATTGGTTACATCTAGATATATAGGTGCGTCTGTAAATCCGGCCTTCAGCAGCAGCTCATTGGGCATACCAAGCATAATGCTTGAAACTTTGGGGTTTTGCATCGCCGCATCCACTTCGTTCCGGTAGCGCGCCACATTCCGGTCGTCTGTAATATCCAAATATCGGGATTGCCGTCTCGTTGCCGCCTTAACTGCTTGCCAGCGCTCGTAATTTTTCCGTTCGATCGCTTCGATGGATTCCGTTTTTATCGAATACTTGATTCTGGATCCGATCGCTTCCTCTTCCCTGTTTTCCGCCGGCTCCGTTTCGGGTAGCCCGTGTTTGCTTTCCCCCGCTGCATAGCTGTTGCGCCCGCTGTAATAGGCCGAAAGCGCCTGTGCTTCGCTCAATCCCGCTTCTTTTCCGTATTTCACCGCCGCCGCTTCGCTGCTCCCGTTCGCCGCCCGGTTGTATACACCTGCCCAGCCGTTGGTATATATGCCGATGTCGCGCCCGTCGTAACCGCTCACATAGGCTCTGCCGCCCTCGGTGCCAAATAGCTCCGCATTTTCATATAGCATACCCATCCGCTCTTCCGCAAAGCTCAGCTCCTCCAGCGCAGTCGTGTTTCCGTCTGCGGTCTTTACATAGGTTTTGCCGTTCGCTTCGATGCGGTCTATGCCCGTCGCTTCGGTTCGCGCTCCGTCCGCCCGGTAAGTGACCTCTGTCCGCCCTGCTGCTTCCCCCGTTTTGCTCTGCTGCGCTGCGGCAGTGTCCTGCGTCTGTGCAGAAGCCTGTGCCGCTTCCACCTGCTTTTTCGCCGCTTCATAGCGTGCTCTCGCATCCTCCTGCAGCGCCCGATTTTCTCTTTCCCGCTCCTGCAATATGTTCTGCTGCCCGCCGTTGTACTGCATCACGGTCTTACCGCCTGCCAGCACACCGCCCGAAAGTGCGCCGCCCAACGCTGCCAGCCCGATTTCCCCGGCAACCTCTGCGCTTGCGGCTTTTTTCGCCTCTGCTTCCTCCATGCCCTGTGCCATATACCGTTGGACTGCCTGCTGATAGTTGGAGAGCCCTCCGTTAATCAACTGGTCGCTGAGGTTGTTGGTCAGTTCCGTAAATGCCTCTTCCGAGGCTTCCACGCCCGCCTGCTTCAAAATGTTGCCTACTGCATCCCGCAGGTTGTCTGTATCTTTCAGTCGAATCAGGCTGTCCAGCGATACTTTTTCAAAAAGCACTTCCGCCGCCCCTGCCGCCGCACCGCCCCATGCCGCCTGCTCGTTGCTTCCGCCCCGCTGCAAAATCTCTCTCGAAGTATCGGATGCACTTCCCAGCCCCATCAGCGCCAGCGAAGTCGCTTCTCCAAAGCCCATAAAGAAAAGGTTCTGCGCGATGGAAAGCCCCGTCTGTGTGAGAAATTTTCCCGCATCGCTCATATCCCGTGTCAGGCCCTCCGTCGTCGCTTCGGAGGCGATATTGGGCGCAAACCAGCCTGCATTGGGGTCTATCGGCTGATATTCGTTGTTTACTCGGTTGGCAATATTCTGCACCGCCGTATATCCGTAGCCCAGCGGCTTCCATAATCCCGCACCCACATTCATCATCGTTCCCGCAATCGGGTGCGCATTGGCCGTATCTGCCAGCCGTTCATGCATCTGCGCCGCATAGCGCCGATTCAGCTCCGGTTTCAGCCATTCCAGATATTCCTCCCCTTTGGTCAGCCCCTGCTGTGCCACAATCGTATTGTAGATCTGCCGTTCGGCTTCCTCCATCCCGCTGTAAAGGTTCTCCTTGAGGTTTGTCCAGGTGCCGTTTACCAACTGATAGGTTCGATCCTTCAGCCCCGGTAAATATGCGTCCTCTTTGCGTGTTTCATAGATGCGCTGATATTCCAGCCCTTTTTCATAGCGCTCCCGGGCATAAATATCCCGATTGACCTCGTCCAGCTGCTGCTGATTCAATTCCTGTTTTCTGATCAGCCCGTCAATCTGTTCCTGTTGGGAAATGGTGTCATATTGCAGCTTTTCCTGCTCGATCCTGTTTCTGTTTTCCGTATAAATCTCTCTGATCCGTTGCAGGCTTTCCATGTCCAGTCCGGCAATGCGCTCAGCTTCCTTTTGCGCAGCTTCTGCGCTTTTCTGCTGCTGTTGGTATGTGCCCAGCGCTTCCCGATCCTTTTTCGTCTGTGTGCGGATCTGTTCTAATTCCCCGACCTGCCGCCAGTAGGTCTCATATGCCTGTGGATTGGCCTGGTAATCGTAGCCCGCTCCATTCCGGCGCAGTTTGCTTATCGTCCGGTCAAGTTCTTCGAGCTTCCGATTCAGGCTTTCCATGTCCAGCCCGGCAATGCGCTGCTGTTCCTGCGTTGCGGCATAATCCGCTTCACTCTCCCATTGCTTCCAGTAATCTGCTGCCGAAGTATCCTTTGCCATGTTGGAGAGGATTCCGGCAATTTCCTTTGCCTGCTTTTTATATGCCTGCCCCTGCTCAGAAGAAAGCCCTCCTGTGGCAATCAGGTTGTCAATTGCATCCCGCTGCTGATTCCATTCATTGCGCAGATTGCCAAAGCGCGCGGCATTCTGTGCCTGATAAGCGGAAAATTTTTTGCCGGAATCATAATCCTTTGCTTTTTCTGCCAGTTTATTGTAATCGGAAATAGCCTGATGGGCATGATTCAGCCATTGCTGATAGGAATCAAATCCTGCCAAATCTGTTTTGCTTTCGGAATTTAAATATTCATGATATGATTTGCGTTTAAATTTTACCGTAGAATCAGGTTGTGTATTGGTTTGTGTTCCGCCGTTGTTTACAGAGCCTGTATTCTGTCTGCGATATTCCTGATATGATTTACGCTCAAATGCCATTTTCTATATCCTCTTTATCGGTTGTTGCTGGATTGAAATTTCTGTAAATAGTCCCAGACTTCATCCGTGTCGATCCCCTGCTTTGCCAGCGTTGTCATATATGCATCCAGCTTTGTGCTGTCCTGCTCCATCGTGTAATATTGAAGCGCCTGAATTTTCTGTTCCCGGGATGCACTTTTAGTAGGCTCTGTGCTCCCACTGCTCTTACTGCTTCCGCCACTCCTGCCGCTGCTGCCGCTGCTGCCGCTGCTCTTTGCAGCCTGCGCCTTCTGCCAGTCAAATTGTTCCCGCTGGAAATCATAATCCTGCTGATTCCAGTAATCCGCATTTTCTGCCGCCGCCTGCTGCTGCCAGTAGGAAAGCATATTCTGATAATCCGTATAATCAAAGTTCTTTTCGTTTTGCCAGGCATCATTCGCCATGCTGTAGCGGGTATAGTAATCATTCAGCGCATCCTGATAGCGGCTATAATCCGTATTTTCCCGATCCGCTGCCAGGCTGTACTGATTCAGCAGCGCTTCTCCCTCCTGTCGGTAGCGGTCGTAGGCATTGCTTTGCAGCTCGGGTACAATCTCATTGAGTTGTGTCAGATATTGCTGATAAGCCTGATTGCCCGCGGTCGATGCATAGGAGCTCCCATAGCCTCCGGTCAGTGCAGTCGCCTGCCCCATGGTGTCCTGCATGGCCTGTTCGCCCAGGTTCATCGCTTGCTGCCTGTATTGCTGATAGAGGGGATCTGCGTTCATGTCGTAGGAAAAATCCTCCCGGTTCATGATCTTGTCGTATATCTCCTGTATCTGCCGGTCATAGGCGGAAGTATAGGCTTCCGGCCTGCTGTCCAGTATGCTCTGCAACTTTTCATAGGCAGTATTGACGCTGTCGGAAGGCGTGTATCCGCTCTGATATTTGCTCAGATTGGCGCTGGTGCCTGCCGAGACGCCCTTTAGCGCATTGCTGCTCTCCCCGCCGCTTCCGGCATTGCTGTTTCCGGTATTTCCGGTCGTCTGCCAGCCAAGGGAGCC
>OGOO01002240.1_pt1 | contig 14484 bp, 13 predicted proteins | sample 1552651 | NCBI WGS metagenome assembly OGOO01 (sample SAMEA2580118, study PRJEB22360) | human gut metagenome | biome: human gut; feature: human-associated habitat; material: faeces | place: Denmark | collected 2008/2010 | reverse complement strand
CCGTATTGGGCCGGCACCTGCCCCGGTATCGCGCGGGTCTCGTACTGCGCCTGCGCGTGGGTGAACGCCCACGCAGTCGGCTCCAATGCGGCACCTTCAATGCGGAACACCCGGCCTTGCTGCGGGTCGTTGGCATTGCGGGGCACCTCGCGGACGGTGACCTGCGGCGCGGTTTCGAACACCGCGTGCAGTTTGTCGGGTTCCGGCGTCGCGACATGGATCGAATGGGTGGAATGCCCTGCGACGAACGCCGCGACCGTCGTGGTCTCCAGAATGCGGCCGCGACCGATGATGACGAGATCGTCAGCGGTCAATGCGACCTCGCTCATCAGGCGCGAACTCAACAGCACCGCACGGCCCTGCCCGGCGAGAACGCTCCTGTATTGCGCTTTTCCACGCTCGCAAGGCCGGTGAATTCGATGACCTCATCGACGCGGGATCGCGGTATGCCGTTGGTAAGGGCGAGGCCACGCAGATGGGTGTAGGCGGACCGACCCTTATGCGCGGATTTGGCGTCGAGAACCGCTCCTACGGCGGTCATCGACGATGGTGTCTTGACGAACGGCACTCCGTCAACCAGCGCACGGCCCGCATTGGGGGTGACCAAGCCGAGGGCGGCCCGCATCGTCGTGGACTTCCCGGCGCCGTTCGCCCCAAGGAAACCGGTCACCTTGCCGTCTTCGGCGGTGAAACTGGCATTATCAAGCACGGTCTTACGCCCGAAGCATTTGGTAAGGCCTCTATCGTTATCATGATTCGAGCATACACACCCGCGTCACCCGTGCTGCGCAATCCAGCTGTGCATGGCCACTGCGGCTGCGGCGCCGGCGTTGATGGACCGCACGGAACCGAATTGCGAGATGTATACCACGTCATCAGCGAGTTCGAGAGCTTTGTTCGACAATCCGGGGCCTTCCGCGCCAAACAGCATCAGACACCGTTCCGGAAAACGGTAGGTTTCCATCGGTACGGCACCGGGAATGATATCCAATGCGATGATGCGGGACGATTCCAGCGTCCTGATGCGAGCGTCGGCCCGCGCGACCGCATCATAGCCCGAATGATCCGTTGCGGACGCGAATCGGGGGGATCCGTTGGATTCGTCATCGTCCGAGAGAAGCGCACTCGCATCGGAGTGAGCCTGATGCGCGTGCATCGCCGCGGCGGCGGCCTGTGCTTGGGCGGCGGCAATTTCTCCCGCGATGCGCAGCTTCCAGCAGGTGACGAGTTCGTCGATGCTGGGATGATACTCAACGTGCTGGTACAGCTCGGTCATCAGCGAGCCCTTGCGGTTCCATTTGTGCGGGCCAACGATGTGCACGCGATTCGCGGTGAACGCATTCGCCGTGCGCACCATGGAACCGATGTTGAAATCGTGCGTCCAGTTTTCGATGGCGACTTCGAAGCCGTGGCGACCGGCCGCGTCCAGATCGTCGCGAATGGCGTTCACGGTCCAGTACCGGTAACGGTCGAGCACGTTGCGACGATCGCCTTCATCCAGCAGCGTCGTATCGTAGCGTCGATCGTAGTTCGGCGATTTAGGGTCATCCGGGCGTGGCTCACCGGGGTGCTCCTGCGTCCATGGTCCTACGCCGACTTCACGAAATTCCGGCTCCCCCGAAGCCTTTGCCGCCAGAGAGATGGGGTTGGGCTTGTGCATGGCTATCGCAGTTCGGATTCGTGGTAGATTTCGACGAATGGCAACTCCTGCCGTTCACCGCTCACGGGGTTGACGACCTCGATGACGGGTTCGGTCATGTCGACGCCGCCGATCAGCGATGCGATGGCAACCACTTTCGCGCCTTCATGCTCCACCACGCCGAAATCGAGACTCAGCTCATTGCCGTTGCGCAGCGTCACCAGCGACGAGGTCTGCACATAGGATTTCTCCGAGAGCCATGAATCCAGCAATACCACGCGCTTGCCCTTGATGGACGGGCCTTTGATGGACGGGTATACGAAATCCATGACGAATCCGTCGAGGTCTTCACCGCGCGATGCCGCCGCCTGAATCATCGCGCCGACCAGTGGAACGGCCGCGGCGGTCAACGCACCGACGGCGTCAAAATCATCGATGGAATAGCCGTTCTCCTCAAGCGTGTCCAGAAGAATGTGACCGACGATAGCCGCCCCGCGATGGTCGAAGGTGACGCCGGCGAGCTCGCAGAACGGCTTGCCTTCCATTTCCGCGGCAATCAGCCGTCGGAGCTGTTCGCGCGGCTCCAGCATGGAGAAGTCATCCGTCTGACTCGGCGATGCGTCGGAAGGAATGTTGTTCGTGCCCACAGCGGTTCCGGTCGTCCCGGTCTTGCGGAATCCTTGCTCTTCATTCATGGTTCTCAGGATATCGTTGCGTGCCGTCAAGTCACCGCCGGCAATGGCCATGCATATCCGCGCGGTTGCGTATTTGCCTCGCTGGCGGGGGCCGAGTCATGCTGGTATTCCTTTGGATGCTCTAGCGTTGGTTTTATTCGGGGGTGGTTTCCGGGGCGGTGATTTCACGGACATCGGATTTGTCCGGATCGATGATGTTCACCGACCCGATGACCGTGGCCTGATCGAGCTTCTGCAGTTTGCGCGCGGTGACCAGCACGCGGGATTCCAACGATGACGCGAATTGGTTGTACGCCGTCACGGTGCGGGTGAGCGCGGTACCGAGTTTGTTCGCGCGCTCCCCCAGTACGGCGAAACGCTCGTACAGTTCCCTCGACAGGTCGAACAGGGTCTTGGCGTCATCGGTGAGGCTCTGCTGCTGCCAAGCGTATGCGACGGATTTCAGCACGGCCCACAGGGTGACCGGCGAGGTCAATGCGACCTTGCGGGCGAAGGCGTCATCTATCAATGTCGGATCGGCCTCCATTGCAGCCTGCAGCAACGCCTCGTTGGGAATGAACGCGATCACGAAATCAGGGGCCGTGTCGCATGCACTCCAATACGCCTTATCACCCAATGCCCTGACGTGTTCACGCAAAGCTTTCGCATGCGACCGCAGCAGCTCGTCACGCCGTTCCAGATCCTCAGGCCCCGCGGTTTCCGGAATCATGCAGGCCCGCTGATAATCGGCATACGGCACCTTCGCGTCGATGGGAATCGTCTTGCCTCCCGGCAGATGGACGATCATGTCAGGCCGGAGCGTCTTACCGTCGACGCCAGTCATCACCACCTGCGTATCGAAGTCGACGTGCTCCAGCAAACCGGCGGACTCCACAATGTTGCGCAGTTGCGCCTCTCCCCAAGCGCCGCGGACCTTGTTGTTGCGCAATGCCGCCGAGAGCGAGCTCGTCTCACGGTCGAGCCTCGCCTGCTGCTCACCCAGCCCTTTGAGCTGCTCGCCCAGCACGCCCATCTCGTGTTTGCGCCCCTCCTCGATGTTCGAGACCTTCTGCTGCAGCTCATCGAGATTCTTCTGCAAAGGAGCCAACGCCGACAGCACCTTGCCCTGCTCTGTCAGCGCTTTTTCCTGCTCTTCCCGGCGCCGCAGCCCATCGGCCTCGGCCCGCTCGCGCTCACGTTGCACCCGCACCTGTTCCGCCTGCTGCGCCTGAGCAAGCTGGGATTTCGCGAACGACAATTGCTGCAGAAGTCCCTCGGACTGGGCCTTGGCCTGAGCCACTTGGGCGGCAAGCCGCGCATTGTCGTCCTTCATGGCCTCGCAGGATCCCCTCAGCGCGTCCACCTCGGAGGCCTTCGCCATGCGGGCGGAGGCTTGGCCACGCATTTTGCCCAGCGCGAATCCGGCGGCCAGACCCAACAACGCCACCACCGCAACGATCACCACATCAAGCACTTCATCGAACATGTGTATTATTACACATCATCCCGCGGACGAGCGAGTGCCGCACTTATGAGCGAACCAGTCGGGAAATCACCTTCTCGACCTCCGACAGTTTCTCGTCGGCCACCTCGCCGCCCTCGGCCGCTGCCTGCCGCACGCAATGGTTCAGATGGTCGTCAACCAGCATCACCGACACGGCCTTCAATGCCGAAGTCGCGGCGGAGATCTGGGTCAGTACATCGATGCAATACACATCATCCTCCACCATCTGCGCGACCGCATGGACCTGCCCCTCGACACGCCGCAGCCGCGCGAGGATCTTCGCCTTGTCTCCGTCGTAACCCTGCATAACCAACCTTCCGCCCAGCGCGAACATTCCTGACAACACGCATTATATACCCTCTAGGGGTATAGGGTATAGTTAATATCCGAGATTATGATAGAAAGGGGAAAGGAGCGGCGATGGAATTCGACATCTTCCTCGGTGTGGCGGCACTGGTGATAGCCGCCGTGCTGACATGGTGCATCCTGCGATTCTTCTTCGCGCCCAGAAGGGGAGGCGCCCGGGCGACGCTGCATGACGGCGTTCAACAGGCGACCATCACGGTCAGGGGTGGGTACTCCCCCGATATCGTCACGATGCAAGCCGGCATTCCGATCACGCTGAGGTTCGATCGGAAGGAGACCGGCGAATGCACGTCGCATGTCGTGTTCCCCGATCTCGGAACGGACACGATGCTGCCGGGCAACGAGACCACCGAGATGTCGCTTCCGCCGCTGCCGGCCGGCGACTACCCCTTTGCATGCGGCATGAACATGGTGCATGGGTTGCTTCGCGTCGAGGGGGAGACGGACTCCGCCACAAAACCGGACGACGGCACTGCATCGACCGGGACCACCATACCGGCCGGCACGCCCAGGATGTCCGCCGCGGACGCGCTGCTGGCCGAGCGGCAGGAGGCGGAGGAACGCCGTCAGGAGATTCGCCATACCGGCATGCTGGTGGCCATCGGCACCGTTCTCACGCTCCCGGTGTTCGTCCCCATGATGCTCATGCTCGTCAGTCACTCGCTCGTTCCTTCATGGCTGATGAACCCCTGGCTGCAGGCCATACTCATCACCCCGGTCATGTTCTACTGCGGGGCGCCGATCCACCGCGTCGGATGGCCGGCACTGTGGCATCGTTCTCCGGACATGAACTCGTTGGTGGCATTGGGGACCACCGCCGCATACCTGTACAGCATCGCCTTGTGCTTCGTCTCGGAGCTGATGCCCGAGGGGTCGAGAGAGCCCTACTTCGAGTCGGTCGGCGTAGTGATCACGCTCGTTCTGGTCGGACGCCTGTTGGAGGCGAAAGCCCGTGAGGGCACCGGAAAGGCCGTGCAATCACTGATCAAGCTGCGCCCACGTGTCGCCCACATCCTCGATGTCGGAACGCCACTGGCCAAGGATCTGGCCGCCGGCAAGGCATCCGGCGACGGATGGCTCGACCCTGCCCAATCCCAAGACATCGACATCGACCGCGTGAAGACCGGCGATCTGCTGGTGATCCGCGCCGGCGAGCGCATACCGCTGGACGGCGTCGTGTTGGCCGGCGAGGCCAGCGTCGACGAGTCCATGATCACCGGCGAATCCGTTCTGGCCCGGCGTGGCGTCGGAGAGCCCCTGACGGGGGCGACCATCATGCAGCAGGGCAATGTGGTCATGAAGGTCACACGCACCGGCGAGGACACGGTGCTCTCCCAGATCATCGCTCTGGTCGCACGCGCACAGGCGACCAAAGCGCCCGTGCAGCGTCTGGCCGACAGGATCGCCCGCGTGTTCGTCCCCGCGGTGATTATCGCCGCATTGTGGACCGGTGCCATATGGATAACGTTCGGGCCGCAACCCAAACTAGCCCATGCGCTGGTGACGGCGGTCAGCGTATTGATCATCGCGTGTCCTTGCGCGCTCGGACTGGCCACGCCGCTATCGGTGACCGCGGCGACCGGCCTCGGCGCCACGAACGGCGTGCTGGTCACATCCGCCAGGGCCTTGGAGCAGGCCCGCGACATCCGAACCGTCGTGTTCGACAAGACCGGGACGATCACCGTCGGAGCCATCGATGACGACGCCGACTACGCCAAGCCGAGCTATACGAAGGACAGCGTCAAGCCGGGTTCCAAGGAGGCGATAGCAGCGCTTCGAGCCGCTGGCATCCGCACGGTGATGCTGTCGGGAGACAAGGCGGAGGTCGCCGAACGCGTCGCCGCGGAAGTCGGCATCGACACGGTGATCGCTCAGGTCAGGCCCGACGGCAAGGCCTACTGGATAAGGCAGCTGCAGATATCGCGCGACGCCGCCGCGGCACAGTCGTCGGTGGCCCCCGCCATCGCCGACGTCCCCAATGGACTGGTGGCCATGGTGGGCGACGGCATCAACGACGCCCCCGCCTTGGCACAGGCAGACGTGGGCATAGCCATCGGCACCGGAACCGACATCGCCATGCAATCCGCCGACGTGACCCTCATGAGCGGCGACCTGCGAGGCGTGGTGAAAACCCTCAACCTATCCCAAGCCACGATGCGCAACATCCGGGAGAATCTCGCCTGGGCCTTCGGCTACAACATCATTGGCATCCCCATCGCCGCCGGCGTGCTGTACCCCTTCACCGGCTGGCTGCTCAGCCCGATGATCGCAGGCCTGGCGATGGCGCTCAGCTCCGTCTGCCTGGTGCTGAACGCGAACCGCATGCGGCGCGTCACACTGAGCCCCGACACCGTCTCCTTCACCGCCGCAGGCGGAAGAGACGCCGACAGGAAAGCGCCCGACCAACACGGCGCGCGCAACATCATTCTCGACACCGGAGACCGTCCCCGTGCCGATGGCCATCACACCGATGAGGGCCATCACCATCAGCCGAACAAGGAGCAACCCATGCACATGAACCACATGCATTCCGCAGACATGAACGACGCGACGCAGACCGCGACCGACCCTGTGTGCGGCATGACCGTCGCCGTCAACAACGACGCCATCACGCGCGAGCACGACGGCACGACCTATTACTTCTGCGGGGAACACTGCGCCACCAACTTCATGAAGGCACCGCAGCTGTTCCTGGAAAACTGACCGGCCCGTAAAACTGCCCGGCCTGAAGACCGACCGGACCGTGGGGCGCAAATCATTCCGTCGAGTACTACCGGCGCTTTGATCTGCGTCCCTTGAAGTAGATGTCGAACACGATCCATGCGGAGAGGATGAACGCTATCACATATCCCATGAATCCCACGACCGGTATGCCGAAGATGATCGGCTTCATGCCCGCGTAGTACACGATCGACGATCCGACGAACAGGCCGACGACGATCAACGCCATCGTCAGACGGTTGACCATGTCCGACAGCAGGCGCATCGGTTCCTCGGAACCAACGACCTCCATGTTCATGCGCAGCTGGCCTCGGGTGAGCATGCGCATCGCGACCCTGGACTCGCTCGCCGCGGACAGCAAGCCGTGCAATGCCTGATGTCCCTCGACGCCCAGCGCCTTGATCTCGTCTTTCGCCGCTCGATCCAACGACTTGCTGCCGGCAATATGGTCGGAGATGATCTGAATCATGTTCACGTCGGGGATGAATTCATCCAGCAGGCCCTCCAACGTGACCAACGCCCTGCCGACCGTCGTCACCGTGCCCGGCACCTCGATGCCGTGCCTTTGGGCCAACGACGTCAGCGACGTCAGGAACGCCGCTATGTCCAGGTCGCCCAGGTCTACCGTGCCGAACTCCTTGACGACCATGTCCAGGTCGGCCAGCAGCGCGGGGTAATCCTCAGGATTGGACTCGGTGCCCGCGAAACGCAGCAGACCGTCCGCCAGCGCGGCGGAATCCTGTTTGGCGACGGCGAAGATCATCTCCCGGAGCACGCTGCGGGCCTGGCTGTTGAGCCGCCCGGTCATGCCCAGATCGATAAGCACGATCTGGCCACCGGAGATGATGATGTTGCCGGGGTGCGGATCCGCATGGAAGAAACCGTCGTCCAGCACCTGCGTCGCATAGTTGTCGACCAGCTTGGTGCCGATTTCCTTGAGGTCATACCCGGCTTCGATCAGCTGATCGGTATGGGAGACGGCGATGCCCTCGACGTAATCCATGACGACCACGTGCTCGGTGCACAGATCCATGTACGGTTTCGGGCAGTCCATATACCGATAGGCTTCGCAGAAGCGCTTGAACTCGCTGAGGTTACGCGCCTCCACCAGAAAATCCGTCTCGGATTCGAACGTATCCCACAGTTCCTCGACCACGCCGCCAAGATCCACCACCTGCGCACTGGGCAGCATCTTCGTGGCAGTCCGGGCGATCGAACGCATGATGGACACATCCAACGCCATGATCTCGCGCACGCCAGGCCGCTGCACCTTCACGGCGACGGGTTCGCCGGTGACCAGCGTGGCGCGATGCACTTGCGCGAGGGATGCGGAACCGAGCGGCGTCGGATCGATGCGGGCGAACACCTCGCCTATGGGGCGGCCATATTCCTGCGTCAACGTGTCGACGACGATCTGATACGGCATCGGGTCGGCATCGGCGCGCAGCTTCGCGAGCTCGTCGCAGAACGACTGCGGCAGAATCTCCGACCGCATGGACAGTATCTGCCCGACCTTGACGAATGTGGGGCCCAGTGCCTCCAGCATCAGCCTCATCTTCACCGGAGTGAGGCCGTGCACCACGTCGAACTGGTTCGCAATGCGCATGATCTGTCCGAGGCGCTTGACTTTCCCGCGCCTCGTCAGGTGATATCGGCTGGAGAAGGTGTCGCGATGATTGTTGAACAGCCCGATGGTGGGAGACCCGTCCCATTCGCGGCGTTTGCCGGCACGTCGCGTCACGACACCGTCTTTCGCCGAACCGTCCGACCCCGATGCGGATTTCCCCCGTTCCGGATCATGCCGTGGGTCGCCGGCATGGCCGCCCGCGGTATAGGACGGCATGGTGTGCTGCTCCGGCATGCTAAGCAGCGGAGCCTTCCGCCGGGGAAGGATCTTCGGCGGCGGCACCGGCATCGCTCTGCTCCTTGGCGCCCTCAGTCTTTTCCTCGGCCTTCTCCTTGGCCTCCTGCGCCTTGTGCTTGAGCTCGGTGTTCAACGCCTTGCCCTGTTCCACGGTGAGCTCGCCCTTCTTCACCAGACCGTCGACGATCTGCTGGCTCTTCTCAAAGCTCTGCTGCCCCAGCTCAACGCCGGTGGCCAATGCCCCAACGCCCGCGAGAAACACCCGGCGCAGGCCTTCACCCAAATCGAAATCAGCCATGATACCTCCTTTGGTTACTTGTGGTTCCAAGATTACCCCCACCCGTCGCATAACGCGATAGGGGTGGCGTGGTTTCCGCTATGAGATGGAAACCACGCCCCGGCAATCCGCTCATCGGCCCATCAAGCTCATCGACCCGTCAAGCATCGCAGAGTCCGAGGGCACGGAACCGTCCAATTCACCGGGGGCGGGCGGCGGCGACCTTGCGGGCCTTGTCCGCCAGAGCGTCCAACCGTGCCAGTTCGAACATCTGCTCGCTGGACTGGTCCGGCTCGAACTCCCCGTACCGTCTCGTCACTGCGGCCCGAATCAGGAAATCCGCGACCGCGGGGTTCTTCGGCAACAGCGAGCCATGCATGTACGTGCCGATGACATTGCCGACACGAGCGCCTTCCGTATGATCCTCGCCGTTGTTGCCGGTACCATCATGATCGACATGCCCCAGCGGCAACGTTCCCTCGCGCAGGAACGTCTGCCCGGAATGGTTCTCATAGCCGATCACGTCGCCGAATTCGTCGCTGTGCTCGACCAGATTGCCGATCATCCGGTGGCTCTGCCCCACCGTGTACGCGCCGAGCACGTTGATGCCGTCCAACCGCTCGCCTTCCGAGGTCTCGAAGTATTCGCCGAACAGCTGGAACAGGCCGCAGATCATCAGCATCGGCGTACCGTCCGCGGCCAGGTCGCGCAGCCGGCCGGCCTGCTTGAACAGGTCGCCGGTGATTTTCTTCTGCCCGGTGTCCTGACCGCCGCCACCGAGGATCATGTCCACGCGCTCGGGCCATTCGTCGCCCTGATTGTATGCGTGCAGGCGCGGCTCATACCCGTACAGTGCCAGCCGGCGCAGAACCACCAGCACGTTGCCGGAATCCCCGTAGATGTTCATGTCCTTCGGGTAGAGGGACATCACGTCGATCACTTTTCCCATATCCGTTCGCCTTTCCCGCTCATGCTGTCAGTCGTCGCGCCGTTCATCGCCCGACGCCGGCATCGGCGACGGTGGTCAGCTTGGCGAGTTCGGCACGCACGCGGAGCATCGACGTGTACGTGCAGTAGATGTGTTTGGGCACACCGGGACGGGCGGTGACGAACTGCCGCACCGCCGCCTCCAGATCCGTGCCGGTCTGCTCCACCCTGACCTGATCGTATTCGAGCCGCAACGCCATGTCCCAGGCTCGCGTACCCGACACCATCGCGACGCCAGTCGGGCGCAGGCTGGTGAAATCGACATCCCATAGCCAGCTCATGTCGCGCCCGTCCGCGTACAGGTCGCAGATGGCAATCATCGTGTCATGCCCGTCGGGCGGGAACGAGCCGAGCGACAGCCTGAAGCCCATCGGGTTCTTGACGAGCAGCAGCTGCACGTCGCTGCCGTTGACCGCAATCGTTTCGCCGCGGCCGAACGCGGGGGTCACCTCGGCGAGCGCCGCCAGAAGCCGGTCATGGTCTACTGGGCTGTCTACTGGGCTCTCGTCAGATATCGCCGCGTCAGACGCATGCGAGGCCTGGCCGGGCATGGTTTTGGCGGGGACGGTCTCGGCGACCTGCGCCGAAGCAATATCCTGCGCCATGACCGCGCGTACGGTGGCGAGCGCCGCCGCCGCGTTGAACAGGTTGTACACGCCTTCCAGCTTGACGGCGGTATGGACGGCCCGCCCGTCAATCAGGAAATCGGCCTCATGGTTGCCGACACGGGTCAGCGTGACATCGGCCGTCGCCTCGCGCCCATCGGCATCGGGGGCCTCAGTCGAAACCGATGTGCCTGCCGGCTCCTGCTGCGCGCGGGCCATTTGCCGACAGCTCGACCGACGGCCTGCCATTGCCGGCCACGCTCGCGGCCTCTTCGGCGACGGTGGTCTGCATGTCGTCGTCGGAGGGGAAGAACCGACGCAGTTCGGGCGCCAGCCCGAAATAGCGCACTCCGGTGCCTTCCGGCACGGCCGAAGCGAAACGCGCGATTCGCGGATCCTCACGGTTGAGCACCACGGTGCCCGTCGTCGCTTCGGCGACACGCTCCAGCAGACGCGCGGTGTTGTCGATCTCGCCGAACCGGTCGAGCTGATCGCGCATCACGTTGAGCAACAGCGCGAACCGCGGCTTCACCTGCTGCACGAATTTCACCGCATACGCCTCGTCAAGCTCAAGCACGGCCACGTCGGCGTCCAGCCTACCGCTCAACGGCACTTCGGTCAGCAGCGCCGAGACGACGCCGCGCGTGAAGTTGGAGCCGGTCGGATTGGTGAACACCTTGAGTCCCAGCGTCTCCAGCATCGAGGCGACCATGCGCGTCGTGGTGGTCTTACCGTTCGTGCCCGACACCAGCACCACGCCATACGGCAGGTCGGCGAGCGTGCGGGCGAGGAAACCGGGGTCGATCTGTTCGACGATCTTGCCGGGGAACGCGCTGCCGCCGTGCCGCAGCAGCCGAGAGGCGCCGCGTACGGCTTTGCCGATCAGCGGCGTGGCGAACGCGGTCCATGGACGCGCCGCATCCGACTGCCCGCCCAGTGCCTCGCGCTGTGTTTCACGCGATGTTTCACGAGGCTGGGATCCGTTTTCCTCACCCATCGTCACACTCCTTGATCGCTGCTGTAGTCCTGCGGCATGTCCTTGAACTTCGAGTATGCGCCCAGAAACGCCAGATGGAACGTCTCCGTCGGACCGTTACGATGCTTCGCCATGATGATATCCGCCTCGCCGGGCCGGTCCTCCTTGTCGTAGAAATCCGGTCGATGAACCAGCAACACCACGTCGGCGTCCTGCTCGATCGAGCCGGATTCGCGCAGGTCGGACAGCTGCGGCTTCTTGTCGTTGCGCATCTCGGGCCCACGGTTCAGCTGGGACAACGCCACGACCGGCACTTCCAGCTCCTTGGCGAGCAGCTTCAGCGCTCGCGAGAACTCCGAGACCTCCTGCTGTCGGCTTTCCACCTGCTTGCCGGATGACATCAGCTGCAGGTAGTCGATAACGACGAGCTTGAGGTCGTTGGTCTGCTTGAGACGGCGGCATTTCGCACGGATCTCCATCAGCGACATGTTCGGCGAATCATCGATGAACAGCGGCGCGTTCTGCAACTTGTTCCAGAAATTGTTGAGCGTGTTCCACCGGTCGGCGGTGATGTCGTCGGCGCGGCGCATCGCCGCGAGCGGAATGTTGGTCTCGGCGGAGATGATGCGCTGCGCAAGCTCCACCTTGCTCATCTCCAGCGAGAACACGATCGACGTCATATTGTGATGCAGCGCGGCCGCACGATGGAGATCCATCCCCGGCGTCGCCTTCCCGGGGGGGGGGCCCCCTGCCACGACCACCATCTGGCCGGGCTGCAGGCCCTGGGTCACGTCGTCGATATCGCGGAAACCCGTCGGCACGCCGGTTTTCAGGTCGCCGTTCTGCAGCTTGTCGAGCTGTTCGAGCGCATCGTGCACCACCGGGCCGATGGCCTCGTAGTCCTGCTTGACGCGTCCGGTACTCATCTCGTAGACCTCGGCCTGCGCGAGGTTCACCACGTCTTCGGCCTGCGAGCCCTCCGCCGAGTAGCCGAGCTGCGCGATCTTGGTGCCGGCCGCGATCACGTTGCGCAATATCGCCCGCTGATGCACGATCTCGGCATAGTACGTGGCGTTTGCGGCGGTCGGCACGAACGCGACGAGCGTGTGCAGATAGTCGGCGCCGCCCACCTTGTCGAGGTTTCCGTCCTTCATCAGCTGGTTGGCGACGATCACCACATCGACGTTCTGCGAGTTCGAGAACAGGTCGATGATCGCCTCGTATATCGTCTGGTGCTTCGGCTGGTAGAAGTCGGTGATGTCGATCATCTGGCTGACCTCGCCGATGGCGTCCTTGCTCAGCAGCATGCCGCCGAGCACCGCCATCTCCGCCTCGTCGTCGTGCGGAGGCACGCGGTCGAACACGGCGTCGCGCCCCGGCGACCCCGCGTCGCCCTGCACATACGAGCCACCTGATTGCGGGCGCGGCCCTCCCCAATTCGTTTCTTCTGCTGCCATAAGACTTGAGTATATATCGGAGCTTTTCCGGTGGAAGATATCTGGCGAAAAATGCACAGGGCCATCTCTCGGACGGCATGTCGCGGTAAGCGGACGCGACATTCGTCACTGTCACGCACGGCTTGCTCGCAAGTCATATTCAGCCGGCGTTTACCTGCGCGACACGCACGGGTGACGTCATGTGGACAAAAAAGTTGAGTTATCCACATTTAGGGGATAACTCTGGGGATAACATATGCAGTTATCCACATCAGGGGGATAACTCTGTGCATAACATGGGGATAAGTCCATAAACGCCCCCACTCGATTTGCCAAACACGTCGTCATGCGATATAAGCGGCGACCCATTCGGATCACCGCCGCGCTTTCAGCTCTTCGATGCCGCATACGCGCCCGCCCATATGAGCTACAGTGTGCATGTGCACACCCCTGACCCACAATCATCCGATCCCGCGACCGCCTGCACGGCCCGCACCGGTAACCGAGCCGCATACGGCCGCATACTCGCGCTGGCCCTCCCCACATTCGGCCAGCTCATCGCCGAGCCGACCTTCGTGCTCATCGACACGGCCATCGTCGGACACATCGGCGTCTCCGCCCTGGCCGGACTGTCAATCGGATCGACCATCATCCTCACCGCGGTGGGACTGTGCATCTTCCTCGCCTACTCCACCACCGCGCAGGTGGCTCACCTGCTTGGTGCGGGCCGCCGCCGAGAGGGGCTGCAGGCCGGCATAGACGGACTATGGCTGGCTCTCGGCATCGGCATCGTGCTGGCGGCGGCTCTGTTCGCAGGGGCCCGGCCGCTGTGCGTGGGGCTCAGGGGCACGGGCGAGACGCTCGACCAGGCGGTGGCGTATACGCAGACGGTGGTACTCGGCGCCCCTGGCATGCTGCTCGTGTACGCGGCGAACGGCATTTTCCGCGGTTTGCAGAAGGTACGCATCACGTTGGTGGCCGCGGTGTGCGGCGCCGTGCTCAACACCATGCTGGATGTGCTGTTCGTGTTCGGATTCGGCTGGGGCATCGCCGGATCGGGCGCGGCGACGATGATCGCACAATGGTTCATGGGACTGTTCCTGACGGTTCCGGCGGTGCTATGGGCGAAGGCCGACGGCGCTGCGCTGCGACCACGCCTGTCGGGCATCGCCGCCGCCGGAGGGATGGCCTGCCGCTATTCATCCGCACACTCGCCATTCGCGCCGCGATGGTGATGACGGTCGCCTCGGCGGCCCGATTGGGAACGACAGTGCTGGCGGGGTTCCAGGCGGTGAACTCGTCTTGGAATTTCGCGATGAATATGCTGGATTCGGTAGGCATCGCCGGTCAGACCCTGGTGGGCGCGGCGATGGGCGCAGGAGACCGCGCACGCACACTGCGACTGACCCGGGCCACGGGACGAGCCGGATTGGCG
>OGOO01002238.1_pt1 | contig 14492 bp, 10 predicted proteins | sample 1552651 | NCBI WGS metagenome assembly OGOO01 (sample SAMEA2580118, study PRJEB22360) | human gut metagenome | biome: human gut; feature: human-associated habitat; material: faeces | place: Denmark | collected 2008/2010 | reverse complement strand
CGGAGCAGTAGACAGTATCAAAGAAGTAGCCAAAATCATTTATTGATATGTTTTTTAGAGACGTAATCGGACAAGAAGAAATCAAGCGACGGCTCATTCAGGAAGTGAGAGAGGGACGGATTCCGCACGCCCAGCTCATCTGCGGCCCGGAAGGAGTCGGAAAAATGCCGTTAGCTATTGCTTACGCACGTTATATCAGCTGCACCAACCGGGGCGAGACTGATGCTTGCGGCGTCTGTCCGTCCTGCGTAAAATTCAATAAGCTGGTACATCCGGACGTACATTTTGTTTTCCCGATCGTCAAAAGTGCGAAGGGGAAAAAGGAGGTATGCGATGATTATATCGCCGACTGGCGGCCGTTTGTTATCAACAATCCCTATTTCAATCTCAATCACTGGCTGAACGAAATGGACGCCGAAAACTCGCAAGCATTGATTTATGCCAAAGAGAGTGACGAGATATTGAAGAAGCTCAGTCTGAAATCCAGTGAAGGCGGATTTAAGATTACGATTGTATGGCTACCGGAAAAAATGCACCCGGTATGTGCCAATAAATTGCTGAAATTACTGGAAGAACCACCCGAGAAGACGGTTTTCCTGCTTGTATCGGAAGCGCCGGATATGATTCTGCCGACTATTCTGAGCCGTACACAGCGTATGAATGTTCGGAAGATTGACGAAGCCAGTATCGACCGGATATTACAGTCAAAATATAGCATTCAGCCTGCCGACAGTCTTTCCATTGCCCACCTGGCAAACGGTAATTTTATAAAAGCGCTTGAAACAATTCATCTGAACGAGGAGAACCAACAGTTCTTTGATTTATTCGTCAGCCTGATGCGGTTGTCTTATCAACGGAAAATCAGGGAGATGAAGATGTGGAGCGAGCAAGTGGCAGGTATGGGACGCGAACGGCAGAAGAACTTTCTGGAATATTGCCAGCGCATGATCCGGGAGAACTTTATCTTCAACCTGCATCAACGCGACCTTACTTATATGACTATCAACGAACAGAATTTTGCAATCCGCTTTGCTCCTTTCGTCAACGAACGTAACGTCATGGGTATCATGGACGAGCTAAGCGAAGCACAACTGCATATTGAACAGAATGTAAATGCTAAAATGGTATTTTTCGACTTCTCATTGAAGATGATCGTACTGTTGAAGCAATAATAAATATATAAACTATGGAATATAAACTTCATAATGGGAGCGGCAGCCTTTGTTGCAAAGGATGCTCCCGCCAAGATAAAAAGCTGAACACCTACGATTGGCTGGCAGACATACCGGGCAATGCGGAAGAAAGTGATATGGTAGAGGTACAATTCAAAAATACCCGCAAAGGGTATTATCGCAACAGCAATAAAATCAAACTGGAAAAGGGAGACATTGTTGCCGTTGAAGCTGCCCCCGGACATGACATTGGCGTAGTAACCCTTACCGGCAGACTTGTCCCCCTGCAAATGAAGAAAGCCAACTTCAAAGCGGATGCGGAAATCAAACGAATCTACCGGAAAGCCAAACCGGTGGACATGGAGAAGTTCAACGAAGCAAAAGATAAAGAACACGCTACCATGATCCGTGCACGCCAGATTGCATTGAACTTGAATCTGAACATGAAAATCGGAGATGTGGAATATCAAGGAGACGGTAACAAGGCTATCTTCTATTACATCGCCGACGAACGGGTAGACTTCCGCCAACTGATTAAGGTATTAGCCGAAGCTTTCCGAGTACGTATCGAGATGAAGCAGATCGGTGCCCGTCAGGAAGCCGGACGTATCGGTGGAATCGGTCCTTGCGGACGTGAACTTTGTTGTGCTACCTGGATGACGAGTTTTGTTTCCGTATCTACCAGCGCCGCACGTTTCCAGGATATCTCACTCAACCCCCAGAAACTTGCCGGACAGTGTGCAAAACTGAAATGCTGCCTGAACTACGAAGTAGACTGTTACGTAGAAGCACAGAAACGTCTGCCTTCTAAAGAGATTGAGCTGGAAACCAAGGATGGTACTTTCTATTTCTTCAAGGCCGACATCCTCAGCAACCAAGTTTCTTATTCTACAGATAAGAACTTCCCTGCCAACTTAGTCACTATTAGCGGGAAACGTGCTTTTGAAGTGATCGGCATGAATAAGAAGGGTATGAAACCGGACAGCCTGCTTGAAGAAGAAAGGAAAGCGGAGCCGAAGAAACCGATAGACTTGTTGGAACAGGAAAGTGTAACCCGTTTCGACCGTAGCCGTAATAACAGTAAGGAAGGAAATAACGCCAACCGAAACAAGAAAAAGAAAAAAGGAACTCCCAACAACAACCGACCGCAACAACAAGTAGAAGGGACTAATCGTCCGCAGCAACCGCAACGGGAAAACGAGGGTCGTCCACAACCTGCGGAAAACGGAAACAGAGGAGATCGGGAAAACAGACCAAGAAATAATAATAACAACCGGAACAGAGGACAAAACCAGGGACGGAATAATGAGAACAGACGTCCGGAGAGAAGACAGGAACGGCCACAAAACCAGGAACGCCCGCAAGGTCAGGAACGTGAACGCCCTGCAAGACCAGAACCCAGACCGGAAAGATACCCAAATCAAGCGAAACCGCAAAATAATGAAAAGCCTTCTCAGGAATAGTTTATTCTGTCTGCTCGGTATTTGCCTAATGGCTGCCTGCAATGAGAATACCGTGTATCACTCCTATCAGTCCCTTCCCGACGAAGGGTGGGGAAAGAGTGATACACTCTCTTTTCTGATTCCTGTCACCGACAGTATTCCGCCTACACTCAGATTATTCGCGGAGGTTCGCAACAGAACAGATTACCCTTATCATAACCTGCATCTATTTATCAGTCAAAACCTGCAAGACTCTACGGTATGGCGGACGGATACTATTACTATAAACCTGGCTGATTCCACGGGAAGGTGGATCGGAAATGGTTGGGGAAGTATCTATCAATCAGCGGTCTTTATCAAATCCGTACGTCCTTTGTATCCTGCTAATTACACCTTCAAAATTATGAACGGGATGAAAGATGAGAAGTTGTCCGGAATCAATGACATTGGTATCCGAATTGAAAGACAGGAGAATTAGAAAATAAACGAACTAGAGTCTCCTGCCTCGCCCTGCATCTATCCGCAGGAAAATAAACAGCAATATCGTAAATCCCCATAAAGAAGAACCTCCGTAACTAAAGAAGGGTAATGGGATACCAATTACAGGAGTCAGCCCTAACACCATCCCTATATTGATAAATAGGTGAAAGAGGAAAATACTCACGACCGAATACCCATATACGCGACCGAAAGCAGACGGTTGCCTTTCGGAAAGGAATATCAATCTCAATATCAAAATAAGAAAAGCCAGCAAGACCGCGGCCGAACCTACAAACCCTTGTTCCTCTCCCACCGTACAGAAAATGAAGTCGGTATCCTGCTCAGGGACGTATTTCAATTTGGTTTGCGTTCCGTTCAAAAAGCCTTTCCCTGTCAATCCGCCGGAACCGATAGCAATCTTGGACTGGTTTACATTGTAGCCGGCACCGGTTAAATCTTCTTCCAAACCCAATACTACTTTAATACGGATTTGCTGATGCGACTCTAATATATTATCGAAGACATAGTTACTGGAATATAAGAATCCAATGGAGCCGATTGAGAATAAAGCAATCAGGAAATAAGAGCGCTGACGCTCGCTCAATGCCAAGTAAATCAAATAACCTACCACAACGACACAAAGCCCCCACTGCACCCAGACCAGACTGAAATGGATCCAATATTCGGATATCAGATAAGCGATAAGCAAGACAATCAAACTTCCTCCGATAATATTCCGGGCAGGTTCCCACCGCTTGCGGTATACCCACACCATACCACCGGCAAATAATAAGATCAGCAGCAACACAATAAACTCTCCCAACGGAGTCGGTGTATCGGCTATGAATACTTCATCGAAGCGGATGCCTACCACAAAATAGATGACCGCACATACCCCCGAAAAAAGTACCACACCCGGCATTCCCTCCCGGTAAAGCACCAAGAAGAAAGCAAGATAGACCAAGGCAGAACCTGTCTCCCGCTGACCGATAATCAACAACATCGGAAGGAGGATAATAAAACCCAGTACCAGAGCACATTTCTCTTTCTTTATGCTGAATGAATAGGAGTTTATATATTTGGCCAATGCCAATGCGGTAGCAAACTTGGCAAATTCGGCTGGCTGCAGGCTGACAGGCCCCATTACCAACCAAGAACGGGAGCCTTTGGTATCCGGCGCGATAAAAATAGTAACGATAAGCAAAATTATCATTCCTATATATATAATGTACGCGAACATATCATACATCCGGTCTTCCAACATCAACAACACGAAACCGAGACCGAAGGAACAGATAATCCAGACAAATTGCTTGCCGGCACGGGTAGAGAAGTCGAGGAAGTCACGATCACCATAGTCATAGCTGGCTCCACAGACACTGAACCACCCGCCGACAATCAGAAGCAGGTAAATGCAAATCGTTACCCAATCCAGTGATTTCCACAAACTATCGTTCCTCGTTACCATACAATATCACTCTGTTACTAAATTCTTCTGCTCTCAATTCATTCTCGGGAGATAGTTTGCCTTTCAAGTACTGCTCCATAAGCAATGCCCCGAAAGGTACTCCGTATGTAGCTCCCCAACCTCCATTCTCCACATACACGGCAATGGCTATCTTCGGCTTGTTCATCGGCGCAAAGCCCATAAATACAGAATGGTCATGTCCGCGGTTCTGCGCCGTACCTGTCTTTCCACAAGCTTCCAAGTCCGGAACCATTACCGACAACATACGGCAAGTTCCGCCTGTAGCAGCTCCGCGCATCCCTTCCACCACCGATTCATAATGCCGTTTCTCAATTGTAGTATAACGTGGCGTACGATAAATACTATCCAACTGATTATCTTGAATCTCCTTCACAATATGCGGTGTGATAAAATATCCGCGATTGGCAATCGTTGCACCCAGATTGGCTATCTGGAGAGGAGTAGCCAGAATTTCTCCCTGCCCGATCGAAATACTGATTACCGTCAGTCCATTCCAATGGCCGCGATAAGCCTTATCATAGAACTGTGCATTCGGAATCAAACCACGTTTCTCTCCGGGCAAATCAACACCTAACTTATAACCGAAGCCTTGGGAAACCATGTGATCTTTCCAGACTGTAATTGCGTTTTGCGGTGAACCGTATTTACGGTCGCCGAACATACGGAACAGTCCCCAACAAAAATAAGAGTTGCACGATGTAGCAATAGCAGGAATAAGTGGTATCGGTGCTCCGTGGGCATGACATCCCACCGTCAGCCTGCCGTAATGGAAACCGCGCGAACAAGGGAAAGAAGGAGCCTGCTCAGTCACAATGCCTTCCTGCAAAAAAGTTAATCCCTGTGCCGTCTTAAAAGTAGAACCCGGAGGATATACTCCCATCAATGCACGATTCAGAAGCGGTTTCATCTTATCACGCTGCAACATCAGATGGTTCTTTCCACGCTGACGGCCAATCATCAAATGCGGGTCGTAATTCGGCGAAGATACCAGACAAAGAATCTCTCCTGTCTCCGGCTCAATAGCAACAATACTTCCGATCTTATTTTTCAGTAACCGTTCACCCAACATCTGCAAGTCAATATCCAAACTGAGTGTCAAGTTCTTTCCGGGTACGGAAGGACGGTCATATTCTCCGTCCATATAATGCCCCTGAATACGTCCGTGCGCATCACGAAGCAGAATTTCAATGCCTTTCTCTCCACGCAGATACTTCTCATACGATTTCTCTACACCCAACTTGCCGACATAATCGCCACGAATGTAGTAGCCTTCTTCATCGGCTTCCATTTCTTTTGCCGAGACTTCTCCAATATCACCCAAGGCGTGCGCGGCAGCATCATAAGAGTATTGGCGAATCGTACGCCGCTGGATATAGAAGCCACGGAATTTAAACAACTTCTCCTGAAAGACGCCACATTCTTCCGCCGAAAGTTGCGACATAAACAATTGATTAGTGTATCTGGAATATCCCGGATTCCGGCGACGGTCTTTCATGTCGCTCATGATTTTCAGGAATTGAGCACGAGTAATATTCAACGACTGGCACAGGTCGAGTGTATCCAAGTTCTCTACTTCTTTCGGGACAATCGTTATATCATAAGCAGGCTGGTTAAAAACCAGCAACTTACCTGTACGGTCATAGATAGCTCCGCGCGAAGGATATTGAATTTTATTCAGGAACGCATTGCTATCGGCGTTCTTCTTATAATCATCGGTAGTAATCTGCAATACAAAAAGACGGATCAGATAAATCAGCACAATAGACAGTGCAATTCCCCCGATAACAAATTTCCGTTTCTCCAGTCTATAATCTTTTGCCATCGCTATCTCCTTATGCCTTCCACAGCTACAATACAAGTTACAGTCAGAACGGTACACAATGCCACCCGCAGCAGCAACAGCCAAATACCGGAAAACGAGAAGAACTCAATAGAGAGTAAAGCCAGACTATGTATAAAAACACTTGCAGTAGTATATTTCAGAAAAGGAGTGATTCCCATACTCTTGAAAGAAGGTACGAGATTGTCCTGATTATCGCGGGGAGTGAACAAACGCAATAAAGAAGGACGAAGAAAAGCAAGCAACACGGTTGCTGCTGCATTCATTCCCGGAGTATCGGAAAACACGTCAATGGTAAGCCCGAAAAAGAAGGCCCACAACATCAGTTCATTCCGGGAAGTGCCGGAATTGAACTTCAAAATAAAATAAATATAGAGAAAAGGCGTAGCATATCCGGCTATATGCACATTATTCAGAATTAGCACCTGAAGAAGCACCAACCCGATAAACCAACCGATTCTATGTATATAGGTAATAATCATTGTTTCGTTGTCTTGTTTTCGAGTTCTTTCTGCTCCTGCTGACCGTTCCGCGCTATCACCCGCACATCACTAAGCTTGCCGAAATCGGTAGCCAACTTGATCTTCAGCAGATAGGATAATCCATCATGAGAGTCGGACATATCATCCACCGTCCCCACCATAATTCCTTCGGGAAATACAGTCGAGAAACCGCTTGTCACTACGGTATCTCCCAGATTAAACTCGGCATGACGAGGCAAATCTTTCAGATAAGCGTATCGCGAATCTCCGTGTTCCCACTTCAGATAACCAAAATAATCGCTTCCTACAATCTTGCAACTGATGTTTGATTTGCTATTCAGTACAGAAATCACCACCGAATAGGAAGGAGATGTTTCGTAAACAATTCCCACAATCCCGTTTCCGTCTACCACGCCCATTTCGGAATGAATGCCGGAAGAAGAACCTTTATCAAGCGTTATATAATTATCGGCCAGGTTCAGGCTATTCTTAATCACACGTGCCTTAAACAGCTGATAATCTTTCTGAGGCATCTTCCGGATACTGTTCACCGCGATAGAATCGAGTTGACGTTCTTTCAACGCTTTTTCCAAATTATTGATCTGCTCTTCCAATAACATATTCCGGTCCAGCAGGTCTTCATTGACCGATTTCAGGTGGAAATAGGAAGATATACCTCCCGAAACTTCATAAACCGCCCCCACAACTGTATTGGCAGAAGTGAAATAAGCACTCTGCTGGTAATTGTTGAACCGAAATAACAAAACAAAACTGGCTACCTCCAATATGACAAAGAGGAACCAGTAATTGTATTTCAAAAGGAAGTTTATTAAATTCCGCATGAATCAGAGTCCGTGATTTTATCTCATTAGGAAAGAGAAACGATCTACATTCTTTAATGCTACCCCTGTCCCCTTGGCAACAGCGTGTAAAGGATCTTCCGCAATATGGAACGGGATATTTATCTTATCAGTCAGTCGCTTATCCAAACCACGGAGTAACGCACCACCACCGGCCAGATAGATACCATTATGAACGATATCCGCATAAAGTTCGGGAGGAGTATTCTCCAATGCACTCAAGATAGCCGTTTCAATCTTGGAAATCGATTTCTCCAGACAGTGAGCCACTTCCTGATAACATACCGGCACTTCCATAGGAAGGGCAGTAATACGGTTCGGACCGTGAACGATATAATCTTCCGGAGCGTCTTCACCCAGTTCGGTCAAAGCCGCACCTACATTAATTTTGATACGTTCCGCCATACGCTCGCTGACCTTCACATTATGCTGACGGCTCATATATTCTTGAATATCCGCAGTCAAGTCATCACCGGCAATACGGATAGAGTTGTTGGAAACGATACCTCCCAAAGAGATAACGGCAATCTCCGTAGAGCCACCACCTATATCAACAATCATGTTTCCTTCCGGAGCTTCCACGTCAATACCGATACCGATAGCTGCAGCCATCGGTTCGAAAATCAGATAGACATCACGTCCGCCAGCATGCTCGGCAGAGTCGCGAACAGCACGGAGTTCAACTTCCGTACTTCCCGACGGTACGCCGATCACCATACGGAGAGAGGGTGAGAAAAGATGATTGCGGATGTTTACCTGCTTAATCAGACCACGCATCATCTGCTCGCAAGCATAGAAGTCAGCGATTACCCCGTCTCTCAACGGACGAATTGTACGTATATTTTCGTGGGTCTTTTCATGCATCAACTTCGCCTTTTCTCCTACGGCGATCATCTTATCCGTACGGCGGTCCAAGGCTACAACCGAAGGCTCATCCACCACGATTTTCCCGTTCGTGATGATAATGGTATTGGCTGTACCCAAGTCCATTGCTATTTCTTGTGTAAAAGAGAATAATCCCATTCTTGATTCTTGTTTTTAATGTTTAAAATGACGGATACCGGTAGTCACCATTGCCATGCCATGTTCATTGCAGTAAGCAAAAGACAAATCATCTTTCACTGAACCACCCGGCTGAATTACAGCTGTAATTCCTTCTTTATCGGCAATTTCCACACAGTCAGGGAACGGGAAGAAAGCATCCGAAGCCATTACTGCACCATTCAGGTCGAAACCGAATGATTTAGCTTTTTCAATCGCTTGCTTCAATGCATCCACACGTGAAGTCTGTCCCACACCGCTTGCCAACAGTTGTTTACCCTTCGCCAGTACAATAGCGTTTGATTTACTATTCTTGACAATCTTGTTAGCAAACAGCATATCCTCTACTTCTTCCGGAGTAGGAGCCTTGTCGGTCACTGTTTTCAAGTCGGCTACCGTTTCAATATTAGTATCTTTATCCTGCACCAATACGCCGTTCAACAAAGCACGGAACTGCTTCTTCGGCAGTTTGGCCTCCTTACGTACAAGAATGATGCGGTTCTTTTTCTGTCCCAGGATTTCGAGTGCATCCACATCATAATCCGGTGCGATAATCACTTCAAAGAAAATCTTGTTAATTTCTTCTGCTGCTGCCTTGTCAATGACACCGTTAGTAATCAGTACACCACCGAAAGCAGATACAGGATCACCTGCCAATGCATCTTTCCAAGCCTCCAACACAGTAGGACGGGAAGCCAGGCCGCAAGCGTTATTATGTTTCAGGATAGCGAAAGTAAGATCCTCGAACTCGTCGATCAAGTCAACGGCAGCGTTGATATCAAGAAGATTGTTATAAGAAATTTCTTTTCCGTGAATCTGATCGAACATTGCCTCCAGGTTTCCGTAGAAATAACCTTTCTGATGTGGATTTTCACCGTAACGAAGTTGTTTCTGGCTGTTCACCGAACAACGGAAGGCAGAACCTTCGCCGGCATCGAAATAATTGAAGATAGCCGAATCATAGTGAGAAGAAACGGCAAACGCTTCTTTTGCCATCCAACGGCGTTCTTCGAGTGAAGAAGTGGCTCCGTGCTCCATTAACATATCCAGCAACGGCTTATACTGAGCCTGAGAAGCTACGATAATTACATCGTTGTAATTCTTGGCTGCGGCACGAATCAAAGAGATTCCGCCTATATCTATTTTTTCAATAATATCCGCTTCAGATGCACCGGAAGCAACAGTTGCTTCAAACGGATACAAATCAACAATTACCAGATCTATTTCAGGGATCTCATATTTCTCAATCTGCTGCATATCTTGTTCCAGACCGCGACGACAAAGGATACCTCCGAAGATCTTCGGATGTAATGTCTTCACTCTACCACCCAAAATAGAAGGATAAGTGGTCAAATCTTCCACCGCCTTACAGGGATATCCCAACGATTCAATAAACTGACGAGTTCCCCCCGTTGACAGAAACTCTACTCCCTCTTCATGAAGTTTGGTAATAATTTCGTCCAAACCTTCCTTGTGGTATACAGATACCAGTGCAGTTTTTATTCTTTTAGACTCTGACATTGAATTGCTTATTAAGTATTTGACGCGCAAAGTTACGAAATATTGTTTATCGTACGTAATAATAAGGTGTGAATTAATAAAAAAAAGCGTTGACTCTTCCGGAGGAAAAGCCAACGCTTCTTTGCGCATACAGTTTCTATTCAGAATTTATTACCAGATAGATACTCGTTTTTCTTTTGGTACAAACATGGAATCTTGTTCGGTGATATTGAATGCTTCGTACCAGTTGGCAATATGAGGTAATGCACCGTCCACGCGCCATTTTCCTAATGAGTGAGGATCGAGTTTCGTCAAACGGAGAATTTCTTCCGGACGAATATTTCCCGCCCACACATTTGCATAAGCAAGGAAAAAGCGTTGTTCCGGTGTAAATCCGTCAACAACTTCCAACGGTGCGGTTTCCATTGCTTTCTTGAAAGCATGATAAGAAACTTGCAGTCCACCATGGTCTGCTATGTTTTCTCCCAGCGTTAGGCTACCGTTTGCATGTACTCCTGGAGCGACCTCAATACTGTCAAAGAAGTTCACCATTACCTGAGCACGTTCCTCGAATTTCTTGGCATCTTCTTCCGTCCACCAGTCTTTCAGATTTCCGTCTTTGTCATACTGACGTCCCTGGTCATCAAATCCATGTGTCATTTCATGACCGATAACAACTCCGATAGCACCGTAATTCATTGCATCATCAGCATTCATATCAAAGAATGGAGGTTGCAGGATAGCTGCCGGGAAGCAGATCTCATTGGTTGTCGGGTTGTAATAAGCATTAACGGTCTGAGGAGTCATCAACCATTCATCCTTATCTACTGGTTTGCCGGCTTTGGAAATCATCTCGGCATACCCCCATTCATTGGCACGTTCGATATTTGCCCAATAAGAATCGTTTTTAATATCCAAGGCTGAGTAATCTTTCCAGGTATCGGGATAACCGATCTTGACATGGAAGGTAGCCAGCTTCTCCTGTGCCTTTGCTTTGGTCGGTTCGCTCATCCATTCAAGAGCATTGATGCGTTCGCCCAAAGAAGTCTGTAAGTTCTTCACCAACGTTACCATACGTTCTTTGGCAGCAGCCGGGAAGTATTTCTCGACATACATCTGCCCTACTACTTCACCGAGAGCACCGTCTACCGTACTTACAGCACGTTTCCAACGAGGTTGCATCTCTTTTTTGCCGGACATTGTCTTGCCGTAGAAATCAAAATCCTGCGCTACGAAGTCATCACTCAAGTAAGAAGCTGCCGAGTTAATCAGATTCCATTGAAGATATAGCTTTTGCTCATCGAGGGATACTGTATTAATAACGTCCGCCACTTCTTTCATAGCTGCCGGCTGACCAACATTCACTTCTTTCAGATCATTTAAGCCTGATGTAGTGAAGTAAACATCCCAGGCAAATGTAGGGAAGTTCTTTTTCAGCGTCTCCATATCCATTTTATTGTAATTAGCATGAGGGTCGCGCAACTCTACCTGCGAACGGGCTGACTTGGCCAAACGAGTTTCAATATTCATCACCGCTTTTACAGCTTTTTGTGCAGCAGCCTCATCATAACCAGCCAACTGAAACATCTTGGCAATATGTTCCTGATATTTATCACGGATATTCCTTGTTTGCTCGTCATTCTCCAGATAATAATCGCGTTGTCCCATTCCAATACCTCCCTGATAAGTCTGAACCAGATTCATCGAACTGTTCATATCATCAGCACCGATATAGAGGCTAAAATAAGGATTAATTCCTTTCTTCTGAATTTCGGCGATGTACGTATAAATTTCACCTTTATCTTGGAGGGCGTCGATCGCTTCCAGTTCAGCTTTAATTGGAGCAACCCCTTCCTGATTCAGTTTCACGCTATCCATGGCGATATTGTAAAGATCACCCACTTTCTGAGCGGCACTGCCCGGTGCGTTGTCTTTCTTTGCAGCCAGTTCGGCGATTAATGTTTTCAACTGCTCACGGCTGTTTTCACGCAACATATCAAATGTTCCGAAACGTGAATACTCGTCAGTCAGCGGATGAGCTGCAACCCAACCGCCACAAGCGTATTGATAAAAACTTGTACCCGGCATAGCCATGGTATCCAGATTAGCAAGGTCGATACCGGATGTTAGCACGGCCTCTTTCTTACTGTTACATCCTGTTGTCATAAGGCATACGGCAAGAATTGGTAAATACTTAGTTACTTTCATATTGCATACATAATAATTTATCATTTTTTCGCGTCTTCCAGCTCCAACGAGACACGTTCCCATTCTTCTACGATAGCATCCAACTGCTGTTTCAATTTCTGATGCCGCTCATAGAGTTGCATATCAGAGGCTCCTTCGGGAGTTGCCATTTGTGCTTCAACAATAGATATTGCCGCTTCCGTCTCTTCTATCGAAGCCTCACAATCAGCCACTTGGCGTTCGAGTTTCTTCAGTTTTTTATTCAACTCCTTCTGTGCCTCATAAGAGAGTTTATTCTCCGAAGGTTGTACCGGCTCTTGCTCACTTCCCTTGGCAGAAGCCGTAGGCGAAGAAGATAAAGATGCTCCTTTCTGAAGTTCATTCAGGTTCTCTATCTTTTTCTTTTGAAGGAACTCATAGATACCGCTGAGATGTTCTTTTACATGCCCGCCACCAAACTCATATACTTTAGTCGCAAGTCCGTCCAGAAAATCACGGTCGTGACTGACAAGTATCACAGTACCGTCAAACTCACGGATCGCCTCTTTCAACACATCCTTCGAGCGCATATCCAAATGGTTGGTCGGTTCATCGAGAATCAGGAAGTTTACAGGCTCAAGCAAAAGCTTAATCATCGCCAGACGGGTACGTTCTCCACCGGAAAGTACTTTCACTTTCTTATCCGAGGCTTCACCGCCAAACATGAAGGCTCCCAATATATCCCGTATTTTCAAACGTATATCCCCCGTTGCCACACGGTCAATCGTATCAAATACCGTCAGATTTTCGTCCAACATTTGTGCCTGATTCTGGGCAAAATATCCGATTTGCACATTATGCCCGATTGTCAACTTACCGTCGAAGTCAATCTCACCCATGATACATTTTACCAAGGTAGACTTACCTTCACCGTTCTTGCCGACAAAAGCGACCTTCTCTCCCCGATTGATAGTCAGATTGACGTCGTGGAAAACGACATGGTCTCCATACGCTTTGCGTACATCCTCACAAATCACCGGATAATTACCGCTGCGGCTGGCAGGAGGAAATTTCAAACGTAATGCCGAATTATCTTCCTCATCCACTTCGATACGGTCAATCTTTTCCAATTGCTTGATACGGCTTTGTACTTGTACTGCCTTCGTTGCTTTATAACGGAAGCGTTCGATAAAGTCTTCCGTATCCTGTATTTGTTTTTGTTGATTTTCGTAAGCACGGAGTTGTTGTTCGCGACGTTCTTTGCGGAGAACGACAAACTCATCATACTTCACCTTATAGTCATAAATCTGCCCGCAAGTAATCTCAATCGTACGGGTAGTTACATTATTAAGAAAGGCACGGTCGTGACTGACCAGTACAACGGCATTGGCACGGGTCGCCAGAAAGTTCTCCAACCACTGAATACTTTCAATATCAAGATGATTGGTCGGCTCATCGAGCAGAAGTACGTCCGGACGGCGAAGCAGCAACTTCGCAAGTTCGATACGCATACGCCAACCACCGGAAAATTCCGAAGTAGGGCGTTCGAAGTCCTCACGGCTGAAGCCCAATCCTAGAAGCGTCCGTTCTATTTCCGCCTGATAGTTTGTACCGCCCATCATCAGGAAGCGATCATTCTCATGCGTAAAACGGTCTATTAACTGGTGATATTCTTCCGATTCATAGTCTGTCCGTTCTGCCAGTTCCCGGTTCATCCGCTCCAGTCTCGCCTGAAGTTCAAAAATATGTTCGAATGCCAGTTCCGCCTCTCCCATCACCGTCCGGTTATCGGCGAGAATCATCACCTGCGGCAAATATCCGATCGTGACATCTTTCGGAGTAGCCACTACTCCATGTGTCGGTGATTGCAAACCTGCCAATATTTTCAACATTGTTGATTTACCTGCACCATTCTTGCCGACCAGTGCAATACGGTCTTTTTTATTTATAACATAGCTGACGTCTTCAAAAAGCGGCGTCGCATTAAATTCTACTGATAATCCTTCTACTGAAATCACTT
>OGOO01002236.1_pt1 | contig 14499 bp, 10 predicted proteins | sample 1552651 | NCBI WGS metagenome assembly OGOO01 (sample SAMEA2580118, study PRJEB22360) | human gut metagenome | biome: human gut; feature: human-associated habitat; material: faeces | place: Denmark | collected 2008/2010 | reverse complement strand
GTTTTTTCTTCGTCGTTGCGCTTCCGGGCGGTGTTGTCGCCGCCTTTGGCGTCGTTTACAAGCCTGACCCCACCCCGGCCCTCCCTCGGGGAGGGAGATGGCGTACGTTTCATTCGCTTTAGGGTTGCAATCCGGTTGTTTACGTTTTTTCTTCGTCGTTGTGCTTCCGGGCGGTGTTGTCGCCGCCTTTGGCGTCGTTTACAAGCCTGACCCGGGCAAATTCAGCCATCTAATTCGCGGCGTTCCGCCGCGTATCCAATTCTAACCCTCCCCTAAATCCCCTCCTCGGAGGGGGCTTGTCGCAGCGCGACCGGGATTTCAGCCGGGATTTAACCGGGTTGCAGGTTATTTTTAATTCTTAATTTTTCATTTTTAATTGCGTGCAATTTGCGCTCCGATCCACATGCCCAGTGCGGCGAAGGCGATGCAGACCGCGACGCTCAACGCAATGTAGGCTGTCGCAGGCCCGTAGTCTCCGGCACGCAGCAACCGCACGGCATCGGCCGAAAAGGTCGAAAAGGTGGTGAATCCTCCGCAGAATCCTGCGATGAGCAACCATCCTGCCGCAGCCGAATTCGTGGTCTCCAGCAGAATGCCGATCAGCAGCGATCCCGCGGCGTTAACCGTGAACGTTCCGGCCGGAAAACCCAGCAACGTGTGCCCTCCGAGCAGCCAGACGGAGAGCATATAGCGGACGATGCTTCCGGCGGCGCCTCCCAGGCCCACGGCGAAAAGTTCACGAATCATAATTTAAATATATGTATTATTTTACGGATGTGCAAATTTAAGCAAAAAATGATTACGAATCGTTCAATTATTTGCCGAAATAAGTGGAATTTTTGTCACATATGGGTCGGGACCTTTTGGCGCCGGCCGTCCGGGCCATGCGGCGGCGTCTCCCTTCCGCGAGGGGCGTCGGGGGATGCATCGGTGCGCGGCGACTCCGCTTCGCCCGCGCGGGGCGGAGTCGGGAACGCGGCGGGATGCCGCGAAAACGGCGGGCGGCGGCGTGACCGTCATGGCTCTCTGGTCTGTCCGTTGCCTGAAATCACGTATTTGTAGGTCGTGAGTTCGGGCAGCCCCATCGGGCCGCGGGCGTGGAGTTTCTGGGTCGAAATGCCGACCTCGGCGCCGAACCCGAACTGGCCGCCGTCGGTGAAGGCCGTCGAGACGTTGACGTAGACGCACGCCGCATCGACCCGCCGGGTGAACTCCCGGGCCGTCCCGGCGTTTTCGGTGACGATGGCTTCGCTGTGGCGCGAGGAGTAGCGGGCGATGTGCGCCAGAGCTTCGTCGAGGGAGCCGACGGTCCGCACGGCCAGCTTGTAGTCGAGGAATTCGGTCCCGAAGTGCTCCTCCGCGGCGGGGCGGAGCAGGCACGCGGGGTAGCGGCCTTCGAGTGCGGCGTACGCCTCCGCGTCGGCGTAGACCGTGACGCGTTCGGCGGCCATCGGGTCGCACAGTTTCGCGAGGTCCCGGAGCCGTTCGCGGTGGACGATGAGGCAGTCGAGGGCGTTGCAGACGCTGACGCGCCGCGTCTTGGCGTTGCAGACCACGGCGCGGCCTTTCGTCAGATCGCCGTCGAGGTCGAAGTAGGTGTGGACGATGCCCGCCCCGGTCTCGATCACGGGTATGCGGGTGTTTTCGCGCACGAAGCGGATCAGTCCCGCGCCGCCGCGCGGGATCACCACGTCGACGTAACCCACGGCGTTCAGCAGCGCTCCGGCAGCCTCGTGGCCCGCGGGCAGCAGGGTGAAGGCCGCCGGGTCGACGCCTTCGCTGCGGAGCGCCTCGCGGAGCAGGGCGGCGATGGCTTCGTTGGAGCGGCGGGCGTCGCTGCCGCCCTTCAGCACGCAGGCGTTGCCCGTCTTCATCGAGAGCGAGAAAATGTCGGCCGTGACGTTGGGGCGCGCCTCGCAGATCATGCCCACCACGCCGAACGGTACGCGGACCTTGCGGAGGGTCATGCCGTTGGGACGGGTCCATTCGGCGATCGTTTCGCCCTGCGGCGAGGGCAGTCCGGCGACGGATTCCATGTCGGCGGCGATCGAGGCGATGCGTTCCGCCGTCAGCCGCAGGCGGTCGCGCATGGGTGAATCGGCGTCCATCGCCTCCAGGTCGAGGGCGTTGGCCGCGAGCACTTTTCCGGCGTTTTCCCGCAGCAGGGCGGCGGCTTTCACGACGGTGCGGCTCAATCGCCCGGCGTCGACAAGGGCCAGTTCGTTGCCGGCGCGCCGGGCGGCGGCGAAGATCGTATCGTATTCCATTTTTATTCCAGATATAGGTAATCGCAGTGAATCAGTGGTTTGAGACCTTTGCGGCCGAGGTTGCGGCGGGCCGTCGCGCTGTCGCACGAGATGCGGCCCACGCCCAGTGGGGCGCCTTCGGGCGAGAGGATGCGTACGATGTCGTCGCGCTCGAAATCCCCTTCGACGGCCGTGACGCCCACGGCGAGGATGCTCGCGGCCTTGCTCTGCGAGACGGCCGCGGCGGCCCCGGCGTCGAGGTGCAGGGCGCCCTTGGCGAAGCCTTCGCTGCTGGCGATCCACTTCTTGACCCCCGAAGCCGGTCGGGGAGCCGCTTCGAAACGCGTGCATACGACGTCGCGGTCCGTGAGGATCAGATCCGTCAGGATATTGTCGCGGCGGCCGTTGGCGATCACGACCTCGATGCCCTCGCCCGCCGCGCGCGACGAAATGCGGCTCTTGGTCGTCATGCCTCCGCGGCCGCGCGAGGAACGCGCCGTGTCGATATACTGCGAGAGGTCGCGGCCCGGGGCGACGCGGCGGATGACCTGCGAGGCGGGGTCCGAAGGCGAACCGTCGTAAATGCCGTCGATATTGCTCAAGATGACGAGCGCCTCGGCTCCCATCATCGCCGCCACGAGACCCGAAAGTTCGTCGTTGTCGGTGAACATCAGCTCCGTGACCGAGATCGTGTCGTTCTCGTTGACGATCGGGACGACGCCCGCCGCGAGCATCGCCTCCATGCAGTTGCGCTGGTTGAGGTACTGCCGCCGCGTGGAGAGGCTCTCCTTGGTGGTGAGCACCTGCCCGCAGGCGATGCCGTATTCGTTGAAGAGGTCGTAGTAACGGTTCAGCAGTTTCACCTGCCCGACGGCCGAGAAGAGCTGGCGGGCCGAAACGGTGTCGATGCGTCCGACGCGGGTTTCGAGCAGGCTGCGGCCCGAGGCCACGGCGCCCGACGAGACGAGGATGAACTCCGTGCCGGCCCGGTGCAGGCGCGCCAACTGGTCCACGAGCGCCGAGATGCGCGTGGTGTCGGGCCGTCCGTCCTCGCGGGTGAGCACATTGCTGCCGATCTTGACGACGATGCGGCGGTATTTTTTCGATTCACAATTCATAATTCACAATTCAAAATCGCTTCGTCCGGACAAACGGATTCGGTCGCCTGCCCCCCCCCTCTCCCGTCATTGCGAGGAGCGTGGCGACGCGGCAATCCGATCAAAGGTCGTAACCTCACAACGCGTCCAGCGGATTCCCACGTCGGTCCTTCGGCTCTTCCCGGAATGACAATCCAATTTTCACCTTTCGCTTCAGGGTTCATATTTATATCCCACGCCCTTGACCGTGACGATGCGTTCGTCGCCGATCTTCTGGCGCAGCTTGCGGATGTGCACGTCGATCGTGCGGTCGCCCACGACGACCTCCGTGCCCCATATCTTGGCGTAAATCTCCTCGCGGGGAATCAGCTTCCCGGGCGACGAGTGGAGCAGGTCCAGCAGCGCGAACTCCTTGCGCGGGAGGGTGATCTCCTGTCCGTCGCGGATCACCGTGTAACGCTCGCGGTCGACCGTGAGCCCCGGAGCCGGGGCCTTCTCGGGAGGTCTGTCGGCGTCGATGCGCTTGAGGATCGCCTGCACGCGGCTTACCAGCAGCTTCATCTTGATAGGTTTGGTCAGGTAGTCGTCGGCTCCCACGTCGAACCCTGCCAGCTGCTGCCCCTCCTCGCCCAGCGCCGAGAGGAAAACCACCATCGTGTCCTTCAGCACGGGGTTTTGGCGGATCGCGCGGCAGGTCTGCGCCCCGTCCATCACCGGCATCATCATGTCCAGCAGGATCAGGTGCGGACGGCATTCGGCGGCCACTTTCAGCGCCTCGGCGCCGTTTTCGGCCGTGAAGACTTCGTAACCCTCGCGTACGAGGTTGTAACGGACGAATTCGAGGATGTCTACCTCGTCGTCGACCAGCAGGATACGGTGACTCATGGTGTCGGTTTTCGGTCAGGCGGCCCGCGAGGGGCCGTGTGTGCGTAACTTTTTGCGAAGATAATGATTTTCCGGCGAATATTCAATAAATTGTCGTACCTTTGGCCTTTCAACTATTCATATATGATCAACGAAGCTGATTTCAGCGCTTTAGGCCTCAGCGAGGAGATGCTCGCGGCCGTCCAGGCAAAAGGGTTCGAAACACCCACCTCCATCCAACGACTTACGATTCCCCGTCTGCTCTCGGGAGAGAACGACATCATCGCGCAATCCCAGACCGGCACGGGTAAAACGGCGGCTTTCGGGCTGCCGATACTCCAGCAGATCGAGCCTTCGAAAGAGGGCGTGCAGTCCATCATCCTCGTCCCGACGCGCGAGCTGGCCGTGCAGGCCGCCGAGGAACTTTTGAGTTACAACCGCGAGCGGCGGCTCTCGATCACGGCCATCTACGGAGGGGCCGCGATGAGCGAGCAGCTGCGCCGCCTGTCGCGGGGCGTCGACATCGTCGTCGGCACGCCGGGGCGCGTGCTGGACCACATCCGCCGCGGTACGCTCAAATTGGACAAGGTCCGTTTCCTGGTCCTGGACGAAGCCGATGAAATGCTCAACATGGGCTTCGTGGAGGATGTCGAGGAGATCATGGGCCATACGGGCGAAGACCGCCGCGTGCTGCTCTTTTCGGCCACGATGCCCGAGCGGATCATCCGTCTTTCGGAGGCTTACATGCGCAATACGGAGGTGCTGCGCGTGGAGTCGCAGCACCTGACGGCCGACCTCACGAACCAGATCTATTTCGAGGTGCGCGAAGCCGACAAGTTCGACGCCATGACGCGCATCATCGACATCGAACCGGACTTTTACGGCATCGTCTTCTGCCGCACGAAGATCGGCGTGGACGAGGTGGCGACGCGTCTGGTGGCCCAGGGCTATTCGGCCGAGGGGCTGCACGGCGACGTGTCGCAGGCCCAGCGCGAGAAGATTCTCCGCAAGTTCCGCGACAAGGCGGTCAACATCCTGGTGGCGACCGACGTGGCTGCGCGGGGTATCGACGTGTCGAACCTCTCGCACGTGATCAACTATTCGCTGCCGCAGGATTCGGAGAGCTACGTCCACCGCATCGGCCGTACGGGCCGCGCCGGCAACCAGGGTACGGCCATCACCTTCATTTCGGGCGCCGAACTGCGCCGTTTCAACTGGATGATGCGCGACATCAAGGCCGACATCAAGCGGGAGACGCTGCCTTCGCCGCAGGACATCGTGGCGATGAAGCGCGCCAAGATCAAGGACGATTTGCAGGAGATCGTGGCCAATGAGAGCTACGGCGACTACGCCGACATCGCGGCCGAACTGCTCGAAAGCTATGCGCCCGACGTGGCGCTGGGGGCCTTGCTGCGGCTGGCTTTCCGCAGTGAACTGGATCAGAGCAATTATCCCGAAATCCGTTCGTTCTCGGTCGACCGCAAGGGCAAGGCGCGGCTGTTCCTGGCACTCGGAGGCCGCGACGGCTACACGGCCCGCCGGATCGTGGAGATGCTCAAGCGCAAGTGCGGACTGCGGGACAAGAATATCGACGACGTGCGTGTCTTCGAGAACTATTCGCTGGTGAGCGTGCCGTTCAGCGACGCCGAGGCGGTCGTGGGGCAGCTCAACGCCTCGGGAGGCCGTCGCCGCATCGCCAAGATTGACGGTTCCGATGCGGAGAACGGCGGCGGAAAGCGGCGCCGGCCGGCTACGGAGGGTCGCAACGGCGGCGAAGGCGCGTCCGGAAGCGAATCGGCCGGAGAGCCTCGTTCCGAGACGCGGGGCCGCAGGAAGGCCGGGCAGCCCGAGGGCGCGGAGGAGTTCCGCTCCGAAAGGCGGCCGCGCAGGGAAACCGCGGAAACGGCGGACGACGCCGGGGAGCGGCGTCCCGTGACGCGGAGCCGGAAAAAGGCCGAGAACGACTGGAACGCGTCTCCGGCAGGCGGCAACGACGGGTTCGACTGGGAGGCTTTCCAGCGTTACGACGATGCCGTGGCATGGGAGAAGCCCAAGCGCGGCGGCGGGACCAGGAGCGTCCGCCGCAGCGGCCGTCCCGTCACCACGGGCCGTCAGGCTGCGCCCAAACGCATTGCCGCAAAGGGCCGCAAGCGCTGACGAAGGGCCGGAACAGACCGGAAAATTGCGCCGCCGTGCCGGGATGCAGCGATTTCGCGCTTCCGCAGGGCGGCGTTGTTGCATGTTTTGACGAAATCTTTTCGGCGTTCCGCATAAAATGGTTATATTTGCGAGATTTATATGCTTCCGCATATGCGGGAACCAAAAAACGTGTACTGAAATGGCTACTGAAAAACCGACACTTCCTGCTCCCGAGGAGCAAGTCAGCCCTGCGGCTGAAGATGCGCAAGCGAATCCTGCCGTGACTGCCCGAGTCCCTGAACCCGAAATGCCCGCCGCCGGACCGGCTGCGGAGGCGTCCGCCGCTGCGGAAGAACCCGTTGCGGAGGTTGCGGACGCGCCCGCGGAATCCGCCGTGACGGAGACGCCCGCCGCCGAAGCGTCTGCCGGGGTTGCCGAAGCGCCCGCCGCAGAAACGCCTGCGGAGGAGGCCGCCGCGGAGCGGATTTCCGGGGAGGAGGCTGCGCCGCGCGCCAAACGTGCCCGGATCAAGCCTGCCGCCGGGCAGGAGGTTGCGGAATCGGAGGAGGACGCGTCCCGGGACGTGCAGGTGGACTTTGCCGATGAGGAGGCTGCGCTCGCGGCGCAGAATGCCGGGCTGGAGATCGAGGGCGCGACGCCCGAGGAGGAGGCCGCGGAGGAACTCGCCGCGCAGAAGCCCGAGGAGGACAAGTTCGCCGGAAAAGGCAAGGAGGAGTTGGTGGCCCTGTTCGCCCGGATGCTCGAAGAGCAGCCCGTGCAGTCGATCCGCCGGGATGTGGAGGCGTTGAAGATCGCCTTTTACCGCATCCGCCGCGCCGAGGTCGAGGCCGCACGCCGCCGCTTCGTCGAGGAGGGCGGCGCCGAGGAGGATTTCGCTCCTTCGGTGGACGGCGCCGAAATTCAGCTCAAGGAGCAGTTCAAGGAGTACCGCCGCCGCCGCGACGCGTTCATCGCCAACCTCGAAGCCGAGAAGGAGGCGAATCTCAAGGTCAAGCAGGCGATCATCGAGGAGCTGAAGGAGCTGGTCAATTCGGACGAGACGCTCAACCATACGTTCAACAAGTTCCGCGAGTTGCAGCAGCGCTGGAAGGATACCGGCATCGTGCCGCAGCAGCATGTCAAGGATTTGTGGGAGACCTACAACCTGCACGTCGAGAATTTTTACAGCTTCATCAAGATCAACAAGGAGCTGCGTGACCTCGATCTGAAGAAGAACTACGAACAGAAGGTAGCCCTCTGCGAGCAGGCCGAGGCGCTGGTGCTGGAGCCTTCCGTCGTCGAGGCGTTCCACAAGCTGCAAAAACTCCATGACGAGTGGCGCGAGACGGGTCCCGTCGCCAATGAGTACAAGGAGGCGCTCTGGGAGCGTTTCAAAGCCGCGTCGAGCCGTATCAACAAACAGCATCAGGAGCATTTCGAAACGCTGAAGGGCGAGCAGGTGAAGAACCTCGAACTCAAGACCGGGCTGTGCGTCGCCACGGAGGAACTTTCGTCCCAGCCGCTCACCACCCGCAAGGAGTGGAACCGCGCGAGCGACCGTCTGCTGGAGATTCAGAAGACCTGGAAGACCATCGGTTTCGCGCCGAAGAAAGATAACAACCGCATCTACGAACGTTTCCGCACGGCGTGCGACCGTTTCTTCGAGGCAAAGCGGCAGTTCTATGCCGGAATGAAGACCGAGATGGAGCACAACCTTCAATTGAAGATTGAGATCTGCGAGGCCGCCGAGTCGCTGATGAACAGCGAGGAGTGGAAGAAGGCCACCGACGAACTGATCGCCCTCCAGGCCCGCTGGAAGCAGATCGGAGCCGTGTCGCGGCGCCATTCGGACGCCGTCTGGAAGCGTTTCCGCGCTGCCTGCGACAAGTTCTTCGAGCGCAAGGCGTCGCACTTCGCGAGCGTCGACGGCGAGCACGAGGAGAACCTGCAGAAGAAACTCGCCCTGCTGGCCGAAATGGCCGGGGCCGACGTGAAGGCCGGGGGCTACGAGGTGATCCGCGAGTTCCAGCGCCGCTGGGGCGAGATCGGTTTCGTGCCCATCAAGCAGAAGGACGCCATCCAGAAAAAGTACAAGGCCGCCGTGGACGAGCTGTTCAACACGCTGCGCGGTTCGGAGCGCGACCGTTCGATGGGCCGCTTCCGCGAGAAAGTCTCGTCGTTCAAGGCGTCGGGCGACCGCCGCCTGCGCTCGGAACGCGAACGCCTCTACAACAAGGTGCGTCAGCTGGAGCAGGAGATCGGCCTCCTGGAGAACAACATCGGCTTCTTCGCCAAGTCGAAGAACGCCGAGGCGTTGGTGGCCGACGTGCGTGCGAAGATCGAGCGCGCCCGCGAGGAGATGGCCTCGACGATCGAGAAGGTGAAGCTGATCGACAAGCAGGACCAGGACGAAAATAACAATGCCTGACGATCGGATCGCCCTGCCGCTCCGGACGCCGGCCCACGGCGGAACGCCGTGTATACAGGTTTGACCCGCCCCCGAACCCCCGCCTTGGCGGGGGCTTGCGGAAAAAGGCGCTGAACGGTGTTACAACGAATTTATAAATAAAACAGTAATGAAACTTTCCAAACCCAAGTACATATTCGTAACGGGCGGCGTGGCGTCGTCGCTCGGCAAGGGTATTATTTCGGCTTCGATCGCCCGCCTGTTGCAGGCCCGCGGTTACTCGGTGACCATTCAGAAACTCGACCCCTACATCAACGTAGATCCCGGAACGCTCAACCCCTACGAGCACGGCGAGTGCTACGTCACCGAGGACGGCGCCGAGACGGACCTCGACCTGGGGCACTACGAGCGCTTCACGAACCAGCCCACGTCGAAGTCCAACAACGTCACGACGGGCCGTATCTACAAGAGCGTCATCGAGAAGGAGCGCAAGGGCGAGTACCTGGGCAAGACCGTGCAGGTCATTCCCCACATCACCGACGAGATCAAACGCCGCATTCAGCTGCTGGCGCAGACCAAGAAATACGACGTGATCATCACCGAGATCGGCGGCACGGTGGGCGACATCGAGTCGCAGCCGTTCATCGAGTCGGTGCGCCAGCTGCGCTATTCGCTGGGTTACCGGAATACGGCGCTGGTTCACCTGACGCTGATCCCCTACATGGCCGCTTCGGGCGAGTTGAAGACCAAACCCACGCAGCACTCGGTGAAGGCCCTGCTGGAGAACGGTCTCCAGCCCGACATCCTCGTGCTGCGCGCCGAACATCCGCTGTCGACGGCGCTCAAGCGCAAGGTGGCGCTGTTCTGCAACGTCGACGCCAACGCCGTGATGGAGTCGATCGACGTGCCGACGATCTACGAAGTGCCGCTGAAAATGCACGAACAGCATTTGGACGAGGTCGTGCTGGACAAACTGAACCTGACGGCCGACAAAGAGCCGGACATGGCCGCGTGGAGCGCATTCGTCGAGAAGGTGAAACACCCCTCGAAGAAGATCGAGATCGCGCTGGTCGGCAAGTACACCGAACTGCCCGACGCCTACAAGTCGATCTGCGAATCGTTCATCCACGCCGGGGCGGTCAATGACTGCAAGGTCAAGCTGCGCTATGTCAATTCGGAGAAGATCACCCGCGAGAGCGCAGGCGCGCAGCTGGGCAAGATGTCCGGCATTCTGGTGGCCCCGGGCTTCGGCAACCGCGGCATCGAGGGGAAGATCGAGGCCGTGCGCTTCGCCCGCGAGAACAACATCCCGTTCCTGGGCATCTGCCTGGGCATGCAGTGCGCCGTGATCGAGTTCGCGCGCCACGTGCTGAATCTCGCCGATGCCAATTCGAGCGAGATGGAGCAGACGCCGCATCCGGTGATCGACCTGATGGAGGAGCAGAAGGGCGTTACGGCCAAAGGCGGCACGATGCGTCTGGGCGCCTATCCCTGTGCGCTGAAGAAAGGCTCGAAAGTCGCTGCCGCCTACGGCAAACTCAACATTTCGGAGCGTCACCGCCACCGTTACGAGTTCAACAACGACTATCTGGAGCAGTTCGAGGCGGCCGGCATGAAGGCCGTGGGCGTGAATCCCGACACGAATCTGGTGGAGGTCGTCGAGATCGAGGACCATCCCTGGTTCGTCGGTACGCAGTACCATCCCGAATACAAGAGCACCGTATTGAGCCCCTCGCCGCTGTTCGTGGCCTTTGTGAAGGCCGCGCTGGCGTATGCGGAGAAGAAGTAATCACCCTCTGAAAAGATAAAAAGGAAGACAGTTTAATGGATAAAAAATCAATCATAGGCATTGCCGTCGTAGCGGTTCTTTTTCTGGGATTCGCCTATTTCAACAGCCAGCAGCAGAAAGAGTATCTGGAACAGAAAGCCGCATACGAGGCCTATGTCGATTCGGTGGCCGCAGCCGCGCGTGCGGCGGCTCCCGTGGCCGATTCGCTGGCGTCGGGTAACGGCGTGCAGGCAGAAGTGGCGGCCGCAGAGGCTGCGGCAGCGGTACGCGAGCGTCAGGTGGAGACGCTGGGCGAGTCGCTGACGGCGGCCCGCGAGGCGGAGGCCGAAGAATTCATCGTGGAGAACGACGTGATGGCGGTGCTCTTCTCCACCCGCGGCGGCCAGATCAAGGGCGTCACGCTGAAGGATTACACCCAATACGGTCCGCGCGGAAAACGCGACCGGAAAATCGAGATGATGGACCCCGCCACGGCGCGTTTCGGGCTTTCGTTCTATCTGAAGAACGGGCTGAAGAACGTGCCGGTCAACACGCTGGATTACGTGTTCACGGCCCAGCCCGTAGTCGGGGAGACGGACGGAGCCAAGAGCGTCGTGATGCGCCTTCCGGTGGCGGAGAGGGCCTATCTGGAGTACCGTTACCTTATATATGATACGGAGGCTCCCGAGCGCGACTACCTCGTCGACTTCGACGTGCGGCTGGTGAATATGGCTCCGGAGATGGCCAACCAGACGCAGATTCAGATCGACTGGGCGAACACCACCTTCCAGAACGAGAAGGGTTTCCAGAACGAGAACATGTACACCACGCTCTCGTACCGTTTCCCCGACGAGACCTCGATCGAGGAGTTGGGCATGAGCGAAGGCGCAAAGTCGAAGAACATCTCGACGCAGGTCAACTGGGTGGCTTTCAAGCAGCAGTTCTTCTCGTCGGTGTTCATCGCCCCGGACAACGTGTCCTACGCCAACCTCGCCTTCGACACGGCGGCTCCCGAGTCGTCGCTGCTCAAGACCTTCACGGCGCAGATGGGCGTGCCCTATACGCCGCAGACCGAAGGGTATGACTTCGCATTCTATTTCGGCCCCAACAAGTACTCGATCCTCAAGAAGATCGGGGAGCCGGGCGGTGCGGATATTTATCTGGAGCGTCTCGTGCCGTTGGGCTGGGGCATCTTCGGATGGGTCAACCGCTGGTGCGTGATTCCGGTCTTCGACTTCCTGCGCAACTACATCGGCAGTTTCGGCATCATCATCTTCATCCTGGTGCTTCTGGTGAAGCTGGTGATCTCGCCGCTGACCTACAAGAGTTACGTTTCGATGGCCAAGATGCGTCTGGTCAAACCCCAGATCGACGAACTGGCGAAGAAGTATCCCAAGCCGGAGGACGCCATGAAAAAGCAGCAGGCGACGATGGAGCTTTATAAAAAGGCGGGCATCAACCCCATGGGCGGCTGTATTCCGATGCTGATTCAGATGCCGATCCTGATCGCCATGTTCCGCTTCTTCCCCGCGTCGATCGAGCTGCGCGAGCAGCCCTTCCTGTGGGCCGACGACCTCTCGTCGTACGACAGCATCGTGAACCTGCCGTTCTCGATTCCCTTCTACGGCGATCATGTTTCGCTGTTCGCCCTGCTGATGGCGGTGTCGCTGTTCGGATACTCCTGGTTCAACTACCAGCAGACGGCGTCGTCGCAGCCCCAGATGGCCGGCATGAAGTTTATGATGGTCTACATGATGCCGATTATGATGCTCTTCTGGTTCAACAGCTATTCGAGCGGCCTTTGCTACTACTACCTGCTGTCGAATATCTTCACCATCGGGCAGACGCTCGTCATCCGGCGCATGGTCGACGACAACAAGATCCACGCGATCATGCAGGCGAACGCCGCGAAGAAGTCGAAAGGCAAGAAATCGAAATTCCAGCAGCGCTACGAGGAGCTGATGCGTCAGCAGGAGGCCCAGCAGCGCGCGAAGAGAAAATAGGCGGAACTCCGCTTTGAACACGGGCCGGAGCGGATTCCACATCGGGAACGCTCCGGCCCTGTTTTTGCCGGAGGCCGCATAAAACGATACCGTTATGAAACGAATTTTGATGCTGGCGTCGCTGCTGGCGGCCGGAATGCCGCTCGGGGCGCAGAATTTGGGGTCGGAGTACCGGCTGAAACGCGTGATTCCCGTCGAGGGACGGCAGGGTGTCGCCGCCGATTCGAATTTTTACTATGTGTCGGGCAGCACGGCGCTCTATAAATACGACAAGCAGGGGCGGCTGGCGGCCAAAAACGAGCGGCCGTTCGAGGGGCTGCCGCTGGCTGCCAACCACATCGGCGACATCGACGTGTGGGACGGGGAGATTTACGCCGGGATCGAAACCTTCGACGACGGCCGCGGGGAGAATATCCAGGTGGCGGTCTACGACGCTAACACATTGAAATGGAAACGCTCGATCGACTGGGAACCCTCGTCGGGGCAGGTCGAGGTGTGCGGGCTGGCGGTGGACCGCGACGGCGACATGGTCTGGATGGCCGACTGGGTCGACGGACGCTACGTCTACGGCTACAATCGGAAAACGGGGCGGTATGTCCGCAAGGTCCACCTGCGTCCCGTACCCCAGTGGCAGCAGGGGATTTTCATGGTCGGCGGACGCATGCTGATCTCTGCGGACGACGGGGACGCCGACCTCGATGAGCCGGATAACCTCTACGTTGCGGATCTGCGCGACGGAAAATCGTATGCCACGGTGCTTCCGTTCCGCTCGATGGCCGATTTCCGCCGTCCGGGCGAAATCGAGGGGCTGGCCGTCGATCCTGCGACGGACGATCTGCTGGTGCTGGCCAACCGCGGGGCGCGGATCGTGCTGGGCATGCCGCGGGGCTTCTATCCGGGCTACGACGGCGAGGTGCACGAAGTCTACGTCTTCGAGAAGGTGAAATAAAGAAAGGTCCCGGATGTCCGGGACCTTTCTCATGGGAAGCGCGGTTATTTGCCGAATCCGTTCGAAACGAATGTCAGCGCGTCGGGCAGCACCGTCTGCCAGTAGCGCCAGGTGTGGCCGCCGTCGCGCATGCGGTATTGCAGGGGAATGTCGCGCTCGCGCATGAGCGTGTAGAAATCGACGTTGCATTTCCAGAGGAAATCGTCGTCGCCGCAGTCGACCCACCAGCGGACCGAGCGCACGCCGTCGAGCTGTTCGGCGGTCATTCCGCGCAGCAGGGCCACGGGCGAGTTGTCGGCGACGGACTGCTGGAAGGCGTTGTCGTAGCTGCGGCGGCCGGGGAACATGTCCAGCAGGCCGCTCATCGAACAGGCCGAGCCGAACAGTTCGGGGTGGTGCAGGGCGTAGACCGCCGTGCCGCCGCCGCCCATCGACAGCCCCGCAACGGCGCGGTGCGCCTTGTCGGAGGCGATGCGGTAGCGTTTTTCGACGGCGGGCATGAACTCTTCGAAGAAGAACCGTTCGTAGTCCCAGCCCGGAACGTCGAAATAGCCCATGTGTCTGCCCGTGCGTTTCGGGCCTTCGCCCGAGGCGTCGGGCATGACGACGATCATCGGTCGGGCCATGCCCGCGGCGATGGCTTCGTCGGCGATGCGGCGCAGGTCGCCTTTCTGTGTCCAGTCGGTGTGGCAGCCGCTGGCGCCGTGCAGCAGGTAGAGCACGGGGTAGGACTCCTGCGAGCGGTCGTAGCCGTCGGGCAGGTAGACCGTGCAGCTCTTTTCGGCCCCGAGGACCTCGCTCGGGAAGGTGTAGACTTCGGTGCGGCTCTGCGCTCCGGCTGTCAGGGCCGCGGTGAGCGCAAGCAGGGCGGTAACGAGTGTTTTTTTCATAGTAGTTTCAATTAAACCCCTCCCCTCTATCGAGGGATGTTTTTGAGATACCGTTCTGTAAATCAGGACGGTATTTTTATTGAAAAGAGGAAGGGTTACGAATTGGTGACGGAAGTCTTACATTCTGTTGCACCCT
>OGOO01002228.1_pt1 | contig 14540 bp, 14 predicted proteins | sample 1552651 | NCBI WGS metagenome assembly OGOO01 (sample SAMEA2580118, study PRJEB22360) | human gut metagenome | biome: human gut; feature: human-associated habitat; material: faeces | place: Denmark | collected 2008/2010 | reverse complement strand
AGTAATTTCGTAAAATAATACAAATAATCCAGTCTATCTTGGAGCGGGTTTGAAAAATGCTTTAGCGTGAAGTCCTGCGTCAGATTGATTAATACTCTATCTGCTGAACTTCCTCTCCATTGTCTTCCCATGTATCAGAGTTATCCAGAGAACCATCTGTGCTGTCACCGGAATTGTCATCGCTGGGATAATCAATCTGATCGGAAGAATCATCCCCTGTATCGTCAGACGATGTCTGATCATTGTTTCCATCATCAGAAGATCCATCTCCTGTATCTGTATTATCATTCTCCTGCCCTGTATCATCCAGAGAACCGTCCTGCGTCGTATCAGTATTGTAAGAAGAGTCATTGTAAGAAGTATCATTATAACTGTTGTCATAATCAGAATCATAGTTACTTTCCTGAGTATAAATGGTAAATCCATCCTCCTCAGCCTGAGCTTCTGCCTGTGCCTGAGCCTCAGCAGCAGTTTCCGGAGCTTCCGTAAAGTTTGTAACAGCTTTTGACACTGTATTACCGGTTGGTGCCACAGCAGAAACTGCAAACATTGCGCCACAAAGCAGGATTGCAGTTCCGGCAATCTGAATTTCATCTATATGTCTCATAGTTTATATTCTCCTTGCTTATCTATGTTTGTTTCTTTCTATTTCTATGCATATCCAGATTATTTACAGCAATATTATATACCTTAAGTAGATTTTTTTGTAGAGTAAATTTTAAGTTACTGTTCATACATCACTATCCTGAGATATACAAGCCAAAATTGAAAAAAAACTGGATTCTGTCTGAAAAATCTGTTATTATAAGAATCGTATGAATATAATTTCAACTATAATACAGTTTATCTAATTATTTTCTTTCCTGTATGATATCAGGGTAAAAAAATCCCCATAAATTGAAATTATAAATTTAAAAACAGAGGTGTCATTTATGAGCTGGTATAATGAGGCAATTTTCTATCACATCTATCCACTGGGTTTAACCGGTGCGCCGAAGCACAATGACTACAGTGCTCCTGTTTCCCGTCTGAACACATTACTTCCATGGATCGACCACATCAGAGAAATCGGATGTACAGCATTATACATCGGACCTTTATTCGAGAGTGTAGGACATGGCTATGAAACCACAGATTACAAAAAGCTGGATTCCCGTCTCGGAACCAACGAAGACCTTAAAAACTTCGTGGCAGCCTGTCATGAAAAAGAGATCAAAGTTATTTTCGATGGTGTATTCAATCACACAGGCCGTGATTTCTTTGCATTTAAAGATATTCAGCAAAACCGCGAACATTCCAGATATCTCAACTGGTACTGCAATGTGAACTTCGGAGGGAATACGGAATACAATGACGGCTTCTCCTACGAAAACTGGGGTGGATACAACCTTCTGGTAAAATTAAACCAAAGAAACCCGGAAGTACAGAATTACATCTGTGATGTGATCCGTTTCTGGGTATCAGAATTTGATGTAGATGGAATCCGTCTGGATGCGGCAGATGTCCTTGATTTTGATTTCATGCGTGCCCTGCGCCGTACAGCAGCAGAAGTAAAGGAAGATTTCTGGCTTATGGGCGAAGTGATCCATGGTGATTACAGCAGATGGGTAAATGGAGAAACGCTCCACAGTGTAACAAACTATGCCCTGCATAAAGCACTTTACAGCGGACATAACGATCATAACTATTTCGAGATCGCACATACTGTAAAATATCTCCAGAATATGGGAAATATTGATCTCTACAACTTTGTGGACAACCATGATGTAGAACGTATTTATACCAAGCTTTCAAATAAAGCACATTTTGCACCTGTTCATGTCTTACTCTATACACTTCCGGGTGTACCAAGTATCTATTACGGTTCTGAGTTCGGTATTGAAGGAAAGAAAGAGAAATTCTCCGATGACAGCCTCAGACCGGCTCTGGATATTAAAGACTATGCAGATGCAGTACAGAAGAATCCATGTACAGCCCTGATCGCAGCTCTTGGAAAGATACGACAGCATACACCTGCATTAAGCTACGGAAGCTACGCTGAACTTCAGCTTACCAACCGCCAGTTTGCATTTGCCCGTGACCTTGACGGAATACGTGTGATCGTTACCGTAAATAACGATGATAATGCAGCAGATATGAGCCTTCCGGCAGGAAACTGCGCAGAATATATCGGAACCCTCACAGGCCGTAAAGTACCTGTTCAGGATGGACGTATCAATGTAACAGTAGCCGCAAACAGCGGTGAAATCTGGGTTCCGGCGGGTGAAATGCCAGAATATATATCAGTAAAAACAGAAACTGCAGATATCAAAAAAGTACAGGAAGAAACAGAAGAAACAACTTCCACTCAGACTGAGTCTCCTGCACAGAAAACAATAACCGCAGCAGCAAAAGCAGAAGATATTCAGCCTGAAAAAACTGCCGATACTTCAGCCATATCAGCAGAAAACAGTTTTCCGGAAAATACGGAAGCCGCTGCTGAAAAGGAAAAGACAGTAATTGTAGATATGAATAAATCCCCGGAAGACATGACTGTAGATGAATTACAGCAGGCAATCCTTGCCAAAATGGCAGGCAATGGTCCTGTCACAGACCAGATGAAGAAAACAGTATATGATAATATCTGGCATGATTCTCTGGTAAACTGGCTCAAGAGCTTCCACTGATCAGATTATCGTCAGTATTTTTCATCTTTTCTTTCATTAATAAAAGAGGAATTTTCCATGTGACAATTTTTTTGCCATTGACTAAATATTTTTTTGGTGGTAAGATATGGATACAGGTTATTGAACAAGGGTAGCTGTTTGGAATCTTGCAATGTAAAGATTGGTTAAACAGCTGCAGACAATCAATTACACTAAATCGTACGGGAGGAATTCACTCATGAAAACACTTGAAACAAAAAAAGCACCAGCAGCAATCGGACCATATTCTCAGGCAAAAATGACAGGAAACTTCTTATTTGCATCCGGTCAGATTCCGGTAGACCCGGCTACAGGTGAAGTTGCAGGCGATAAAATCGAAACACAGGCAGAGCAGTCCTGCAAGAACGTAGGAGCAATTCTTGAAGAAGCCGGACTTACATTTGACAATGTTATCAAGACTACATGCTTCCTTGCTGATATGGCAGATTTCGCTGCATTCAACGCTGTGTATGAGAAATACTTCACAAGCAAACCAGCCCGCTCCTGCGTTGCTGTAAAACAGCTTCCGAAGAACGTACTCTGCGAAGTGGAAGCTATCGCTGTAGCTGAGTAATTCAGCCAAACCACAATATAATAGATATTTCAAAACAATTTCTGAATCTGATTCAGATTGGGAAAACAGCCAGGGAAAAATCTACCTGGCTGTTTTTTGTTTTCAGGCTACCTGCGATTACTGATATTTGCTATAATAGTATAAAAGAATTCCGGCAAAATGAAAGGTAAAAGTTATGAGATCAATATCCATATATGCACTTACGAGAAATCAGAATACAGATTCTCTGTCAAAACTGGAACGTCAGTTATCCGGTCGGGAATATTTCCTCAAAATACGGGAATGGGAACTTCAGAGTATGAAAGCACTGGTACGCCAGTTAGAATCGCATATGACTAAAGTCTGTTCCCTGCGCTTTTTCTATTCCTACCAGATTCCAAAACTCGGGAAAGAATTTGATCTTCTCCAGATCAAAGACGACCAGATCATAAATATTGAACTGAAAAGCGGAGCTGTATCTGAGGAGGCAATTCGTAAACAGCTTATGCAGAACCGTTATTACCTTTCCGTTCTCGGACGCTCCATACAGTCTTATACGTATATCAGCAGTCAGAATCGCCTTGTCAGGCTTACCAATCATGATCATGTTGCAGAAGCCGACTGGACAGAACTGTGCGGATCACTGCAAAAGGAGAGCAGTGATTATCAGGGGAATATTGACGATCTGTTTCAGGCCGAACTATATCTGATTTCCCCCATCACAGAACCGGCCCGTTTCCTGAAAAAAGAATACTTCCTGACTTCCCAGCAGCGGGATATCCAGCGCCAGATCTTAAAGAAACTCCGTATCAGCCGGTTCGAATATTTCTGTTTTACCGGACTTCCCGGAACAGGAAAAACATTGCTTCTCTATGATATCGCCATGAAACTGTCCAGGCGTCAGCAGATATGCATGATTCACTGCGGCAATGCCGGAAAAGAATGGAAAATACTGCATAAACGCTTACAACGTATTGCTTTTCTTTCGGACAATCAGCTGACCGAAAATACAGAGCTGAAACATTACAGTGCAGTTCTGGTAGACGAAGCACATTTGCTTTCTTCAGAAAAACTGCAGATTCTGTTAACGCAATCGGAGGGGGAGTTTCCTGTAATATTTTCCAGCGATTCCGAAGATGCCATATGTCCTGAAGAATTAGGGGTAAATACATTAAAACTCATAGAAAACCTGCCGGAAATCCAGATGTTTCACTTAACCAACCGCATCCGTACCAATGCGGAACTTTCCTCATTTATCCAGAATATGATACACCTTACAGACAGAAAAACCTCAAAACCCTATCCGCATGTTTCTGTTGTATATGCAAATAATGAAGAGGAGACTGCTGCCTTACTGGAAGATTATATACATCAGGGTTATGAATATGAGATTACTGCCGTGAGAGACATAAAACGTCTTGTTATCATATTGGACGAACGATATTACTATGATCAGAACAGATATCTGCGTTCAAAACATTTCAAAGAAGGCAGGTCTGATGTCCGTAATTTATTTCACTGGCTGAATCAGGCCAAAGAGGAACTTTCTATAATTGTCAGAGAAAATACATATGTATACGAAACATTACTCACGCTTTTACAGCCTGATACTGTCAGATAAAAACTGCAAACTATCCGACTCTCCCTTGAAATCCCCCACCATTCCGTATATAATAGGAATATTGTGGGGGATTTTCCCTGCTTAACACAATGTTGATACAATAACCTCTGAAAGGAATACTATGAGAACTCTAGCTTTAAGCGATGAAATTTTAATGAAAGTTGACAAGGCTGCCCGTTACATCGGTGGTGAAGTCAACTCTGTAATGAAAGATAAGAATGACGTAGATATCCGCTTTGCCATGTGCTTCCCGGATGTTTATGAAATCGGTATGTCCAATCTGGGCATGATGATCCTCTACAACATGTTCAATGAACGTGAGGATGTCTGGTGTGAGCGTGTCTTTTCTCCGTGGATGGATCTGGATAAGGTCATGCGTGAAGAGCACATTCCACTGTTTGCCCTGGAATCCCAGGAGCCTGTAAAGGAGTTTGATTTCCTTGGTATTACCCTTGGATATGAGATGTGCTATACCAATGTGCTTCAGGTACTTGACCTGAGCCATGTTTCACTTCTGGCAAAGGATCGTAAGGAAGATGACCCTATCGTCATCGGCGGCGGTGCATGTGCATATAATCCGGAACCGATCGCAGAATTTTTTGATATGTTTTATATTGGCGAGGGTGAGACTGTCTATGATGCTCTGTTTGATGCATATAAGGCAAACAAGGCAGCAGGCGGCTCCAGAGCAGACTTCCTGTTTGCAGCTTCCCAGATTCCCGGAATTTATGTTCCCTCTTTATACAATGTAACCTACAAAGAAGACGGCACCATTGCTTCCTTTACACCTGCAAAAGAGGGCGTACCTGAGAAAGTCTGTAAACAGCTGATCACCGATGTCACTAAAGACTACCGCGCGATCAAAGCTCCTGTAGTTCCATTTATTAAAGCTACTCAGGATCGTGTTACCCTGGAGATCCAGCGTGGCTGTATCCGCGGATGCCGTTTCTGTCAGGCAGGTATGATCTACCGTCCTACCAGAGAGCGCAATGTGGAGGATTTAAAGGCAAGTGCCAGAGAAATGCTTCAGAATACAGGACATGAGGAGATTTCCTTAAGTTCTCTAAGCTCCAGTGATTATTCTGAGCTGAAGGAACTGGTAAACTTCCTGATCGAAGAATTTCATGGCAATGCTGTCAATATCTCTCTGCCATCCCTGCGTATCGATGCTTTTGCCCTGGATGTTATGAGCAAGGTACAGGATGTAAAGAAGAGCAGCCTTACTTTCGCACCGGAAGCAGGCTCCCAGCGTCTGCGTAATGTTATCAACAAAGGTCTGACTGAAGAGAATATTCTTCATGGTGCAGGTGAAGCATTCAAAGGTGGATGGAATCAGGTAAAGCTTTACTTCATGCTCGGACTTCCAACTGAAACAGAAGATGATATGAAAGGTATTGCTCATCTTGCTCAGAAAATTGCAGAGACTTATTATGAAGAAGTGCCGAAAGAAAAACGTAATGGCAAGGTTCAGGTCAATGTAAGTACCTCTTTCTTTGTACCGAAACCATTTACCCCATTCCAGTGGGCAGGTATGTACAGAGAGGAAGATTTCGTGGAGAAAGCAAAGGTCGTAAAAAGCGAGATCCGCGCACAGTTAAACCAGAGAAGTATCCGCTACAGCTGGCATGAGCCGGATGTAACGATTCTTGAAGGTTTCCTTGCAAGAGGTGACCGCCGTTGTTCAAAAGTTATCCTCAGAGCATATGAAAAAGGTGCGATCTACGATGCATGGTCAGAGAGTTTTGACTATAATATATGGAAAGAATCTTTTGCGGAAACCAACACAGATATTGATTTCTATACTCTCAGAGAACGTTCCACAGATGAGATCCTTCCATGGGATTTCATTGATGCAGGAGTGACCAAGAAGTTCCTGATCCACGAATGGGAACAGGCAAAGAAAGAAACCGTAACACCAAACTGCCGTCAGAAATGTTCCGGCTGTGGTGCTATGCGTTATGGCGGAGGTGTATGTTATGAAGGTAAGAATTAAATTCAGCAAAGAGGGTCCTGTGAAATTTGTGGGACATCTGGATACCATGCGTTATTTTCAGAAGGCTATCCGCAGAGCCAATCTTCCGGTTGCTTTTTCCGGTGGATACAGTCCGCATATGATCATGTCTTTTGCCGCACCATTAGGAGTTGGTACGGAAAGTCTGGGAGAGTACTTCGATCTGGAGCTGGCAGAGACAGTTCCTACTTCAGAGATCACAAGACGTCTGGATGCAGTGATGGTAGAAGGGGTACATGTACTCAGTACCCGTCAGGTTGAGGACGGAAAGGCGGGTAAGGCAATGTCACTGGTGGCAGCAGCCGATTATTATGTAGAATTTCGTCCGGGAAAAGAGCCTGAAATTTCCTGGAAAGATAAAATCAGTGATTTCCTGGCGCAGCCGGAGATCACAGTAATGAAAAAGACCAAACGAAGCGAAAAGGAAATTGATATTCGCCCGTTTATCTATAAGATGGAACTTCAGGGAGACAAGATCTTTATGATGCTTGCTTCCGCAAGTGCCAATTACACAAAACCGGAACTGGTAACAGATACATTCTTCTCATGGCTTGGCATAGAACTTCCGGAATTTGCTTATTCCATCAAACGTCTGGAAGTATACGCAGATAAAGGAACAGAGGAAGAACATAAATTTGTAACTCTGGAAGCACTGGGTGAAGAAGTTGAGTAAACTGATTATTACCCAAATGAATATCCGGCAGATTCCATGCTATGTATGTGCGTATGAAGAAGACGGTAAAGTAATGGAACTGCGCTTCGAACCTGTTGGGGAGAAATCTTCTCTTGGAAATATTTATGTTGGACAGATAGAAAATATAGCTGCCAATATCGGTGCTGCATTCGTACAGATTTCTGCCGGGGAAAAATGCTACCTGCAGCTTTCCGATGCTCCAAATGCGATTTATGCTTCTGTAAAAAAAGGTGATCGCCCATTAAAGGCAGGAGATGAAATCCTTGTGCAGATCAGCCGGGAAGCAATGAAGGGAAAACTACCGGCTGTAACCACGAATCTGAATTTTACAGGCAAATATCTGGTTCTTACAACCGGCGATAAGAAATTTGGTCTGTCTTCCAAACTTTCCAATGATGACAGAAGCCGTATCAGTAAGTGGATGGAAGCAGAAGTTAACCGTCCGGATAAAGAGTTTGGTATCATCGTTCGTACAAATGCAGCAGATGCATCAAAAGAAGAAATACTGAAAGAACTGGAATACCTGAAGGGCCTGTATCATAAGGCTGCTGTAGACGGAAGATCCCGTACCTGTTTCAGCTGCGTATATAGAACAGAGCCTTTTTATATCTCTGCAGTCCGCGACGCCAACAGCCGGAATCTGGAAGAGATCATAACAGATATCCCTGAGATATCCCGACAGATTTCTGACTATCTTAACAGTAACAGCCCGGAGGAAAAAGAGAAGCTGCGGTTTTATGATGATAAACTTCTCCCTCTTTACAAACTTTATCGCCTGGAAACTGTCTTAGAAGAAATCCAGCATGAGAAAGTCTGGCTGAACAGTGGTGGATTTCTGGTAATCCAGCAGACAGAAGCCTTCGTATCCATTGATGTAAACAGCGGAAAGTTTACAGGCAAAAAGAAAATGCAGGAAACTTACCGAAAAATCAATTTGGAGGCAGCAAAGGAAATTGCCAGACAGTTGCGTCTCAGAAACCTGTCCGGAATTATTCTGATTGATTTTATTAATATGGAAAATCAGGATCATCAGGATGAACTGTTCCATGTCCTGCAGAAATATCTGCGCAAAGATCCGGTAAAGGCAAAAGCAGTGGACATCACTCCACTGCACATCCTGGAACTTACCAGAAAGAAAGTGCGAAAACCTGTGATTGAGGAAATCAGAGAATTATAGTTTGCCATAAAATAATTATGTAAATCAAACAAGCATCTGCAATTCTCATCGATATTTTTCCGTAACTGAATAACTGCTCTGCAGTTTGTATTTTATCACAGATCCTGACGGATACCGGATTGAAATTGTACCTGTAAAACAAAAGAAAAAAATTCAAAGAAATTGAAAAAAACTTATTGACAAATCGAATTTTGTCCGCTATTATAAATGAGATGCCGCACAGAGAGGTACAAGCACCGAAAGGTCACCATATCTGGCGAGTAAAGATTATAGGAGGTGCCACAGATGTACGCAATTATTGCAACAGGTGGTAAACAGTACAAAGTTGCTGAAGGCGACGTAATCAGAGTTGAGAAACTCGGTGTTGAAGCTGGTGAAACTGTTACTTTTGATAATGTTATTGCAGTAAGCAATGACGGATTAAAAGCTGGTGAAGATGTGAAAGATGCCAGTGTTACCGCTACTGTAGTTGAGAACGGTAAAGCAAAAAAAGTTATCGTTTACAAATACAAGAGAAAAACTGGATATCACAAGAAAAACGGTCACAGACAGCAGTACACTAAAGTAAAAATCGAAAAGATTAACGGTTAATCTGGTGTCATTATGATTACAATTACAGTTAAGAAGAGAAATGGAAATTATCTGGAATTTGTTTCGAAAGGTCACGCCGGATATGCAGAGGAAGGACAGGATATTGTCTGTGCTGCTGTCTCTGTACTAGTGATCAATACTGTAAATTCTCTTGAGACATTTACAGATGATCAGTTTGAAGTGCAGGAAGATGACGGCTATGTATCTTTTCATTTTACGGCTCCGGTTACTGAGAGGGGAACCCTTCTCATGGATTCGCTGATTCTCGGATTAACAGAAATTGAACATAGTTATAACAATCGATATTTGACAGTAAAAGTCAAGGAGGTGTAACAACATGATGAAAATGAACCTTCAGTTATTCGCACATAAAAAAGGAGTTGGTTCTACAAAGAACGGTCGTGATTCCGAATCCAAGAGATTAGGTGCGAAGAGAGCAGACGGACAGTTTGTTAAAGCTGGAAATATTCTTTACAGACAGCGCGGAACTAAGATCCATGCTGGTGAGAACGTAGGTTGCGGTAAAGATTATACTTTATTCGCACTTAAAGATGGTGTCGTAAGATTTACCAGAAAAGGACGCGATAAGAAACAGGTTTCTATCGTTCCAGTAGAAGCAGAATAATCTGGTTAAGCGAAGGCTTCAAATCTAATATGGGTTTGGAGCCTTTCTTTTATAGTAGAATTGCTATAGATTAAAAGAGTTATATGATATAAAAGAAACCATAGCAATCCTTGTAAATAATGCATATTGATCCGACTCATCAGAGTGCGAAATCCTGCTGAACGGTCTCAAATGCATTAATTTAAGAAGATTACTATTACGAAATAATTATTAGTAAAGGACAGAGGTGTGTCATATGTTTGCAGACAGAGCGAAAATCTATATCCGCTCCGGTAAAGGCGGCGACGGCCATGTAAGTTTCCGCAGAGAATTATATGTTCCGAATGGCGGACCTGACGGCGGCGACGGCGGCCGTGGAGGAGACGTGATATTTGAGGTAGATGAAGGCCAGAACACCCTTGGCGACTACCGACACAGAAGAAAATATAAAGCAGAAGACGGACAGGAAGGCGGCAAAAAACGCTGCCATGGTGCCGATGGAAAAGATGTTGTATTAAAAGTTCCGGAAGGAACTGTTATCATGGATGCAGAATCCGGTAAAGTAATTGCTGATATGTCCGGTGAAAATAAACGCCAGATCGTATTAAGAGGCGGAAGAGGTGGCAAAGGAAACCAGCATTATGCGACTGCAACCATGCAGGTTCCGAAATATGCACAGCCAGGACAGCCTGCGCAGGAACTGGAAGTTCTTCTGGAGCTGAAAGTAATCGCAGACGTAGGTCTGGTTGGATTCCCGAATGTCGGAAAGTCCACATTCCTTTCCCGTGTTACCAACGCACAGCCGAAAATTGCCAACTATCACTTTACAACCCTGAGCCCAAATCTTGGTGTTGTAGATACTGAAAACGGTGGTTTTGTGATTGCTGATATTCCCGGTCTGATCGAAGGTGCTTCCGAAGGTGTGGGACTTGGACATGAGTTCCTCCGCCACATTGAACGTACCAGAGTCATTATCCACATTGTAGATGCAGCATCTACAGAGGGACGTGACCCAATCGATGATATTTACAAGATTAATAAAGAACTGGAAGCTTATAATCCGGAAATTGCTGCAAGACCACAGGTAATCGCAGCAAATAAAATCGACTGTATCTATACAGAAGACGGCGAAGAGAGCCCGATTGACAAACTTAAGGCAGAATTTGAGCCAAAAGGAATCCAGGTATATCCGATTTCCGCTGTCAGCGGTCAGGGTGTCAGAGAACTTTTATTCCATGTGAAAGAACTTCTTGACAGCTGCCCACAGGAACCTGTAGTATTTGAACAGGAATTCTTCCCTGAAGATATGTTGATCGGAGAAAACCTTCCATATACAGTAGAGCAGAGTCCTGAAGATCCGACAATTTTTGTTGTCGAGGGACCGAAGATTGAAAAGATGCTTGGCTACACAAATCTTGATTCCGAAAAAGGTTTCGCATTCTTCCAGAAATTCCTGAAAGAGGGAGGCATCCTGGAAGAACTTGAGAAGGCAGGCATTCAGGAAGGCGATACGGTGCGTATGTATGGTCTTTCCTTTGATTACTATAAATAGATTCAATAATGAAACAGATGTGGTAAGACGGATGATTTTGTCCGTTTGCAGAGAATAACAGAGGAAAATAAAAATGACAAGTAAACAGAGAGCTTATTTAAAAGGTCTTGCAATGACCATGGATCCAATCCTTCAGCTTGGAAAGGGTGGTCTTACTCCTGAGAACACAGCCGCAGTAGATGAGGCGCTTGCAGCCAGAGAACTGATCAAGATCAGTGTTCTTCAGAACTGCCTGGAGGATCCGCGCCAGATGGCTGAGGTTCTGGCAGAACGTACACGTTCCCAGATCGTACAGGTTATCGGCAAGAAAATTGTTTTATACCGTGAAGGCAAAAACGAAAAGAAAAAAATTGAATTACCCAGAAAATAATACGGAGTTTTTTATGGCTGACATCAAACACAGAATTGGTATTATGGGCGGTACTTTTGATCCCATCCACATGGGGCATCTGATTCTGGGAGAGAAAGCATACGAACAGTTCCGACTGGAAAAGGTACTGTTCATGCCTTCCGGAAATCCGCCTCACAAGAGAAACCGTCAGGGACGTGCCACAGATGAAGAAAGAGTTGAAATGGTCCGCAGGGCGATTACCGGAAATCCTCACTTTGAACTGTCGCTGACTGAAATGCATGAAAATGGTTATACTTACACTTATCATACACTGGAAATGCTAAAAGAGAAGAATCCGGATACTGATTATTATTTTATAATCGGCGCAGACTCCCTGTATGACTTTGATACATGGCGTGAACCGGAAAGAATCTGCAGAAACTGCATTCTGGTAACTGCTGTAAGAAATCATTTCACAATCGCAGAGCTCGAAGCAGAAATGAACCGTCTTTCGCTTAAATATAATGGCACATTTCTGACACTGAATACCACAAACCTTGATGTATCCAGCGAAATGCTCAGAAACTGGATCAGCGAAGATAAAAGTGTGCGTTACTATATTCCTGATCCGGTGATTGAGTATATCAGAGAAAACCAGATTTACAGTCTGGCCGAAAAGAAAGGATGATCTTCCGATGGCAGAGTATGATTTTATAAAAATGCAGAAAAAATTAGCAAAATATCTGGATGAGGATCGTTATGAACATACGTTGGGAGTTATGTTTACATGTGCAGCACTTGCCATGGTTCATGACTGTGATCTGATCACAGCCCAGACTGCCGGACTGCTCCATGACTGTGCAAAATGTATTCCGAACAAAAAGAAGCTGAAAATGTGCAGCCAGCATCATATTTCGGTATCTGAATTCGAACAGGAGCATCCTTTTTTACTTCATGCCAAGCTTGGAGCTTACGTAGCTAAGGCTAAGTATGATGTTACAGATGAAAATATTCTTTCTGCCATCACCTGGCATACTACCGGAAAGCCGGAGATGACACTGTTGGAAAAAATCGTCTATATTGCCGATTATATTGAACCAAAACGTGATAAAGCTCCTAATCTTGCAATTGTACGTAAACTGGCTTTTCAGGATCTTGACGAATGTATGTATAAGATTTTGGGTGATACACTGGCTTATCTGGAGGAAAATCCGAAAGATATTGATAATGCTACGAAAGATGCTTTCTTGTATTACAGGGATTTACACATGAAAAGACAGTCCTGAGTATAAATTGTCTCGACTGGCAGAGTTTTACATATAGGGGACAGCACAACAGGGAGAACAGATTACGGATATAAATATTTATTTAGAGAAGATATATGTAGCTATTCAATAGTCTGTTGATCATGAAGATATTGAACAGTTACAAAAGCAGATAGAAAGAGAGGTTGTTTCCATGAACAGAGAACTTGAAATGGCAAAACTTGCCTGCCGCGCACTTGATGAGAAAAAAGGAAAAGATATTAAGGTAATAGATATCCATGAAGTATCTGTAATTGCCGATTATTTTGTAATTGCAAGTGCTTCCAACCAGAATCAGGTTCAGGCTATGGTTGACAATGTAGATGAAACACTTGGCAGAGCCGGATTTGAAGCAAAACAGATTGAGGGAACCAGAAACTCCAGCTGGGTTCTTATGGATTACGGCGATATGATCGTCCACGTATTTGACGAAGAGAATCGTCTTTTCTATGACCTCGAAAGAATCTGGAGAGATGGTAAGGTTCTTGACGTTAATGAATTTCTTGAGAAATAAGTAGAAAAAATTGTTACTGTTCACTCTGTTCACAGCAACATGCTTGCGATGCACAGACTTTATGCTAATCGCATAAAGTCGCGCGGTATGTCTCGGGTTTTCTGTGACCTTCGTTCACAAAAAACGCCTCGCGGGATATTACCAGTGAACAGTAACGAAAAATTTACAGTTATTCGGTGTAGAGCTGCGTAGCGAGGCGGATGATTTTATCCGCCTGACTTTGTGAAATTTGCAAAATAAAATACAGAGGAAATCAGACATCATCATTAAGAGATACCTGATTTCCTCTGTTGTTTTTTTGAATTGATATAGTATAATTTGCAGTGTATGGGGACTTGCTTGATTCGGTGTAGAGCTGCGTAGCGAAGCGGATTGCGAATATCTGCCTGACTATTCACGTATCAGTTATATTACTCATACAAACGGAACACACCAAATACTTTGCCAAGAATCTGAAGACCTTCATGTACAAGGATTGGCTCCATTGTATCATTTTCCGGCTGGAGACGATAGTATCCTTTTTCTTTGTAAAAAGTCTTAACCGTTGCGGAATCATCCACCAATGCCACTACAATATCGCCATTCTCGGCATTTGGCTGTTTCTTCACAAGAACATTATCACCGTTGAAAATACCGGCGTTGATCATACTTTCTCCCTTTACTTTTAACATAAAAGTCTCTTCATTCGGCATATATTCAACCGGGATTGGAAAGTAATTCTCAATATTCTCCGTTGCAAGGATCGGCTCTCCGGCTGCGACATGTCCGACAATAGGTACGTTCACAACCTCACGCCTGGTAAGGTTAAAATCGTCATCAAGAATCTCGATTGCTCTTGGCTTGGTCGGGTCTCTCCGGATATAACCATTCTTCTCCAACGTTTCAAGGTGAGAGTGGACAGAAG
>OGOO01002216.1_pt1 | contig 14626 bp, 10 predicted proteins | sample 1552651 | NCBI WGS metagenome assembly OGOO01 (sample SAMEA2580118, study PRJEB22360) | human gut metagenome | biome: human gut; feature: human-associated habitat; material: faeces | place: Denmark | collected 2008/2010 | reverse complement strand
CCTCCTCTGCCAGTTCACGTACTTTCATATATACTACTTTCTCTTCATTGCTGATAATGTAATTATATACATCCATCTCCAACTGATTAAAAGACTTTATCATCTCATGCGTAAACATATGAATTCAGTTCCTTTCTATTTTTTCTCTCTATTCCATTCTTCTGATTATTCACTCAACAACTGGCTTGCTTCCTTCCAGCACTGCCGTCCTGCTGCCAGGATGGAACACGGCTGATCCAACGTGATCATTCCGCCCTCTGCTGTTGAGATAAACCCTCCGGCTTCCATCACGATCAGTGATGCTGCCGCATAATCCCACGGATACAGCATCAGTTCAAGATAGACTCCATTTGCGCCGGATGCCACACGGCAGATATCAAGTGCTGCAGAACCACCTGCACGAATTCCAAGGCTGTTCAGATACAGCTTCTTCGCATGGTCAAAGATTCTGTCTGTATCTTCTGTCTGATACCGTGCAGTTCCGAATGCAACCAGATTATCTGCAAGTCCTTTATCCGAACAGTGAATCTCTTTTCCGTTCAGCTTCGCCCCTTCGCCTTTCACAGCAGAATACATTTCTCTTGTGTAAGGGTTGTAAACACAGCCAAACAGCATTCTTCCAAACTTTGTCAGACCGACTGAGATACAACTGTGCTTGTAATCAAAGATAAAGTTCGTCGTTCCGTCAATCGGATCTATAATGAAGCAATATCCATCTCCAAGTTCCTGCTGCATCCCGTCTTCCTCTGCAAGGAATGTCGCTTCCGGTATAAGCTGACGCAGGTTTTGGATCAGATAAAACTGAATCTCCTTATCATGCTTTGTCACAAAATTTGCAGTTCCTTCTTTATCAAAAACTGTCAGTTCCTCGTCCTGTGCCTGAAGCATCAGTTCCCCTGCCAGTGTCACTATCTTCATGATTTCATCGTATAACATGTTGGTTGTAGTCCTTTCCTGTTTATTCATCCAATCTTACAGATTCCATTTTTCTATACTGCTGATTCTGCTAATACTTCTTTGTCTTTCTATCTTATCATGATTTTCTACATTAATCTATATAGAACAAAGAATGTGCTCGGCACATTCTTGCGCCTGCGGCGGTCGCTTGCGACGCCTACCTTGTACGCCGCAGTGCGCATCCTAAGCGGAGCGTTTTTTATATGTTAGGAAAGAACTTTCCTAACATATAAAAAAACATCTGCAACCGGCCAATTCAGGCTGTGCAGATGCTTTTTCGTATTTTCATCCTCTATTTCATCGCGTCTTTAATTGCTGTCAGAAGCTCATCATAAGTCTCATATGCCGGAAGTTCCGGATGATCTGCTTTGATCTGCTCTGTGCTGCGGAACAAGAATCCTGCCTTACTTGCCTGGATCATGCCAAGGTCATTGTAGGAATCTCCGCTTGCGATCGTGTCGAATCCGATAGACTGCAGTGCTTTCACAGTACTCAGTTTAGACTGCTCTACGCGCATCTTGAATCCTGTGATCTCGCCGTCCTCAGCTACTTCCAGACTGTTGCAGAACAGTGTCGGCCATCCGAGTTTCTCCATCAGCGGTGTGGCAAACTGTGTAAATGTATCACTGATCAGGATTACCTGGCTGAATGTGCGGAGCTCATCTAAGAACTCTCTCGCTCCCGGAAGCGGATCGATCTTTGCGATTGTCTCCTGGATCTCTTTCAGTCCGAGACCATGCTCTTTCAGAATTCCAAGTCTCCAATTCATCAGTTTATCATAGTCAGGTTCGTCTCTTGTTGTCTTCTTGAGTTCCGGAATTCCACTCGCCTCTGCGAATGCAATCCAGATCTCCGGTACAAGTACTCCCTCTACATCAAGACATGTTATATACATCGTAATATTCCTCCATCTGTTTCGTTCTCTAATCACTTTATTACTTTACTGTAATGTATTGATTTTAACATATATGCTACATATTTACTACTTATTTTTTTACGACAGTGAAAAAGGAGACCAGATATCTGATCCCCTTTCCCATCTTCTATTACTCCATAATAGGTTTCAGTGCTTCTGCAAGCTTCTCTTTCTCAGCTTCTGCCTCTGCAAGATCTTTACCAAGTGTTGTGTAGTAGATCTTGATCTTCGGCTCTGTTCCGGATGGACGAACGATTACTGTCTCGTTGTTCTCCAGCTTGTAAACAAGTACGTTAGCCTTCGGAAGTCCTGTTTCTTCTGTCTTCTCGTAATCGATCACGCTGGCTACTTTATATCCTGCGATCTCTTCCAGAGGATTCTTACGAAGATTTTCCATAATTCCTGACATCTTATCCATTCCGCTCAGTCCCGGGAATTCAAAGCTATCGATCTTGTTGAGATAACGTCCATACTGTGCGTAGATCTCTTCCAGTCTCTGTTTCAGTGAGCTTCCGATACTTCTGTAGTAAGCGGCCATCTCACAAATCAGCATAGATCCGATGATCGCATCTTTATCACGTACATAAGGTCCTGCAAGGTATCCGTAGCTCTCTTCAAATCCGAAGATAAAACGGTCAACTTCTCCTGCTGCCTCGAGGTTCGCAATCTGATCTCCGATCCACTTGAATCCTGTCAGTACGTTGCGAAGTTCTACTCCGTAATGCTCTGCAACTGCATCTGCAAGTGGTGTAGATACGAGAGATTTCACTGCTACCGGTTTCTCAGGCATTGTGCCTTTCTCGATACGTCCTGCTGCGATGTAGTCAAGAAGAAGAACTCCGACTTCATTTCCTGAAACAAGCTCATAGGATCCGTCCGGGCACTTCATAGCGATTCCTACACGGTCTGCATCTGGGTCTGTTGCAAGCATGAGGTCTGCGCCTGTCTCTTTCGCAAGATTCAGTCCCAGCTCAAGTGCTGCAAAGATCTCTGGGTTCGGGTAGCTGCATGTTGTGAAATATCCATTCGGGTACTCCTGCTCCGGTACGATTGTTACATCTGTGATTCCGATGTCTTTAAGTACACGTGTTACCGGTACTAATCCAGATCCATTCAGTGGGCTGTATACAAGCTTAAGTCCTGCACTCTTACACAGACCCGGACGAACCTGACGGGACTCGATTGCCTCATACAGTGCATCCTTACAGTCATCTCCTACGAAACGGATCAGACCTTCTTCAACTCCCTGAGCGAAAGACATATACTTCGCACCTGTAAGTACATCTGTCTTCTGGATCTCTTCGTATACGATTGCTGCTGCATCATCTGTCATCTGGCATCCATCCGGTCCGTATGCCTTATATCCGTTATACTTCGCCGGGTTGTGGGATGCTGTTACCATAACACCTGCGTTACAGTTATAATAACGTGTTGCAAATGAAAGTGCCGGTACCGGCATCAGAGCATCGTAAATTCTTACTTTAATTCCGTTCGCTGCAAGAACTCCTGCTGCTGTCTTCGCAAACACATCACTCTTGAGACGGCTGTCGTAGCTGATCGCTACTGTCTGTGTACCGCCCTGTGTCTTTACCCAGTTGGCAAGTCCTTGTGTAGCCTGACGAACAACGTAGATATTCATTCTGTTTGTTCCTGCTCCAAGAACACCACGAAGTCCGGCTGTTCCAAACTTCAGCGCAACTGCGAAACGCTCCTTGATCTCATCATCATTTCCCTCGATTTTTGCTAATTCAGGCATCAGATCTGCGTCTTCCAGGTCTGCTGTCATCCAGCGCTTATACTCTTCCTGATACATCTTAATCACTCCTATCATTTACTTAAAATGTAAAATTATTGCAATTCAGCCATACAACGTAAGACCATCAGTTTATGACCACTTCGTTGTATGGCTGAACTGTTTCTAAACTTTACAAGTCTAGTCATATTATACCATGCAGGTAGATTTACAGCAAGATTACTTGTCTATTTTAACAAGCATTTTCCATTACATAGAAATAATTCCCAATACATTTGCAATAGAACTTAATAATATAATAATCAGGCAGATCGGTGCCAGATATTTCATAAAGAACATGTATAATTTCTTTCTCTTAAATGCAGATGACTGCTCAATCTCCCTTGCAATCTTGTCAAATCCAACGGTACGAACGATCAAGAAGCATGTTGCAAGTGCTGCAAGTGGCATCATCACTGAATTTGTCAGGAAGTCAAAGAAGTCCAGACATGCCATTCCGAAAATCTGAATAAAGCTCAGTACTCCATATCCCATAGAAGATAAGGTTCCGATTATAAGCATAACAGCAACCATAAGGATACAGCATTTCGGTCTGCTCCAGTGAAGTTCATCCTGGAATGTAGATACGCTTGTCTCCAGAAGTGAGATTGCACTTGTCACTGCTGCAAGAAGTACCAATATGAAGAACAGGATACCAGCCAGCCTTCCAACGCCCATACTTGCGAATACCTTCGGAAGTGTGATGAACATCAGAGATGGTCCTGCCTGCAGATTGTCCGGGTTTCCACCAGAGAATGCAAATACAGCCGGAATGATCATAAGTCCTGCGAGCATTGCGATTGCTGTATCGAAAATCTCAACCTGTGTTGTACTCTTCTCAAGATCAACGTCTTTACCAATATAAGAACCATATGTATACAAAATTCCCATCGCGATTGACAGGGAGTAAAACATCTGTCCCATTGCCGCAACAACCGTCATTGCTGAGAAGTGCTTTGGATTCGGAATCAGGAAATACTTCACACCTTCAATTGCTCCCGGTCTTGTTACAGAATAAATTGCTACAATAACCGCAAGAATAACAAGGATTGGCATCATAATCTTAGATACTCGCTCTATACCATTCTCAACTCCTGCCAGGATAACGCAGAATACAAGAATAGAAAACACGATGAACCATGCTTCTACCTGAAAAGAATCTGAAATAAATTCTGTAAAATATCCGTCCTGTGCAACAGTCTGCACATTTCCTTTCAAATACTCTGCAAGGTACTTGATAACCCAACCACCGATCGAACTATAATACGGCACGATCAGCATAGGGATTATTGCATTGAGCCATCCGCCGATCTTAAATGATTTTGTCTTACCAAATGTCTGAAAAGCTCCAACCGGACTTTTTCTTGTCATTCTTCCAAGTGCTGTCTCTGACATGATCAGAACATATCCAAAAGATACGGTCAGAACCAGATAAACGAGAAGGAAGATTCCCCCTCCATATTTCGCAGCCAGATACGGGAATCTCCAGATATTTCCCAGGCCGACTGCTGAGCCTGCAACAGCAAGCACATATCCGATTTTACCCGAGAAGCTTGCTCTCTTTGCTGATTGTCCATTGTTACTCATAAATTGCCTCCCATCACATAACAGTCTGTACTGCTATTTTCCCATCTTTTTTATAGCCTATACTGTTCTATTCTACCATTCACAATCATGAATAGCAACAAAAAAGAGCGTTGACAGCGCTTTTTAAAACACATTTAAAATGCTATCTCGGCTCATTTTTATACGTTTTTATAATTTTCCTTCTATTTCTGCTCTTTCAAGCAATCTCTCAATCCCTATATTCCATGTTCCGATCTTCACTCCGGCATTGATCACACGCTTACATTTCCCTATTGTCTCAAATGCTTTCTGAAGCGTTTCTTCCCGAATCTCCTCAAACGGTTCTTCCGTGATCACTTCTGCCGCAAGTAATCTTGCCAGCCGGTAATCCATATCATTTTCATATAAAATACCTGCCGCAAACGGGATGTGCTCCTTCTGAAGTCTTCGATAAACCGGGATTCCAGTTCCGCCGGAAGAGATCACGAACACTTCCGGCTCACCCTCCGGCGCAGGAAGTTCAATACTTCCAAAAAGCGGGTCAAAATATCCATTATTGATTCCATACAATTCGCGAATGATTTCTTCTGTAAATACTTCTTCCGGGCTTCCGTAATGTGAAATCGTCTCGCCTTTGACACAGATGATCTTATCTGAAATCTTCTGTGCCAGATCGATTTCATGAAGAGACATAATCACCGTAATCTTCTTCTGCCTTGCCATCCGCTCAAGGATAGACAACAGCTCCAACTTATATTTTACATCCAGGAATGAGGTCGGCTCATCTAAAACGATCACATCCGGGTCCTGACAGATTGCTCTCGCCAGCAGAACACGCTGCTTCTGTCCGTCACTAATCGCATTAAAATCACGGTTGCCGAGCTCCTGCGCATGCACCGCCTGCATCGCCTCTTCCACCAGACATTCATCTTCCTGCGTCAGAATCCCAAGTCGTCCTGTGTAAGGATAGCGTCCGGTCGCCACAATATCATGACAAGTCATCAACTCTGTCTTGATCCGATCCGTCAACACGACCGCCATCTTAGACGCAAGCTCTTTGTACGGCAGTTTCAAAAGAGAAGTATCGTCAAAAAATACATTCCCTCCAACGACTTTCAACTGTCTTGTAATACTTTTCAAAATCGTTGACTTTCCTGAACCATTCGGCCCGATTAAAGTCACGATCTCCCCCTTGTTGATCCCGATATTAATATCACGGATCAGGGAGTTTCCATTATAACCTACCGACAGGTCTTTCATTTGAAAATAATAATCTACCATCTTATTTTCTTCCTCCCTTCGGTATCATCATATAGATAACGATCGGTGCACCCAGAATAGAAGTCACCGTACTGATATTCAATTCCACCGGTGCCAGTGCCATTCGTGCGATCAAATCACAGATCATACAGAACACAGCTCCCATAAAGAACGTTCCCGGTATGACCACGATCGGTTTTGACGTTCCAAATGCTTTCCTTGCAAGAAACGGAACTGCGATTCCCACGAAAGAAATCGGTCCCGCAAATGCTGTCACACACGCTGACAGAATACTGGAAAGCAAAATCAAAATCACGCGAAATGTCTTGATGTTGACTCCCATACTCTGCGCATATGCTTCTCCCAATTGATATGCACTGATTGGTTTGGACAGGAAAAATGTAAACAGCACCGCAAGTCCGACAACCACTGCTGCCACACGAATATTGCTCCAGCTCATTCCGGAAAAACTTCCCTGTGACCATCCGTGCAGATTCACAATATCAGAATCATCCGCAAATGTCACAACAAAATCCGTGATAGCCGAACAGATATATCCGATCATGATCCCCCCGACAAGAAGAGACGCCATATGCTGCACTTTTTTCGACATCAGAAGGATAAATCCCGTCGAGATCAGCGACCCGATAAATGCTGCAAGAATCAGTGTATACGAAGAAAATCTTCCGATATATTTCAAATACACGATCATTGTAAGTGCCACGACCATTTTCGCTCCGGAAGAAATTCCGAGAACGAAAGGTCCGGCAATAGGATTAGAAAAAAATGTCTGCAGCAAAAAGCCTGAAAGAGACAATGCACCACCAAGCAGCGCTGCCATCAGAATTCTCGGAAGACGGATCTTCCATATAATATTGTACTCTGTCGCCGCTCCTTCTTTCAGAAAGAGAATGCGCAGAATCTTAGGCACCGGAATATGAACATTTCCGGTATTGATATTTAGCACTGTCACAACACAAAATACTGCTGCAAGAATCAGAAATACCGCTGTGTATCTTGTACGCCGTCTGAAATTTTCCTGATGAAAACTTGTCTGCTCCATTCTTCTACTCCATCTTTTCAAGAAATGTCATCTGAGATGCATCACCGTCTGTCAGCATCAGATGCATATCTTTGATCAGCTCTCCGACTGTATCTGTTGCCTGATATAAGTTCTTTCCGGTATACCAGACATTTCCGTCTTTCACCGCCTTGAATTCGGAGAACAATTCATTCTTTGCTTCCAGTTCACTGATACTATTTACCTGTCCGTCGATCGTCCCGTTGTAGATCAGATAATCTGCATCTACAGCAGTCGCATAGAATTCCTCCATCGTCAGTTTAACAGATGGTGCGTTACTGTCCGGATTCTTCAGATCTTTGAACGCATATCTTCCACCTGCGATTTCAATCATTGACGGAATATAATCGTCAGATTTTCTCACAACGATTGAACCATCCGTACTCACATAGAAATAAGCAACCGTCTTTTCCGTGTTCTCGAATCCTTTCAGTTCCTCGATCACGTGAGCCTGCTGGTCAAAAAATGTATCCGCTTCTTCCTCTTTATTCAGAAGCGCCCCATAAAGCTTGATCCACTCGGTTCTTCCAAGCGGATGTGACTCATAACTGGAGTAGTCTACAAATACCGGAATCCCAAGATCTTCGATCATTTCCTGTACCTTCGGTGTATGAAGGATCATCGTTGATTCGATTGCCAGATCACAGTCTCCGTCAACGAGAGTCTCATAATCCGGTTCGCTGTATTTTCCCGCAAATGTCATCGCTCCGGATTCCATTGCTTCCTTTGCACTCTCTACATACCAGCCGGAAGCCTCAAGCCCGGAGAATTTCACCTTGTCAATTCCGCCGATTGCATCAAACAGAGACATGGATGCTGTCGCCGCCATATAAATATTCTCTGTCGGCTGCTGGATCACAACAATATCATCCGCCAGATTTTCCGGTTCTTCTTCACCTTCCGGAACGATCAGATATTGCTTATCTTCATGGACATCGATCAACTTATATCCATCCTTATAATAGTATACATCGAATTCTGTCGCGTAAGTCAGATCCATTGTAGATTCATAAGTAAGCCCTTCGATCTCCGGTGCTTTTTTTGTCTTGTCGGCTGCATCTTTGGTCTTATCCTTTGTTACATCTGCACCTGCTGAATTATTACCGCTGTTTCCACCGGAGGCTGCGGTAGAACCGCAGCCTCCGAGCAGAAGTGCAGCTGAAAGCATTAACGCTGTGATTCTGCATCTTCTTATCTTCATTCTATTTTTCTCTCCTATTTCTCTGCCGCTGCTACTGCCGCATCAAACTTCTCGTTCGTCAGCTCTTCACATCCGTAGAGAACACCGTAAACCTTGATCCACTCCTGCTTTCCAAGTTCTGTCTTTTCCTCGGAAGAACGATCAACAAAAACCGGAATACCAAGCATTGCAAGCTTTTCTGTCAGCTCTTCGAACTGTTCCGTCTTCTCTTCTACTGTCAGAGTCTCTTTTGTATCTTTACTGTCTTTATCTGCTATTTTGTCAGTATCTTTCGCTGCATTTTCCTCAGAATCTTCTCTTGGAAGAATATCTCCTGTAAACAATGCAAGATTCACTTCACTCTTCACAAAATTCTTCAGTTTCAACTTGTCCGCTGTTCCTGCATATGCAACTTCAGCATTCTTCTCTCCGTCTTTTGCTTTCATCTTATCAGCAATCTCGGATACTGTACAGTCTTTACTCTTCATTCCAACTGCCGCAACATTGTCAAGAAGATCGAGATCTTTCATCGTATTCAGAATCTCATCAGACTCTGCATAAGTATGATCTACAGGTTTCTTCACAATGATCATATCCTGCTCAAGACCAACCGGAACTTCCACATCCTCCGGAACGATCAGATATTTCACAACATTTCCCTTGTAAAGCTCTGCTGCCAGTTCCTGTTCACTTGTGCCGTTGTTATCCGAAGCTGCGGATTCCTCGACAGAAGCATCTACTTTGCTTTCTGCATCTGAGTTCTTAGAATCTTCTGATCTATTGATCGTAACAGAAGCTACTTTCTTCTTGGAAGACTTCTCTTTATCTTCTGCAGACTTCTCATTTTCAGACTTTGTTTTCTCTGCTTTTTCAGGGTCTCTTGCTGTGTCCTTCGTCATATCGATTTCAAGAAGTACAATCCCCTGATCATAATGATAAATCTTGAAATATTCTGCATAGTCAAGCTTTGTCTCTGACTGATATTCCAAACCTATGATTTCAGGTGCTTTTTCATCCAGCTTCTGGTTACTGCTTGTTGAAACATCTGTTCCGTTTGCAGATGTTCCTCCATTCGCCGCTGCAAGATAAATGAAAATCGTATATTCTATCTCATGTGCGACAGACATTTTATCTGTCATTCCAATAATCTTATTGTTCTGATTCAATGCAACCGGGATAACAGCTGTCGCTGATCCGCCGCCCTTTGTTGTGTAATACTTATTTCCGTTCGCTTTCACATACTGATAATGATCACTGCTGAACACGAGCGTTGCATAAGCCTGTCCGTTCTTAATCGTTACTTTATTACAAGTGATTTGAACCTTACCTGTTCCACCTGACCAGGTAAAACGATCCGGAGTATATACACCATCTTTCAGTGTTGTTCCACTGTCTACATGAGAAGTAGAGCCGCTTGTGTCGGATTCGTATTTTGATACATTATCTGCTTTTCCGTCATTTCCATCTGTTTTTCCTGAATTAGTTCCAGATACAGAACCGCCTGGGAAAGCAGAATTGTTCGTTCCTGTATTACCAGTATTATTGGAACCACCAGTAGTTCCGGAATTTCCTGTGTTTCCGTTGTTTCCTGTATTTCCGGAATCACCTTTATTCTCTGAGTCTGTGGAATTAAGATCGGCAATCTTCTTCATTGTCTCTGACTGGAAAGTCAGCATTCTGTCATACCAGATTCCTTTTTTAATGGAATATGCTGCTACTGCGATTTCCTTATCCAACGCTTCTACCGGAACAGTATAAGTATATTTTCCTTCTTCATTCACCTGATATGGAATCCAGGATGACTGATCTGCGCTTGCAGCCTCTTCCTTTGTTCCCATATACAGATAGCCGTAACCGGTTCCGCTTAATGTAAGCACGGCACTCATTTTTCCGTCTTTTGCTGTCAGGATACAATCCACTACTTTAAACATGGAAGAACTGGAAGTTACGTCCATACTGTAGATTCCGTTTGCTACTGTTGCTTCCGGTGCTGGATTCGGATTTGGAACCGGGTCCGGTGTCGGTGTTGGCGTTGGTGCCGGATCCGGTGTTGAAGTTTCTCCCGAATTCGGAATGTACATCCATAAGTACTGTTTGTCATACCAGGTCTGATCTTTTGACTTTCTCAAAGATACCGGAATTGTCTGGCCTGCTTTTTCTTTCGGAACATTGAAATGAAATGTCCATGCACCTTCTTCATCCTTTGTTCCTTCTATAACAGATGCTTTCAACAAGTCATCTTTTGAACCAAGATATAGCGCATCAAATCCTGTGTTGTTTGTCTTGATCGTAATATCAAGTTCGCCATCCTTTTCAACAACTGTTGATTCACTGACCTTGAACATCTTGAACTCTTCAGCGTCTTCTTTTACTACTTTCACAGATTCTCCTGTTACAGAAGGAGCCTCCTGCAATGGCGGAAGTTCCGGTTCCGGAGTATTCGTAGAATCGTTAGAATCCGTAGAAGGTTCTGACTTGCCTGTCTCATCTTTTATCTGTGTATCCTTGTTATCAGTTTTTTCGTCCGCAACCTGATCTGAGACAGTTGTGCCTGGATTTTTCCCGGTGGTTTCTGTATCTTTCTCTTCTGAGTTATTTTCTAAGTTGTTTTCTGAATTATTTTCTGAGTTATTCTCTAAATTTGGTTTTGTTTCTGCTTCGATTGAATTCTGATCATCTGATTTATCCGAAGAATTATCAACTTTATCAGATTCCTCTGTCTGATCTTCTTTAACATTTCCTGCGTCTTCTATCTGACTCTCATCTTGTTTCTTATCTGTATCAGCTTCTTCCACCTCAACAGTTTCCTGTAAATTTGTCTCATACTGCTGCTCATTTTCTGCCGCATATGTTCTTGTATAAGACAATGGTGAAATCATCATAGAACCTGTCAGCATAAGCGCAAGCCATCTGCTCTTATTTTTCATTTCTTTTTTGTCTCCTCTTAAGTTGTGAATTATAAAATACGGAAAATGGATAGAATTATCTTGAATCAAATGAATGATTGCTGGTCACACGTAATGCGAACAGTAAGAATGGTTCTTTCGGTACAATCAATTACTCGTGATCTGGAATTCGTATATTCCCCGCACCAACGGCCGGCAGGTTTCCTGACTTACAGATCTTCTATACAGAACACCTTCCCGGTCTCCCAGTGGATGTGTGGACTCTCCACACTTGTCTGTATAGGAGCGGTCTTCTGAAATCTAATTTCTAAGAAGACCGCATCTCTGCTCACAGTGACGAGTTCGTACAGGTCTTGCACCTGTTTCCCTTTTACCTGTTTCGATCAGGATATGGAAATATATTCTCTGATCAAACAGCACCGAACGCTATTATTTCTGACTAACTATAACATTTCATTATATTGAAGTCAACTATTCCGCCTTCACGGCCCAGCGCATCTTCGTAGATCTTGCTCTTCCGTTCTGTGCACATTCCTGCGCTGACGGACGTACAACATCCCTTGCATATTCGGAATAGATTCCTTCTTTATATCCTGCTTTGAGTGCTTTCTTTACAAGCTTGTCCTCTCCGGAATGGAATGTAAGAATTGCTACTCTTCCGCCCGGTTTTAATGCTCCCGGGAGTTTCTCCATAAATTCATACAGCACTTCGAATTCATTATTCACATCTATGCGAAGTGCCTGGAATGTTCTCTGACAAGTCTTTTTGATAATGTCCTTCTTTTCTTTATTATTTGGAAGGAAATCTAAAGTCTTCTCGATGACATTTCTAAGCTTTGTTGTTGTATCAATGCGATTGCCCTTGCGGATCTCTGTTGTGATCGCTTTCGCCAGCTCTTCGCAGTATGGCTCATCTGAATTCTCGTAAAACATTCCGGCAAGCTCTTCCTCGGAAATGTTATCAAGGCGCTCTGCTGCGCTGATTCCCTTCTCCTGGTTCAATCGCAGATCCAGCGGTCCGTCAACTTTGAAGGAAAATCCTCTCTTTGGATTGTCGATCTGCATAGAGGAAACTCCAAGGTCCGCAAGGATAAAATCAAATCCTCCAACTTCTTTCGCAATCTCATCGATCGTGCAGAAGTTCTGCAGACGGATACTTAAAATATCTTCTCCGAATCCCTGATCTGCCAGACGTTTTCTTGTCTTCGCAGACTCTTCCGGGTCAACATCTGTTGCATAGATGTGCCCCTCACCTTTCAGACATTCCAGCATGGCTTTCGTATGTCCACCGTATCCGAGTGTCGCATCGAATCCAGTCTCACCCGGCTGGATTTTCAGGAAATCCAGGATCTCATTTACCATGATAGAAATGTGCATTCCGGCAGGAGTATTTCCTTTCTGGATTACATGCGCGATTGTATCCTTGTATTTCTCCGGCTGTAACTCTTTATATTTCTCCTCGAATTTCTTCGGGTATTTTCCTTTATATCTCACACGACGCTTGTGCGGTGTCTGTGATTCTTGTATGTTCTGATTGTTCTGTTCGCTCATTTCGCTCTCCTGTTCTTATCTTTACAACGTACGTACAGTATACCATGAAAGTTATTCACAATATACCATGAACTTTGAAATGTTTTCCACATAAGTCTGCATATTTTTCACCTATTCACATTTCTTTACCGGAACCTGCATGGATTCGCTATTTTATCCGGCTGCATATCTTACTGCCACGTTCATCACTCCGGCAAGCATCATCACAACCACCGGATTCAGTTTCGTCTTACGAAGCAGTAACAGACAGATTCCGAAGATCACCACCATAGACCATTTTGTCGCCGTAAACTGCACAATTCCATCTGTCCAGAATGCAGTGTGCAAAATTGCGATTCCTGCGGATGCGATCAATGCGACAACTGCCGGTCTTAAGGATTCCAGTACGCTCTGGAACATTTTCATTTTCTTATATCTTAAATAAAACCATGCGATCAAAGTTACGATAATACAAGACGGCAGAATGCACCCACAGGTCGCCGCAACAGATCCCGGAACTCCCGCAATCTTGCTGCCGACAAATGTTGCCGCATTGATTGCAATCGGCCCAGGTGTCATCTGGGAAATCGTGATCAAATCTGTGAATTCTGTCATCGTAAGCCAATCGTGCTGCGACACTACCTGTTCTTGGATCAGAGGCATCGCCGCATAACCGCCACCAAAGCTGAACAGTCCAATCTGAAGAAAGCTTAAAAACAATTTCAAATAAATCATTTCTCTTCACTTCCTTTCTTCGTGATCTTTTTCTCAATTAATGCGCGGAGTACTCCGACAATTCCACAGATCAGAATCACATAGACTACATTTACCTCAAATACGCAGGAAGCTATAAATGCCCCGACCATAAGTACGTATGACAAAGCATCTTTCTTCTTCACGATTCCGGCACCCATGTCATATGTCACGGATGCGATCACAGCTCCTACTCCGGCCTGCATTCCTTCGAGCATCAAGCTGATGATCTGGTTACTTCGAAATGCCTGATAACCGGCAGAAAGTATCGATATAATAAGAAATGGTGGGATTACTGTCCCGGCAATTGCTGTCAGAATCCCCGCAATTCCAGCCAGTTTATATCCGATCACGATTGCTCCGTTCACTGCGATTGCTCCCGGTGCCGACTGCGCGATTGCCACAAGATCCAACATTTCTTCTTCCTCAATCCAATGATATTCATCTACGAACTTTTTCTTCATCAGGCTGACGATCACATAACCTCCACCAAATGTGAACGCGCTTAAGTAAAAGGTTGACCAGAAAATCTTCCACAATTTCTTATCTTGTTTTTTCCCTTGCGTTTTTTCTTGTTGTTCTTCCATATATATTGTCCTCGTATATTATGATTATGCGAATTACATAGCACTAGAGCGTGTTTGAAAAATAAAAATTGCACAAACCAAATGTTGCATTTCCCTTT
>OGOO01002204.1_pt1 | contig 14714 bp, 8 predicted proteins | sample 1552651 | NCBI WGS metagenome assembly OGOO01 (sample SAMEA2580118, study PRJEB22360) | human gut metagenome | biome: human gut; feature: human-associated habitat; material: faeces | place: Denmark | collected 2008/2010 | reverse complement strand
AACACTCTTGAGCTGACCGCTGGCAGATTGCACGAGGACAGAAGAACCTTCCTGAACAACCCTGATGCGCTGATCAGTATCGACAGATGTCACATCTGTACTTCCATAACGGCTTCTGATAACAAATCTGCCTAATGAGGTCTCGGCATCCGCAATCATGACAGGAGAATCGAGTGAATAATCGGCACCCGAAAGCATATCATGGAGAACATATCCGCTCATATCAACACCCTGAATAGGTTTTACCTCGATACGGATGCTATCCTTTTGCGACAGATAGATTCCTAAAGGTGTATCTCCAGTCATCGGAAGGATATCGTAAGCCTGACTCTGCTGAATACCAAATACCTTCAAAGGTGACTTCACTTCACTATCCAGAAGAGTTGGAACCCATACAGAGTTCTTGAAAGAAGAACCGGCAGAAACATCATAAGCAGTTTCTGAATTCTCCATCACCAGCATAGCTGCTGATTTGCTTCGCGTCTTCAGGCTTTCCACGCACACTTTCAGTCCCTTGGCTTCAGTAGGTTTACTTTCCTCAGTAGCCTTCTTGCTTCCACCAATCATTTCTGGGGTGAGCAGCAGGATGATTTCCGTACTCGGCTCATCTTTTGTGGTAACATAGAATGCCTGCATTGGGGCGATGGTGGTAGCGTTGCCCGTAGAAGCAACCTTGCTTACAGTCTGCTCTTCCATACCTCCTGATTCATTCTCTACTTCCACCTTCACACTGTTCACGTTCTCATTCACCTCCAGGAACTTCTTGATATTCAGGCGGCTCATGAATGGGTTGCCCAGCACGAAGGTCTGCGTAGGAATATCCGATTTCAGCGTAATATAATACTCGCTCTGCCCCACGAACACCGTGCGGTTCTCCGTCACTTCCTTGCCTTCCGACAGATACTTATATTCCATCGTCAAGTTGCCTTCCTGCGGAGAATCCGATTCGTAGATGAAGCGATTTATCTTATCTGCATCTTTCGTCACTGTTTCACTAGCCACTTTCTCCTGATCGTAATCCACGAAGTAACTATATTCTTTATGCGCCTTAGGCAGGCGGATACTGACCTTATTGGTAGCCGGCAGATTGCCGTTGTCTATCCACATAGAGAAGCCTTCACCCATGCCGTAAGGCTTAGCCACGGCATTGAAGTTGTGCGACCAGGTGGCCTCGTTCACGGCAAGCGTTTCATCCTTCAAGCCTGCATTCCCCTTGCTATCGAGAGAATAGATCTTACCCGGATGCGCAGCCGCCCAGAGGCGCTGGTAGATGCTCGGATTGAAGCGCTGTTCCTTCCAGTTTCCTTCGTTCAGATCCTCGAAGTATTTCGCCTTCGTGGTGTCGGCAGGCATGAACATATCGCCCGTGTACATCTGCTTGAGCGGTGCACTCAGCAGATAGTAATGGTTCGGCTTCTGCTCCAGCTCTACCCACGCCTTGCGATAGTTGAGCGATGGCACGTTATCCACCGCCGAACGGGGTTCGAAGAAGATGTCCTTGCAGCAGTAGTCGGCTGGCTTCACTGGCGTGCCCAGCATTGGGAAGTTATCGGCATCCGACGAGATGATGGCGTTGGTGCAGCAGTAAGGAGAACCGTCGCTCCAGTTGTCCCACTTGTTCCATTCATTGGTAGATGCACTCGGAAGCCATCGGGTCTGTAATGGATGAACCTGATATACTACTGAAGAGAGTGGCGTCCAGCTGCCGTCGAAGAAGGTGAGCTGATATTCGCCCGGCTTCTTGGTGATATAAGAATATTTTATATTGTTCTTGGTGTCTGATGTAGAATGCAGAGACACGATGCCATTATCTCCCGCATTCTTATCACCGAAGTAAAGATGATAATCTACTCCGGTCAATCCGGTAGCAGTTACGACAATCGTATCTCCTACGCATACATTGTTGACAACGATATCATCTACACCATTTACGCACGAGTTGTTGTCCTTACAGTCAGGAATACCATCATTATCAATATCACCACGTGTCACGAGTCCGTAGAATTTCTGCACATCCAATGCGCCTACAATTTTGCCTAAAGTAAATCGCACCTCGTCATACGCTTTCTTTGGCTGAAGGAAGAGGATATTCTTATCGCCATAACCCGCTACTTTAGCGGAAATCACCTTCCAGTCGGTAAATTTATCTCCCGTAGAATTACCGTCTTTGAAGGTTTCTACCGTTAGCCAGTCTCCTACGTTTACGGCTGCCAGGAAAGTCTTGTTGTCAATGACAATTCCCAGCTGATGATGATAGTCGAGTGTTCTACCCATCTTTACGGCGAATGTTTGACCAACTCCCAGACTTACCGTATTGGCAACCGCCATATAGGTATTCAAGTCATCATCCACCAGATAACCTAAGTTATCATCTACAGTAGCCACACTCACCGCTCCGCCAAATTTGGTTTCATTAGCATTGATGGTAGTATGTGAATGATTATGCGACATCACCATACTGCTACATGCAAGTGGCGAAGAACAGTCGTCGGAAGCCTCCTCGATAAAGGCATAGTAGATACGGAGTTTAGAAACGCCCAGATTGACTGCACCCGAATACCAGAGTTGGAACTCGTCCATCTGGGTTGGCTTTCCATTCTTGTCAATGGAAGGCACCTCGATGGAATATCTCACTTTCTGCACTTTCTCTGAACCTATCAGGTCGGCACTGATGGCATTGTTCTCGTCTATCAGATGGCGATATATTTCCTCGCCGTTATGATAGCATCTTATATGCAAGAACTCCAGTGCATGCAGGTTCAGCACCGTTCCCGTGGCTTCTACCACGAATCCGATGCGCTTGGGTTGAGCTCTCTTGACGGCTTCCGGCTCTGATTCACCTTCGTGTCGGCCGGTAGCATCATATATCAGACTATTCTCCTCTATTCTTTTGATACCGATGATGCCCAGGTTGTTGCCCAGGTTGAGACCGCTGATGTATTCTGCATACGAAGTATCATCCTTGTTGAGAATATTCTGAGGATTTTGGAGGTCGGAAATGGAAATCAGCGAACCTGAGGTAGCGTGCTTGTCGGTGGAGAGAGCATAGACGGCTTTTTCAGTATCGTTGATAAGCGGTTTGCCGCAAGTTGTATTTCCATCATTAAAACCACCTACGGTAATGGTGGTTTCATCATAACATCCGTCCTGAGCCGTGGCCCCGAAGGTATATTTACCAGGTCCCAGATTGGTAACTTGACCAGCAGAGGTAACCTTTACAGGTGTGGTGGCAAGAATATCGTTATTTTTCAAATCCCATGCATTCACCAGCTTCCATGTTACGCTCACCTTGGGGTTGGAGCGAAGGTTGAAGGAAGTCTGCGATGGGCAGACATTGCTGCTGATGGTAGGGTTGATGGGACACCGGTGGGATACATCTGGAGCCATTCTTACGAATCCGTAATGGATACCCATGGCGCCCACGTTGACTCCGAGCACCGTGAGGAATCTGATTTCGCATCCCGAAAACGGCACCTTTGCCTTGATGCTCACCGTTCCGTCGCCAATCTGCACCAGCGAGAGGTTGAGCACCTGGGCAGAAATGGTCTCTTCCTGCACCTTGTTTCCCTTGTGGTCGAAGAGCAGCACGTTAATCCATGTACCCGCCGTGAGGCTCAGCACAGCATCCATCTTGTATTTGAAGCCTGCCTCCATACCCGCCTCGAATGCTTCGCCTTGCGGGTTCTTGTCGTTCTTCATCATAAACTTGGCTCCTCCCTGGTAACCCACGTTAAGAAGAGGGACGATGGTGGCGAAATTGTCCAAATTATCATCTGTCATCTTCTTTATATCGTCGTCCAGGAAAGGCAGGGGGATGCCGAGGAGAATAGGGCGCCAGCCTTTCATCTCTTTGAGCGACACCTGCTTGTCGCCCTCGGAATATTCGTTGTATTTTTTGATGCCTCCATCGGTGATGGTAAACTCCGTAGATTCGCCCACGAAGGCATATTTGATTTTCAGAATATTCGCCACTTCTGCCTGGATACCGCCCGAGCAGTCGAGACTGATTTCATCGAAGAGCCAGTCGCTTTCTGCCGTCAACATAGCGCAGATGTTGTCGGAACCCGGTATCTGGAGCAGCTTCAGTGTTACTCCCGAACCATCCTGTCCTTCTCTCACCGCCTTTACGCCCTGCAGCTTGCCGTCGCGATAGAATCCGATGGAGAAAGCCTTGATTACATCGAGGCTGAGCACGCTGCTGCCCGAACCTGCTACGATGGTATAGCCTGCCACCGTGCCCTTGGAGTAGTAATTGTCCATATCTCTTACGCTCACAATCGGGTCAACGGTTACACCTGCTCTTACCACTGAGTTTACCTGTGCATAGTTGTCGAGTGAATCGTCGGTAAGGGCGCCCATATCCTTTGCCCAGCTGCCTACGCCTACCACACCAATCAATTTGTTAATGGTGCACGATTCGCCTGTAAGGGCACGGCGGTTGCGCAGTTCACGGAATGTCATGTTGCCATATTTGGGGTCATTGTTGAACTCCACAAAATGGTCCTGCTGCTTGTCGATTGGCAGATCATCCCAGTTGTTGGTCCAGATGGGTTTCTTGCATTCCATGAACGAGTCTCTAACGGCAGCACTCTCGAAATAGGGACTGGTGTTGTCATCCTTGGGTTGTGCCGCCTGGATAGAGGCGGGCACAACCATCAGGAATGCCAACAAAAATGATATGAAAGTTTTGTATATAAAATGCAGTTTCATTGTCTGTTTGATTTTAAAACATAGCATAACGTCTTGATAATTCTCTTGATCTTATTCGAGCAAATGTCTGGAGTCTGTAAGTTTGCTTTGATCAGCGTATGTGAAGACATATTTATGGTTTCGTCTCAGATAGAAGAGGTTGCTGACTCCATCTACCACGATAACGCCCGTGGCTGCTTCAGAAGACATCATATCCTTTGCCTTTATCTGATAGTTGTGGGCGTGAGGATAGGCATCGAAGCCTATTCTCACGGCAAGATGGGTCTTGCCTGGCAGCACAAATGCCTTGAGCACCACTTCCTCGCCTTCACCCGGGAAGGGGGCATAGGCAATGGCGGTATAGGAGCCTCCCTTTTCTGAATACTTTTTGATAGGTTCCCCACCCTGCTTAAAACCGTCGTAGCTGGTAAGAGGCATCTGGGTAAGCACGGTGTCGGCAAGTAGGCAATACCATTGCGTCTGCGCTGTAATGCTGTAATGGGCGGCAGAAGTGATATGAACCTCCACTTCTGCCATGCCTCTATAGAGTGTTCCTACAAGCGGCGTAGGGGTGTTGTTTCCCAGATTTTCCTTCTGGTAATCAGCAGAAGAGATGATTGGATTTTGGGTATCATCCCCCTGCTGGTAGAGGGTGCCATAGAAAAGCTGCGGCACCGTGATGAGCTGGCGGCTCAAGCAATCTACATGATGCAGTAAGAGACCTTTTTTTTTCAGATATTCAAGCCAGTTGTTGGGTGTGTCGGTTTTGTCACCATCGACCAGGTAACTCGCAAACGTGGCCTTGAACTCCTGAAATGTAGTACCTTTTTTTTTAAAATTGAGCATTTCCGTGGTAACCACATTGTTTTCCTCATACTGCGGATAGGGCGATTTCTCCTGGCTATTGTAAGCGAGGGCAATGATGCGATATTCGTAGCCCCTGCTGATGCCGAAGGTGCCCTTTACCACATAGTGCCTGTGGGGGGTTCCCGAAAGATAATCGTCTTTCTTGCCGTCTTCTACCGTGGGCTTTCCGTTAATCACCCTGTCGTTGGTAGGGTCGTACTCGAAGCCCTGGATATCGTTGACTGCGGCATCATAGGTTGCAGAATTTTCTCCATTGTTCTGAACTCTTCGGCGAAAAGCTATCAGCCTTACGGCATTGACTTTGTCGGTCTCGGCATAACCGTTGTCCTCGCCTGTTGTGCCCGACGAGGAAGAGGATCCTGCACCAGGAGGAGCTACACGGGTGTTTCCGCCCCCCTGCCCTGCATTGCCATCGCTGCCGCTTAATCCGCCCAGAGTGATGGTGAAGGGAACAGTCGTAATCTCATCTTCCTTTTCAGAAGGCTGATTCATGCCTGCATCTCCATTGCTGCCATCTGGATAAGGTGGCAGATCGGCATCGCTGCTGCATCCCGCGGCTAGTGCGAGGAGGAAGCAAAAACCTGCCGCCATGCCTGTCCTGATGGCGTTCATCTTGATGAAGCTTATCTTACAGATGCTAAATCTTGATTTCTGCATATTCTATTTCCGTTTTTATGCTGTTTTGTAACGTTTATTCTGTTATAAAATCATGTCTTTTTTCGAAGGCTGGTTCTATCTCAATGTTCACGTCGGTCATCACCGGCTCGTAATACTCCTTCAGGTCGTATGGCTGGTTCACGGTCTTGCTCTTGGCTCCCAGGCTATACAGGTGGTTTGCCTCGATAGGGAACTTGAACTTGTCGCCAGTGGTTGTAGACTTCCTGATGTTGTCGTACCTGTGGTGCGTGCCATCCGTGTAATGCAGATAGAAGGTGGTCTCGTTCTCTGCCGAGTTCTTGCTTTTCTGCATTTTTTCCTCTGGTGTAGGCATCATGAAGTTGCTTATCATGTAGCTGTTTGCCTTCCAGTCTTTCTGGGTGTCTTCAGCCCGTTTGAATATGTTCTCTGTAGCATCTACGGTCCATCCGTTTGAGGGGGTGAGGTCGATGGTGCCCAACGTCTGATAAGTCAACGAATCAGCATCTGCTGGTGCCTGCTTCTTCCTTATCAGCGTTTCGGTGGTGATGCCGGTGGCTACAACGGATAGAGAGGTGGGCTTGAAGGTAACGGTGCTCACGTCTCCTGCTGCATTCGACTCCACCTGTGCCGGGATGTTTTCTACGTAAATCATCAGGCCAGCCACGTTACGGCTGGCGGTCAGCGTGCGGTGGAAGTATTTCGTTTCTTCCGTTACGAGAACGGGGGCTTCCTCGTGTGTCTTCTCGTCTTGCAGGATGCCACTAAACAGCTCTGTGGTATTGAGGATACCGAGTTTGGCGCTGTTTTTTGCCTGCTCGGTGAGGGCGATTCTTGCGTCCTCCAGTTTCGTTACGTTTTCAGTGAATTTGGGTTCTGTAAGTACTTTCTTCGTTGCGTATTTGTCATCTCTGCCTATGGCTAGGAACTGGTAGTAGTAGCCGTTCTCCAGATAGGGTTCGAAGGTGTATAGATGCTGCTCGGGCATGTTCTGGTGGTCGGCAGAATAGTAGGGTTCTGTATTGTTGAATGCGTCAACAGAATAGTAACCATTCTTGGCTGCTTCCGTTTCAATAGGGGTGCAATAGGTATATGCTTCTTCTGAGGTGCCCTTCTTTTCTACGGGGCATCTGAAGACGAAGATTCTCATATCATTCACTTGCTGTGCTCCATCCCATGTATCAAGTTCTCGTGAGCCGGTAACGACACCTGCGCTTACACCCACTCTCATGTTCAACTTCACGGCATGCGATCCATCGGCGAGGGTATCAGGCGCATCATTGCCTGCGCTGCAGCTCATTAGGAGACTGGCTGCGAGAATTACATTTAAACTGTTTTTTATAGATTTTCTCATCATATTCGCCTATTCGATTTCAATGTTCGCCTATTCGATTTGAATGGGAATTACGTATAAAATGAATGATAAATTAAATATTGTGATGTTGGGATAGTAAGGGATGCGAGTGCCTATAGCGGGCACTGTGCATCCCTTGGATATATTTTTCTTAATACTGCCTATATTATGAGCACGTAATAAGATTAATCACCCAGCACCAACTTGTGGATAGCCTCCCAGTTATCGTTCACCTTCAAGATGAGGTTCTGAGATTTGCTCAAGTCTTCTGGCTTGTCAGGATCTGGTTTATCAGGATCTGGATCTGGTTTTGGATCTGGATTTGGATTACTTGGGTCTGGATCTGTCTTACCTCCATTAGAAGGCTTCACACCCAAGTTGTACATGTGGTTACGAACCACGTTGAAGATAGAAGCGCTTTCGTCTGCAACATTTCCATTTGTGTCATCATGATTTAGATCTGAAGTTGGGATAGAGACGGTCCAAGTCTTGATGATATTGCCATCGGCATCCAAGAGCTGAAGCTCCATGGTGCTCTTGCCGCTAGTTAAATTAAATGGAATGACGAAGTTGCTTCCGAATACAGAACCCTTAACTATGGTAGTCTTTACATCAGAAGGGTGATTCCAGGTATCTTCAGCATTCAACAGACCGTCACTGTTTTCATCACCTTTAGGGAACCATGTATTCAAATTGATAGAGTAGAGCACATAACCATTGCTGCCATCTTTGAACTTTGCATCTGTAGCAAGTGGTGCACCTGTTGATGTAGAACCATTAACACAATACTTGATAGTGCTGCCAGTTGCTCCAGCAGCTGTGAATGAGCTGTTGAAGTTGTTGAAAGTCAACTTATCATTCTTACCTCTTACTACGAGACGAAGGGTCTTGGCGTCTTTACCATTCACACTTGCAGGAATGTCCTGGAAATAACCGAAGCTACCAGCTACCTGACGATGCAAGGTTACAGCCAATCCATCCTCTTCATCAGGAGTAAGGTTGGTGATTTTCTTATCATCGCCGATTGTAAGCGTTGCATCACCAGCGAATACTTCCTCTGCATCTTTTTTGCCAGTCTTCAAGGTTGCAGTAATGTCACTGTAAGTTTTACCAGTAAGGCCTGCACCTGTTACATCCAAAGCATAGGTGTAGTCACTGTTATCGCTGTAACCTACAGCCATAACCTTGTAGCTACCAGCCTCCAGTCTTTTATCCCCCTTGTAATTAAAAGTAAGCTGGCGACCATGATTGGTATACGTAAGACTCTTTGTCCAATCCAACTTTTCGTCTTTGACAATAGCCTTTGTTTTGGTGTTGTAAATCAACACGCAAACATGCTGGATAGTCTGCAAAGCCTGTGAAGAATACAATGGGCGGCCTGCACGTGTTGTCAAGCCATCACCACTACTTGCTACCTGCAATACAATCTGCTGTACTGCCTCATTCTGACCCTCTGTGCTAACCACAGCGTCATCACTGCTACATGCGCTGAACAGCAAGCTGCTTGCTGCAAGCGCAAAAAACATACCTTTTTTCATAAATTATAAATTTAAAAATTGAGTATAAATTAATTATCAATCCAATATCATACCGTGAATTTCCTCCCAGTTGTCGTTCACCTTCATATAGATGGTGAAGCGATTGCGGTCGGAATCGTACACATATTTCAGCACCGTAATCTTGTTGCGCTCCATGCTTACCTTCACGTCATCAGGCTTCAACACAGAAGAACTGCTGCCTGCGCCTTCGCCACTATTCTTATAGAAATTGACATCCACCACTGACTCTTCCTTCTGGAAAGAAGGAGCCAGGAAAATAGAGGTCTTGGTCTTGGCGCCAGCTTTAATTTCCGATTCTTGAAAGACGCTGGTCTCTTCAGAATATTGGAAACTTGGATTTACTATTCCATAGAGCTCGCTTACTTCAGTATCCATCACATGATACCCGGCAGGAAGATTCTCTGTCCATATAACCAGTTTTCCCTTGGTGCGCTCCATCTCGCTGGTATAGCAATAATGGTTTTCATCATAGACGAGGGTATCGCAAACCTGATAAACATCATCGCCCTGACTGTGCTCCGGATGTAGCAACAGCTCGTTTTTATTCAGATTGAGTTCGCCTCGCTTCTTCATACCTCCCCATACCGTAAAGACGTATTTTCCGAAAGGCATGTCGGGGTCGAAGCTTACTGGATAGGCGAATCCGTCACCTTCTACTTTGAAACTTTTTTCTTCTACGATAACCTGCTGTGTGCCGTCGTCGTTGAGTCGGCTCAGACAATAGGATAGAGACGGGATGAATGATCTAAATAGCTGATTCTCATCTCGTTTCTCTTCGGGTGCAGTCTGGTCGACATTGAAATAATTCTTGTCTTTCACCTCGATGTTGATACGCAGAGGAGGACATTGGTCCAGATTTTCACGGACGCACGAGGTGAATGACATAGCCAGTGCCATGCCATATATGATAACTTTTAATCTTGTCATACGCTGTGCTTTATTCTGATAGTGCCTTTGGGCTATTCTTAGTCTCTTCTGCCTTCTGGCGGTTCAATATCTCTTCAGCTTCATCCACCTTGCCTTCGTTCTCGAGTAGGATAGCAAGATTATTGGCTGCAATCTTCGACATAGGGTAATATTTCAAAGTCGTCTCATATACCTGCTTCTGCTTTTCTGCGCTCTCTGCAATCTGTGCCACATGCAGGAACTCATCTTCGCTGAAGGCATCTGGGCGGAGCTCGTACATCTGCAGCATTTCTTCATCGGTAGTGAAGTTCTTGATGATGTATGTGTAGGTGTATTCCACGCTACGGCTCTTCTGCAGATACTTCTTCTTGATGTTGTTCCAGATAGGCAGGCGGCGGATATAGCGCTCCTGCACATCATCGTTGAAGTTGGCATATCGGGTCAGGATGTTCTTCACCATCGTGCTGTCGGCATCGCCGGCGGCCACCATCGCATCCAATACTGGCTGCCATCCTTCAGGGCGTGAACCGATACGGGCTATCTTCTTCACCTTGTCGCCATTCTCTATGTGCGCAAGCAGCCACTTCAGGGCTGAGTTGGCACGGTTGCGGGAAAGTGGGGTGTTAAACTTCAGCGGGCCGTCGGCTGACGCCAGACCATAGATGCCCAAAGAAGTGAGGGTAGCGAGGCTGTCGCTGAGCACTGGAGCTATATCGCTCAGCATGTGGTCGAGCTCAGCCTGGTTGTTGCTCATCTTGAGATTGATATCATATTTATTGATAACAAACTCAAGTCGTGCCAAGCCCTTCCCTTCTCTTATCTTCGGCTTGATCTCGAAGGTATGCATCATCCAGTTGAGGTGCAGTTGCTTCTTGATTTCCGGGCGGAACACATCGGCTATCTTGGTATAGCTGATGGCACGGCATTCGCCGCATCCGTCGGCAGAAGCCACTGCCACGAGGCTTCCCTTATGGAAGTTGGCAGGCAGGGTGATGGTGTTGTTATATAACACGGAAAAATCTACTTTTGTATCCGTAACTTTCTGTGCAACAGAATCGTATGGGTCAGCAATGCTGTCGAGTACCCATTTACGTTCCATCTTCTTTCTGTAGATAGGCGCATCCAGCACAATAGGCTTGTATTTAGCCACGATGCTGTCGCTGTCTGTCAATACGGGTATTACGAAGAGACGGCTTCTCTTCGAGAAATAATGCTTCGGGATATGAACCTGAAGGTTGAGTGCAGCCTGATTGCTGCTATCTGGCAGGAGCATAAAGGAATCGGGAGTACATGTAATCTTTTTATCACTTACTATGTTCTGGTTGCTGCATGAAGACATAGCCACTATCAGGGCTAATCCTGCGCCAACAATAGCTAGATATGCTATTTTGAGTTTCATTCTATCATTCATAATGTTCTTTGTGATTCAATGATGCACTTTTTTTAAAAGATATAGACTAATGATAGTGCAGCCTTGGTAGGACCGATATAGTTCTCGTTCTTCTTTTCCTGGCACTTGATGCAGGGCAAGTTAGGGCTTTGCTTGTACCAGAGGTGGGCGTATCCCACGCCGATGGCTGCCTCCATGTTCCAATGAGGGGAGAGAATCCAGTCGTAACCGTATGTTACGCCTCCGCCTGCCAGGTAGCCGTCGTAGAGCTTGCTGCCAAATCCGCCAAAGAATTGGCCGCCATGTAGGTGGATACCAACGAAATGACCTTCGTATTTTTCACACAGCCAGTATTTCAGTTCCGGCTGCGCTATCAGAAGGTGCATCTTCTTGTCTTCCCTGAATGTCCAGGGATTGTATGCTACATCTGCTTCCAGGGTTACCTGGTTGCTGATTGCCTTTTCTACGCCCATATTGAGTGTGGTTGTCGCCCAGTAGAGTCCATTCGTCTTCAGGGCGAAATCTTGCGAGTAACCTGCTGTTTTAATTGCCAAAATAACAAACAGCAAAACTGCTTTCTTTTTCATTTATCACTTACTATATTACTATTTATCCGAAATTTTACGGTTGCATTGTTGTCAAGAAATATAAAACATCGTTTTTAAGCAACATAAAACATCGTTGTCAAGCAATATAGAACATTGTTTTTAAGCAATATAAAACATTGTTGTTAACCAATATAAAACATTGTTGTTAACCAATATAAAACATTTTTGTTAACCAAATATAAACCTATTATGACTTATCAAATGGTCCTCAACATTATGTCAACTAATCCCCTTGCATATTACTTGGAGACTGATTTCTGGTTGCAAAGGTATATAATATTCATGTAGATTCTGCAAATTACCCCCCATTTAACTATACTTTAACACAAATGAACGTATTTTTAGTTAAATACCTGTTAAATTGAGGTAACGAGTGGATATGGGCCGGATGTTATCACAGAAGCAGTAATCGCAAACGGATAAGATAAACATATAGATAAGATAAACATTATAGATATAAAAAAAGCGCCTTGAGTGATTTCAAGACGCTTTTTTTATATCTGTTTTTAAAAGATTTATTCCTTCAGCCATCCACCTATCAGGTCAATGATTTCCTGTCTGGTAGGCTCAGGGAACGACAGGATGCGGGTGAGATGTGAACCGCCATGACACATATAGACATGCAGGTTCTTCTTGTTCTTGGTGAAAGGCAGGCCATAGATGCCCGATGCCCCCCATGGGTCGATGTCACCATAAATATATACCATCTTCGGATCATTCTTGGTCAGGAAATCCACGGTATAATTGTAGAGCTTTGGCGAGAACTCCACGTTCTCGGCACCCTTCGGCACCATCAGCTTCTTCAGATAACCCTTTGGCGACTTGATGCTCAGATATCTCTTGAATGGCTTGGTGTAATAGCCGTAATAGCCCAACTCCCTGGCAGCCTGCACATCAAACGGAGAGGTGGCATTGTAGTTGGTGAAATACTCCGGTTCACACATGTTGATCCAGTATTTGAACACCTGGTCGTCGGTGGTATCATTCGTAGGAATCTTCTTGATGTCCTCCCCCCACTGCCAGAAGGCGAAGGCATACTCAAACACCGAGTAATCGAAAATCTCGGCGATAGGCGCATTGAAGCGATACTGCTTCTCGCTGCAATATTTTTCGAACATCGGCAGCAGCGCAGCCTTGCGCCTGAAGAGCAGCAGCTGGAAGTTGAGCACCTTCTGTCGGTTCTCCTTGGTAGAAACCTGATACTGCAGGAACTTCTCGTGTCTGCCATCCTCCACGCCCTTGTTCAGCGGTGCAACGTATGGCACGGAGATGTCCACATCATTCGGGAAGTAGGCGCGGTAGAACATCGTAGTCTGTCCGCCCTTACTGATGCCCGTGGCAATCCACTTGCCCTTGTACATCGCATGCAGGGTCTGGTTTACGTGGTGCAGATCGTAGAGCGAGTTCTCTACGGTGAGGTAATCCCAGTTGCAAGGACTAGGCATCGACTTGTCAAAATAGCGGTACTCCACGGTGATGATGTTGGTATCGAAGAGCTTGGAAAGTTCCTCGATGTATCCCTCGCGCAATGCATACTTGGCGTTGTAGCCTTCAGTTACGAGCACGGTAGGACGGTCGAATCCTCTGTGGCAGAGTATCACTCGCTGCTCAAAGCTACCCTTGGAAGCATCCTTGGCATCCAGTTGCTGCTTGATGAAGAACACATACTTTTCCGGAAAATGCGTACTCTTCAGCGTTTCCACGTCACTCACTCCAGGCAGCGTCGCCAACAGCTTGCCCGCCTCTCCCAGTTCTGCCGCCAGCATCTGCAAAGGCAGAATGAAGAGCAGCAGCATCAATTTCAAGGATCTCAATTTCAAGGATCTCAATTTCAAGAATTTCAATTTCATTTTCGTCTCTCTTTTATATTTTCTCTTTTTAAACTTTCGTCGGTAATCTCCACATGCTTTAAATGCTATGCAAAGGTAAGGATTTATTTTCATCCGGCAAAGAGAAACGACATCTTATTAGCATTTTTAAGATAAATTCCCGTCGGTTAAAGCCCGCTAGGCGCTCTGACGGATTTGAAATCCGTCGTCAAAAAATGACCTAACCTCTTTAGGCTCTGCGGATTTAAAGCTCTAATGATAACCCTTCTTATGACCATCCAGGAATTGTTTTACGTAAATGAGCATCAAATTCCTCCCACGACATCCAATGGTCAGGATCATCCAAGTATTTCTCAACCTCAGCACAATGCTCCATCACCTGCTCCAGCGAGCGCCCCATAGGATAGGAATCGGTGTCGTAAGCCTCATCCCATGATACTGATGATGCTGCTGATGCAGTCGAACGATAAGCAGGCGATGGCTCACAAACCTTATCCCCTGCTACCTTAGATTCATCGATATGATATTTCTTTTCCTCCATATTTCTTTCGTTTTTAAAGTTCCACGTTACTTATTGGTGCAAAAATACGAAGAAAGATTGGAACTCGCAAGAAAAACTTATAGAAAATGGCAGAGAACGCTGAAATTTAAAGGATTATGCGGATTAATCCAGATACAGCAAGGTTGTCATATCATAATCCTGACCGATAAATATTATGTGGAAGCAAACACGGAAATACTCTTCACTCTTCACCAAACCCTCCGGAATACCGATAAACAGGGCGATTGCAGAGGTGAAGAGTTCGCAGCAGCTCTTCACCCACTCTTCACCCATATACTTCTACACATCAACGCATAAAGGAGGATACACATCTT
>OGOO01002199.1_pt1 | contig 14742 bp, 9 predicted proteins | sample 1552651 | NCBI WGS metagenome assembly OGOO01 (sample SAMEA2580118, study PRJEB22360) | human gut metagenome | biome: human gut; feature: human-associated habitat; material: faeces | place: Denmark | collected 2008/2010 | reverse complement strand
AAAGCCGATGGTTGCGAGCATGAGTGCGAACATGCAGCACAACGCCATGATGATGCGGTGCTTTGCCGTTCTGTTGTTCATCTCTGCCCTCTCGTTGTGGCTTGTCATTTCTTTCCCCTCGTCGGAAGTTCCCTAGTTTTCCTGGTCAGGGTCCTTAGGATGCGGACAGCTGACAACCGTGTTCGGCGCGTTTGCTGGCCATTCGTAACATAAGGACAAGTTCAGGGCATACGGCTCAACATATGTTGTGTTGGGCGACGTGGTTGGGCACAACGTGCGCTGTGATGCCTTGATAGGCGGGTACAACGTGTGTTGTGTGTAGTTGGGTGCGGTTAGGCACTGACGGCCGGATCCGGTGCGTAGCCGGATCCGGGTCATGTGCGTATTAAGTTATTTGGCTTTTGCCGTGGGGGGATCAAGCGGATGCCGCAATAGCAGGCCCAAATCTTCACCCATTGAACGACCACTATTGAAGCATCGCGCTTGACCCACGTCTATTTTCTTGGCTGGCTGTGGCTACGCTCAGCGAGCGTTGCGACGACGGACCGCGAAGGCGATGCCGAAGGCAGCAACCAGGACGATGGCAGCGCCAGCAGCATACAGGATCGTGGTGCCCATGCCACCGGTGGACGGCAGGTTGGAACCCTTCTGGTTCACAACATCTGCGACGACCGTACCAGTAGTGGTGTCGCCATCCGTGGAGTTGATCTTGAGGCTGGTCAGCTTCGGATCGATGGACGTGACATCATGGTCAGCGGTGATTTCGAAAGTCGTGTCAGCAGCGGTGTTGAAGCCTGCCGGGGTCTTGGTTTCCACGAGCTTGTACTTGCCGTCATCGACGCGCTTGAAGGAAGCGGTGTACTTGCCATCCGCGGTCTTGGTGATGTTCATCTTGCCGAGGTTAGTGGTGTAATCGTTCGTGGTGCTGTCGAACTTGTAGAGCGTGAACTCCGGCAGATCGCTGTCATCCGGGGTGCCACCGTTGAAGGTCTTGTTGATATCCAGCTGGTAGGTGAACACGATGACCTTATCGGTCGGGGTCTTACCGGTGTTGCCTTCGCCGCCAACGTTCGGGTTGTTGGAGAACTCAAGGGAAGCCTCATTCGGGTTGCCCTTAGAGCCGATCTCAGCGTTCGCATTCAGCGTGGACTTGTATTCGACAGTGAACTTACCACCGTTGGCAACGGTAATCGGAGCGCCATCAGTATCCTTGACGGACTTCGCATTACTGATGGTGATGTCGAAGGTGTGACCATCGGTAGGATTCTGGTCAAGAGTGTAGGACTCAGTATTGAGGGTCGTGCCTTCGTACTTGACAACCACAGTCTCCGGCTTGAAGGTCAGGCCAGCGGACTGGTTATCGTGGAAGACCAGCTTGTAGGTCTTGTAAGCTGCGAAATCGTTAGCATCGCTCGGCAGGGTGGCGGTCAGCTGGAACGGTACATCGTCGTTCACATCGTAATCAGCGGAATCCTGCCAGCCGCTCTTATCACCGGTGGAGTCGTTGACATCCTGAACCTTCTTTTCGAAGGACGGCTTGTCGGCCTTACGATTCACGGTCACCGGGCCGTTGACCTGGACAATGAACAGCGTTGCCGCGTCGTCGCCAGTCACAGCGTCCTTATCCTTAAGCAGGTAGTAGCCAGCAGGAGCGGACAAAGACGCTCGGGCGGAAACCTCTCCAAAGGCAGTAGCAGTCAAATCAACGTACGGAGTAATGGCTGCCAGCCTTGCCGTGTTGTCAGTGTCAGCAGAAGTATTCTGAGCAATCTCAGCAGCAGCATCGGCAGCGGACTTGCCCTTCTCATTGTTCGTGTTGAAGTTGTGGCCAGCCTTGATATTGCTCAGCGTACCATTGCTCAGGTCGCCAGTGAAGACCTGATACACGGAGTAGGTGTGCGTATCGGTCGACGGCACGGTGATGTCGTAGTTGGTGCCAGCCGCAGTGGCGCTGGCTGCGCCGGCGAAACCGGCGATGGCCATGGCCGCGGTGGAGACCACGGCAACAAGGCCTTTGAGTACCTTATTCATTCTTTTTCCTTTACTTTGTTGGTTATATCTTCTCTGATGTTAAGTTTTCAGCCCTTGAGGAGAGGGCGTTCATAGAACAGCTACGGGCCGCCCTCCCCTCTCACAGAGTCGATAATCATGATTGCCGCCTCCTGAGGCTCAAGGCCAGACCGGCCACGGCAATCGCCACTGCGAGGAATCCCGCAGCGTACATCTTGTTCAACCCTTCGCCGCCCGTGCCAGGCAGGACGACACCAGGGGTGTTGGTAATGGATCCACCATCAACGGTGAACGCCGTATTCGCGTTGTATACGCCGGTGCTATCCGTCTTGAAACCGCTGGACGCGTACCATTTGCCGGTCACATCGGAGCCTTTGGCGGGGCCAATGCGGAACATGTGCGGGGTGCTGTCGAGGTTGAATCCGTCAGGAGCCTTGGTTTCGACGAGCTGATACTCGCCCCATGCCAAGCCCCGAAGCTCGAACTTGCCCTTCTCGCCATTCAGGTCAACGTACTGGCCGGACTGGGCGGAGCAGTCAGAGACACCACTTTCGCCATTCACGCAATCCTTGACAGTTCCGAGATCATCAGACACATCCACGTATATGGCAACGCCATTATTCCAAGAGAACGTCTTGATACGGGTCAGCTTCCATTCGGCACCACTTAGCATCTCGTCGTTATGCTCGGAGCTCACCTTGTTCCACTTGACCGTACCGGTCTTGCGGGTGTTCGCAATCTTGGAATCCGTGATACCGGGACTCCAAGTAGCATTTCCGCCAGTGATGGTGATCGTGTACACCGTATCGGACACTTCGTAACCGTTCGGCGCGGTCTTCTCCTGCAGGCGGTACGTACCGTCTGCGAGATCGGAGACCTTGAACTTGCCGGCCTTGGTATCTTCATCCTTCTTGCTGGAAACAGTGCTGTTTTCCAGCACGTTTACCACATTGCTTTGGGTCCGCAACACGGAGGCGACCGCGCGATGCTCGCCTCTGCGGGCGGCAACACGACGGCTACTGTATGCGGCGGTGGAGGTGACGGCGCAGCCGGAGGGGGCGGTGGTCGAGTACGACGGTCCAGCGGAAATCACCACAACTTCAGGAAGGGTGCTGTCGTTAGTGAACTTAAAGTTCTTGTCAGCTTTGGGTACATTCGCACTGCCCGGACCATACCAACCGCCTCCAGTGATGTACATGAATCCGAACTGGCTGGTCGAGTCAATCGCATTGCTACCCGTCAACGGAATATTCGCATATGCATAACCATTGCAAGAGCCATCCATTTGCGTCATGCTGATGTCCGTCCAAACAGTGTCGTTCGTGGTCTGGTAATGCACCTTGACATTATTCGCGGGCCAGTTGTTCTGTGCTTGGAAGTAGAGCGTGAGGTACTGCTTGGCGGTCACGTTCACCTTCAGGGTGACGGATTTTCCGGTACGAGTTTCTTTCGCCGTAATCGTCACCGGCGAAGAAGTCACCTTATTCGCGGTCAACGTCACGCTTGTGCCGGTGTTGGCGCTCAGCGAGACGTTATCCGCATTGGAAGTGGACCATGTAACAGTGTTACCTTCAGGAGCCACAGAAGCAATCAGATTGCGGGTCTCGCCCTTCTCAAGATTGATTTCCCGATCATTGGTATAGCCGTTAATCGACACGGAAGTTTCTACGGTCACGCCGGAAACATTGACAGTGAACGATGCAGTGACCTTACCATCAGCCGACTTCACGGTAATAGTGGTATTGCCGTTGCCAGTTGGCGTGACCAAACCGTTTTCGCTCACTGCAGCCACGGCGCTGTCGGCAGACGACCACGTCAACTTCGCATTGTCAATGGGCGTACCGTTCTGGTCATAGGCCACCGCGTGGAATTGCTGCGCAGTGCTGTTCGTAAACGACGCGGAAGCCACTTCGTTATTATTCGCATCAAAGATCTTGACGGACTTAACCTCTGTGCCGGACTGGTCATCGGTGATGGCCCATTCCTCACTCGCAGTATCGCCATTCATCTTGGAGAGCGTCCACGTTGAACCGGCCAGCAACGTGCTGTTGTCGGTGCCATCGACCTTCTGCCATTCGATTGCCGAACCGGTCTTCTTATTGATGATCTTGCCGTCGGTCAACAGTTTGTCCGCTTCTGCGGTGATTTCAATGCCGGTACTGTTAAAGACACGAACAATGTTTTTTGCGGCGTCAGTAGTGCCACCAGTGTTGATCTGGTAAATGTTGGTGTTCTGCGCATAACCTTCAGCCGTACCCGATTCCTTCAGGAAATAGGTGCCGTTCTTGGCGAGGTTGCCCAACTGGAACGAACCTTCCGCATCGGCATCATCGTTCCAACCGCCATCGGCGATGGTGGCGAGAGCGTTTGTGCCGTTTACTGCATCTTCCTTCTTGCCGTACACAGTCCAGCTGGTTCCGCCGAGAGCATTGTGCCCAGCGGTGTCATCCACCTTGTCCCACGCGATCGCGGCGCAGGAGGTGGTCATCTGCCCGTACCAAGACAGGTTATGCCGTTCCTGGTCCATATCCACTGCAGAGGTGGAATATTTACCTTCGGAGTTGACAAAATTACCGTTGTCTGTGGTAACAACATCCTTGTTGTACATTTCGAAATCGCCGGTAGTCCACACACGACCGTTGGTGGAGACATGCGACTGGAAGTTACCTGCAGCACCGGAATCGTTGCCCGTTACCATAACGGAACCCATCCATGCGGCAGACGGATCATCGGTTACGTTGACGTTGTACCAGTCTTCCTTATCACCATGGTTCTGGTTCTTGTACCAGCCGGTATTGATATGCCCCGACCCCTTACCGCCAAGGATGGTAAGGGAGTCGGTGTTATAGAAGTTCCACATCAGCTGGCTTGCACGCTTGACGTATTCCTGCCCATGCGTATTGTTGTAGCGGTTTTCACCCGTCGAATTCATCATGACGTAGCCGTCGGAGATATCGACGCCGTTCCATTTGAACTGCCAGCCATTGCGGAACTTCACATCATTGCCATTACCATTGATATTGACGGCAACCGAAGCATTGTCGGAAATGTTCTTGAAGTTGAACACCACGCCGGCATCACCAATGCTATTCAGCATTGATGCATCCAGATTGAACACCTGCAACTCGTCTTTGCCGTTGCCAGTCAACGTGATTTCCGTCTGTCGGGAATTGTTCTGAATATCGAACCAATAGACGTTGTGTTCGTAGGTGTTGTAGCTGTACGAGTAACGAGAACCTGTGTAATTATCCTCATTGCCTCTCGTAACAGTGTTGCTGGAAGCAATCTTCGCGAGCTTGCCGGACAGCGTAGCCACATAATTCTTATAGTCGGAATACGTGTAATCCGAACCCGTCGAAGGATTCTTCACTCCGGAAATAACGGTGTTGCTGTGATTCCAGTTGACTTTGCCGTTGCCGCCCATGGCATATACGGAATACTGTTCGCCGTTCTTCCAACTGTTACGGCTTTGCACTGTGGTTTGATTGCCCGCAATGTTCGCGTTGAAGTTATGATCATTCGTCTCGCCGGTAGCGCTATTTCCCGCTCCAGTTCCAAGCCAGCTGGAACCCTGAGTAGCGTTATCGGTCCAGCCTTGGGCTCCACCGAACCAATTCAGCTCGGAATTGGTGCTATTGCCACCGACCGAAAGCACCGTTGAACCGTCCTTTGGGCGGAACTGCGAGCCAAAGCCGACGATACCCCAACGGAAACCACGCGAACGGTTGAACGAACCTTTTTTATCCCAAATATTCCAAGCCTGCTTCATTGGATGGAGCAGAAGCTTTCCGTTCACAGCGGTCAAGCCTTCGGCCTCAACGGCGTAAGAACCTTCAGGAGCATTGTTGTTATTAGCAGAAGTAATGCCCGACTTCTTGCCACCTACATACATGTCGCCGCCAACGAAAGTAGCAATACCCTCATCGTTACCGCTACCGGAAGCCTGATCGCCTAATGGCTCTGTAGTAGGCGTGCAGATCGCACCGTTATTGTGACCACCGTCGGCGTTGGCGGTGGAGGAGCCGAGGACGACGGAACCGGTCACCATCATGCCGACGGCGACGAGGGTCGCGGTGAGCGCACGGACCGGTTTTACCCCGTGCTTCAGCGCTACGTGCTTCAGCCGTTCCACCTGATGCCTCATCGTTTCATGCTCCTCAAATAGCTCTATGTATTGAATGTCATCGTCCCCCTTCTTACCCCCTCGTCGGTGAACTTTTCACGTCATTGGGGAACGATGAATTCAGTTATTCACAAACCTAAATACGAGAATATAGCGTTCGTTTGCATTGTGCAAATCGACCAACCGGCAAGTTTAGCGGGTTTACCCTGCATCCTGGTTTATTGCTTGCACCCACCCCCGCCCCACAACGGCACAACAATGTGTTTTCGTTGGAAATTCGCGGTTTTTACCGCCTTATAAAGCTGTTTAGCAGTGTTATTTTTCTTGGGTTCGCCGGAAAAACAATAGATAAATTGTACCTATTTGTCTATATATTCATCACTCGCATCCAACAACTATTGACGTTCCACCTATTTTTATAGCGACTTTTTTACCACCAAATGAGAGCGTTGTCATCACCTATCCTCCATCCCCCCACCAATCCCCCCGTCACACACCACCCTTCACCTCCCGCAACAGGTTCGCACTCCCCCGTGTTGCAGCACACTCCCCCAGCCCACACCCGGCCACACCATCTACGCTCTACAGCCGCGCCGCATAGCCGCATACCTATGCAACGCCTGCCCGCCACTCATGCAACGCCTGCCCAGCAACCTGCCTATGCCTATACAAAAGGTCGCACCGAATCATCACGATTCAGTGCGACCCACTACGCCACATGCCACAAACAACGTCAATCCCCGCACGCCAGCAGGCAGAGACAAACCACCGTTACGCGCAGTATTACTTGTTCGCAGTGTTTACTTGTTCAGCTTGTCAGATTCGCCCGGCTCGTCAGGCTCAGCAGCTTCGGCTGGCTCAGCCGGTTCAGCAGCTTCAGCCGCAGCCGGCTCGACCGGTTCAGCAGACCCAGTCGATTGGGCAACGGCCTCCGCGGCCTCCTCAGCGGCCTCCGCAGCCTCCACGGCCTCAGCAGATTCCTCGGATTCGCCGGCATCCCCGGACTCGCCCGATTCGGCAGACGCCACAGACTCTTCCGGCTCTTCCGGCTTCACCGACTCCTCGGCGTCGCACGGCTCTCCGGTCTCAGCAGTTTCTTCAGTCTCAACGGACCCAGTAGGCTCAGCAGGCTCAGCAGATACCTCGCCCTCAGCGCCCTCAGCAGATTCAGCGGTCTCTGCGGACTCCTCAGCCTCCGCAGACTCCTCGCCCTCATTCTCGTCCGAATCGCCATCGCCTTCGCCAACGGTAATCACAGCCTCCAACTCGGCGGAAGCCTCCACGCCAGCAGGCTGGGTCTCGTTCAGCTCATCATCACCGGTGTCCGGCTCGGTGTTGGCCAGAATATCCTCTTCCGTAGCCTCATCCGAATCCTGCGAATCGTCATCCAACTGCTCGATCGCTTCGACCGCACCACGCTCATCACGCGGCTTCTGGGCGATCACATCAATATGGAAATCGTCATATGCGGGCTTCGACTGCACCCACAAGTGGCTCGGCTCCGGCGGATCGATCTCGGAATGCTCGCCGCACCCGTGATCGACCGACACCACGCGGCCATCATCCGGGCTCCACTTATTCGCGCACACGCCGAACATGAGATTCAGTTCACCCTTCAACGGCACGAAGAACCCACAGGTGGAGCACAGGTTGCCGTCCGCGGTTTTGGTGGACAGCGCCTTCGGGCCGCGCGGGCCCTCATACCAACGCTTCGCCACCTGGGCACGACCCTTCGGGGATAGCACGTGGCGGCGGGACAGCGCGAATTCCTCAACGATCTCGTCGGTCTGCTGGGCCTGCGCTTCGGCCTTGGCGGCTTCAGCGGTTTCCTCAGTCGCCTCAGTTACAGCAGTTTCCTGAGTTTCAGCGGTTTCCGTAGATTCCGTAGCTTCCGTGGATTCGGCAGTCTCGGAGGAATCGGCATTCTCGGCATTTTCAGCGGAATCCTGCGTCTTTTCGACAACCGGCTCGGCTGGTTCGGCCTGCTCAGCCGTTTCAGTCGCCTTCTCAGCCTGTTCAGCCGTTTCAGCCGACGTCCCGTCTTCGCCCGCAGTCGCACCGGCAACCGGCTCGGTCTTACGGAACCCGCCCTCAAGACGCGGATCGTCAGGATCGGTACCAATGGAATCAGTCGGCGCCAAATCAGTAGGCTCCAACCTATCCTTCCACGGCACCCAAGCGGGCGGCACCAAAGCATCATCCGTGGGCACCAGCGACGACTCATTCACCGTCCACGTGCCCACCTCAGCATCGTGATACAACGTGACCGACCACTGCCATCCCTCGTATCCGCGCACATCCGCAGCCAAGCGGAAATCCGTCACATTGTCGCCAAGCTCGATGGCATTGACAACATCGCCCACCTGCTCGGGTTCATCGGCCACATCCATGGCCACCGCACGGGCAATATCGCGCGGATCCGGCTGCCCCGGCAGTTCCGCCTGCTCAAACGGCTCATGCGGCATCTGCGGATCAAGAGCTTCTGCAGCTTCGGTCATATATCAGTCCTCAATCAGTCCTGTACGTCGAAATTGTCGGCCACTGCACGCAGCAACGTCGCCAGCTTACGGCTCTCAGCAGGAGCCGGGTAATGGTGGCGACGCAGCGTATTGCCTGCAGAATCCAACATCTTGATAAGGTCTTCGCAAATCGCGGCCATGTCGTCCGGCTTCGGGCGGTTGGCCTTGACCATCGACGGTCCAGACGCGATCAGCTTCACATCCATGGCCTGCGGGCCCCTACGGCCTGCGATCACGGCATATTCCACCTTGGCGTTCTTACGCAACGTGGTGGTTCCAGCGGGCAAAGCGGCCGCAGGCAGGAACACATCCTCGCCTTTCTCACTGGCGATGAAGCCGTACCCCTTAGCGGCGTCAAACCAACGAACTCGACCGGTGGGCATTGCGCACTCTCGCTTTCTTAGTCGTAAAAACATTAACCGATTTATTTTAGCGCAAGTCCCGTATGGATACCAGATGGCTTCGCCCACAGCCGCTCACAGCGCCCACCCTGATCTGGCCACGCCAGGGCCGCTCCCAGCGTGGCCAGATACGGACGGGAACCGGAAACAGCCACGCCAGGGAGGTCATTGGCTGGATACGCGGGTCACTTAATGCCAGCAGACCCAGCCGCACCAACGCCAGCGCCAGCCGCCGCACCAGCCGAACCCGAACCGCCAACACCGTCGTCAATATGCGCCAACGGCAGCACGATGGTGAAGGTCAGGCCGCCGCCGGGCGTCTCCGTGGCACAGATGAACCCCTGATGCGCCCGCACCACCGACAACGCGATGGCAAGACCCAAACCGGTTCCGCCCTTGGCTCGCGCACGCGAAGGATCCGCTGTATAGAACCGTTCAAACAGCTGCGAGCGCGTTTCCGCAGGAGCTCCCGGCCCGTGATCTTCGAAGCGCATGACGGCATACGCGGTGCCGGTGGACATGCTTTGCCCCACTTCGGCGGCGTCCAGGAACTGCCGTAGCGATGCGTCGGTAGGTGGCAGTGTGGCCAATGTGTGCTGGTCGATGGAGGCGAGCATGGTGCCCATCGATACGCGTACCGGCGAATCGGATGGCGTGTAGCGGTGCACGTTGCCGATGATGTTCGTTACCACTTGGCGTAGGCGTGAGGCGTCGCCGATCAGGCTGATCGGCTGCATCTGCCCTTCTTCGATTGCGAAGTCGCACGGGTGTTCGCCATCTGCGGGTTTGAGCGTTATGGTGCCGCGCGTGACTTCGCGTTCCGGGTCGAGCGCGTGCAGGTCGTCGGTTGCGTCGGCCACGAGCGAGGTGAGCGATACCTGTTGCGTCATGTCGATGCCGCGGCCTTCGTCCAGGCGGGCGAGCGAGAGCAGGTCTTCGACCAGTACGGTCATGCGCTGGCTGGAGCGTTCGATGTGCGCGATGGATTCGTCGGCGCGTTCCAGGGCGCCTGGCAGATCGCGTTGCATGGTGTATAGCTCCGCATACCCGTGGATTGCGGCGAGTGGTGTGCGCAGCTCGTGGCTTGCGTCGGAGACGAAGCGTTTCATTTTCTCGGTGGTCTGTTCCTGCTCGTGGAAGCTGCGTTCGATGCGCGCGAGCATGGTGTTGAGCGAGGTGGACAGTGAACCGACTTCCGTGTTTTCGGGTGCGGGGGGCACGCGCTGGCTGAGGTCGCCTGCCGCGATCTGGGCGGCGGTTTTTTCGATGCGTTTGAGCGGGCGTAGCGTGCGGCGGATGATGAGTGCGGAAAGCGAGCCGCCGAGCAGTACGATGGCGATGCCTACGGTGACGCAGTATTGGGTGAGGGTGTTGATGATGTCGATCTGGTCGGATAGCGACAGGCCGATGAACACCACGCCTTTGACGGTTTCGTTGTTTTTCCCGTCAGATTCGACCCATTTGAATGCGGCTACGCGCCACGGCGATCGGGCCGCCTGCAGCACGTTGCCGCCAGCCGCGAATCGTTCGGCTTTATTGTTCGTGTCACCGCCCGTATCGCCGCTGCCGGAAGCGTTGCTGCCCTCGTTCGGCACAACGTCCACGCCGTTCAGGTCGAATCCGCCGTTCGCATCGTTCGTCACTGTGCGCAGCATCGCACTGGTGGTGAACGGTTTGCCGAACATGTCGTCGGTGATCTGGCTGTTGGCCGGCAGTTTGGGCATGGACACGATGGAGTTGCCGGACAGGCCTGCGACGGACGGCACGAGTGGTGTGCTTACTTTGCCGGTGAATTCGCCGTTTTCCACGTAGCGTACTTGCAGGAAGTAGTTGTTGCCCATGCCGCTGGATTGGCTGTTCGAGCCGCGCAGCATGGTGGTGTTGCTGAGGATCAGCGACCGTTGCGAAATGAGCTGGTTGTCGGTTTTCTGCAGCAGGTAGCTGCTGACCAGCTGGCGGATGGCCGTGGAGATGCCGACGGTGCCGACGATGAGTACGACCAGCGTGCAGGCCACTAGTTTAGTGCTCAGCGAGAAGCGGTCGAATTTGTAGAAGAAGAGTTTGGCGAGTGTGCGATGCTTGGTTTTGAAGGCTTCCGCGCCGGCTGCAGCCGTGGCTTTGGCCTGGTTGGCTTTGGCCTGACCGCGATTGCGGAACCAGGCGAACCGGTTTTTGTGGGCCGGCTGGGCTGGCTGAGTTGACTGGGCTGACTGGGCTGGCGTAGATGCCGCATTGGTGGCGCCACCATCCGAAGCGCCACCGTCAATGGGAGCACCCGAGTTCTCGGTATCCGCGCTTTCGCAGGGGACCTGTGAATCATGCGGCTCGTTCACGCCATACTGCTCATTCACACCATGCGATTCGTTCGCATCGTTCAGCCCGCTTGGATCGTTTGGATCCCGCTCGAACGGTTCATGCCGAGGGGGTGTCATGAGCGCGGCTCTCGAATCATGTAGCCGATGCCACGCTTGGTTTCAATCAGCGGGGTCACCTTGTGCTTGTCGCCGTTCTCGTCAGTCACCTCAATTCCGTCGACCTTCTTGCGCAAGTACGAGATGTAGCTTTCCACGATCGCGGCGTCTCCGCCCCAGTCGTACTGCCACACATGGTCGAGGATCTGCGCCTTGCTCAGCACACGGCCGGCATTGTCCATCAGGTAGCGCAGCAGCTTGTATTCCGTGGGGCTCAGGTCGATGGTCTGGCCGGAACGGGTTACGTCGTGCGAATCCTCATTGATCTCCAGATCGCCCACGCGAATGATCGGATCCTCTTCGGTCTGTTCGCGCGTGCGGCGCAGAATGGCACGAATGCGCGCCACGACCTCTTCGAGGCTGAATGGCTTGGTGACGTAATCATCGCCGCCGACGGTCAGGCCCATCACCTTGTCTTGCGTATCGTCGCGGGCGGTGAGGAACAGGACCGGAGCGTTGATACCCTCCTGGCGGATGCGCCGGGTAACGGTGAATCCGTCAATGTCCGGGAGCATGACGTCGAGCACGATGAGATCGGGCTGGACCTTTTCGATGACTTCGATGGCTTCCGAGCCGGAGGCTGCGGTAGAGACTTCGAAATTGGCGAAATGGAGGGACGCAACCAGCAGTTCGCGGATGGACGGTTCGTCGTCGACGACGACAATAGATGCTTCAGTAGGCTTGCTCATAGCCTCCAGCATGACCCGCAAGTCTGTAGGTTTCCTGAATGTCTTCTGAATTTTCATGTATCTGATGCAATTGCCCGCATGCAACAACGCGTGGGCGAATCCGCAGGCGGACAAGCCTGTGACATCCCAACCAATAGCCGTACACGGCCAATACCGATCTTCGACCAATAGCAAAAGCCCTGTGCCGGGCCGCGTTTGCGCGGTGGCACAGGGCTTTCTGCTGCTGTGAGTTGCTGTGAGTTACTTGATTCCTGGCTTAATCCTCGATCTAGTCCTTATTCTCGTCGTTCTCGTTATTCTCGCCGCTCGGCCGTTGCGTTCCCGGAATGAACGGGCGGGCGAACATGGACTCGATATCATCGGATACGGATTGATCGACGGAACCGTCACCCGGCATAAACGAGTCACCCGCGTGGAACAGCGGCTCGGCGGAAGCGCCCTTCGCGCCGCCCTTGCCACCTTTGCCGCCCTTACCGAACAGGTGGAAGCCGGAATGCTTCTTCGGCTCGCTCTCGTCGCCTGCCGGAGTCTCCACAGGCTGAGTCTCAGTGCGCCCAGCGGCACCGGCTTCAGGCGTCGCCTCGGGGAATTCCATACGCTGCGCAACCGGTTGCCTCAACCGGCTCAGCCGACTCAGCCGGCCCGGTCGACTCGGTTGGCTCAGCCATCTCAGACTGTTCGACTTGATCGCTTACCGGCATGAATTTGGCGGAATCGTCTGCAGGCGCATCAGCCGAAACCATTGCAGGCTCCGCCGCACCCTCCGTTACGCTTGCCGCCTCGATACCGGCCTTATCGGCATCAGACTTAGCCACAGACTTAGCCACGTCGGCAGATTCCACACTCTCATCACTCCGCTTGCCGCGCCTGCCCCGGCCATGCTCCTCGCCACGCCTGCCACGGGAACGGCTCGCCGATTCAGCGGCATGACCCACCGCATGCCCCCTACGGTTCGCCCTGGTGCGCTTACCTGCCGCGGCACGCGCCGCATCCAGCTCGGCCTCCTTGCGCCTGCGACGGTTGCGCAGCACAACAAACACAATCGTGCCCACGATCAGCACCACCACCACGCACATCAGCACGATCACGGCGATCTTCGACAGCGACCCCGACGTGGAGGTTTTCTTCAACAGCATGATCTGATCCATCATGGCAATCGCCGCACCGGACCAATCCTGCGCGCCGCTTTTCGCCAGCTTGTCGGTGGCGGCCTCGCTCAACGCATCCATGGTCTTCGAATTGCGCAGCCAATCCTCCGAATTCCCGGAGGCGACCACCACCAGTTTGCCGTCGCCGGAAGCCACCGCCAGCAGCACCGTGTTCGGCTTCGGGCTCAACGATTCAAGCACGCCGCTCGCCCATTTCGTAGGGTTCACCTCGGTGCCGAAGCTCTCCACATACAGCAGACGGACCGTGACGCCGGACTGCTGCTTGGTCTCCTTGATCTTGTCGGTGACCGCGGAAACATTCGAACCAAGCAGATTCTGCGGGTCGGTGATGTTCTCCGTAAGCGTCCCCTCGCCCTCGGCGAAGGCGCACGGTGTTATCCACAATGCGCACATGAGCGCTATAACCAAGCAGATAAGCCATTTTGCCGCCTGAGACACGCCGATACGGGAGGTTCCGACCACAGCACCTGATTGTTCGTCATTCAACGCTTCGAATGTCATACACTCCACCATACCGACCAGTTCGGCTAAACGTCGACCGACTCGGCCATAACTCCACAATGCAAGCCAGATTAGGCCAGAACAGACAAAACCAATATCATTGACATATAAGGAGACAATGATGCCTCAGTACCAAGTGGATTCCGAACAGATCCAATCCTCCAGCGCGGCCGTGCAGGCCTCGGTGAGCCAGATCAGGCAGGCGGTGGCCGGCATGTATTCCAATCTCAACACCCTGCAAGGCGTGTGGCGGGGATCGGCGGCGACGCAATTCAGCGCGGTCGCGGCGCAATGGCGTACCGCGCAACAGCAGATGGAGGCATCGCTCGAATCGATCCAACGAGCGCTGACGCAGGCTTCCACGGTGTATGCCGAGGCGGAAACCGCCGCCTCGCGCCTGTTCACGCAGTAATAACTGCGACAACCGCGACATACGGGCGCAATGCTGCGGGCTTAGTGACAAATTCTGCGGCGGAAATACCAATTGCTGTGACTGGTGTGACAAAAAACGTTACGCCAGTCACAGTGATCGTAACAAACCCCGCAGTAATCGCGACGACGGGCAAACGTTGGCGCGCACTGGTATCAGAGGCGCCGCCGGGCCCGACACGGTGAGGGTCTCATGCGGAGCAGGATCGTCACAAACCCAGCAGTAATCGCGACGGCGGGCAAAACAGGCAACAAAAAACGGGGCTTCTCCGTGCGCAATGCACTGGAGAAGCCCCGAATCGTAAGCTCATCGTTAGCTTATGAGCATGTCAGTTCCGCTTCAGGCGGCCTGACCTCGATCCATACGCTGGGTGTTATGCCCTAACGGTTGGATCAGTAGCCCATGTCGGCGCCCTGAGCCGGAGCGGCT
>OGOO01002194.1_pt1 | contig 14779 bp, 10 predicted proteins | sample 1552651 | NCBI WGS metagenome assembly OGOO01 (sample SAMEA2580118, study PRJEB22360) | human gut metagenome | biome: human gut; feature: human-associated habitat; material: faeces | place: Denmark | collected 2008/2010 | reverse complement strand
GAAGTTCCACAGGCCATTCTGGCGGGCGATTATGAGCGCGCCAAAGCAGCAGCGCTGTGGTATCGAGACCTCTTCGGCGAGGGAAACTATTATATCGAGCTTCAGGACCATGGTCTGGAAGAGGATAATACTGTGCTGCCGCAGCTCATCAAGCTTGCACGGGAGACCGGCATTCCCATGGCAGCCACCAACGACTCCCACTATCTGCGCAAGGAGGATGCCAAAATGCAGGGCATCCTGCTCTGCATCCAGACCGGCAAGACCATTCAGGATGCGGATAAAATGGAGTTCCAGACCGACGAGTTCTATGTCAAAACGACAGACGAAATGTACGAGCTGTTCTCCATGGTGCCGGAAGCCTGCGAGAATACCGCCAAAATTGCCGAACAGTGTAACTTTGATTTTGATTTTGGACACACTAAAATTCCATATTACAAAGCGCCGAACGGTATGGATAATCAGGCGTTTTTTGAAAAGCTCTGCTGGGAAGGTTTGGAGCGCCGCTACGGCCCCAATGTTCCGCAGGCCAACAAAGACCGTCTGGAATACGAGATCGGCGTGGTCAAAAAGATGGGCTACACGAACTACTATCTTATCGTGTGGGACTACGTGAACTACGCCAAGAGTCAGGGTATCCCGGTAGGCCCGGGCCGTGGCTCCGGCGCAGGCAGCATTGCGGCTTACAGCGTGGGCATCACGGATATCGACCCCATCCGTTATAACCTGATCTTTGAGCGCTTCCTGAACCCGGAGCGTGTCAGTATGCCAGATTTTGATGTGGACTTCTGCTACGAGCGCCGTCAGGAAGTGATCGATTACGTCAACCGGAAATATGGTGCCGACCATGTGGCTCAGATCGTCACCTTTGGCACCATGGCCGCCCGCAACGCCATCCGCGATGTGGGCCGCGTGATGGGCATTCCGTATCAGCAGGTAGATGTTGTGGCAAAGCAGGTGCCCATGGAGCTGAAAATGACGCTGAAGCGTGCGTTGGAGGTATCGCCGGAACTTAAGCGGATGTACGATACCGACCCGCAGGTCACAGAGCTGATCGACACGGCCTTGAAGGTGGAGGGCATGCCCCGCCATGCTTCCACCCATGCGGCGGGTGTCGTCATTACCCCGGAGCCTACGGACTACTATCTACCGCTGGCCACCAACGACGGCCTGCCTGTGACCCAGTTCAACATGACCGAGATCGAAGAACTGGGCCTTTTGAAGATGGACTTTCTGGGCCTGCGCACGCTGACCGTCATTCATGACGCGGAAACTGCTGTGCAGAAGCACCACCCGGAGTTTTCCATCCAGAAGCTGGATTACGACGATCCGGACACCTACAGGATGCTGGGGCAGGGAGACACCGAGGGTGTGTTCCAGCTGGAATCTTCCGGCATGAAGCAGGTGCTTGTGGGCCTGCAGCCGCAGAACCTAGAAGACGTTATCGCTCTAATCAGCCTGTACCGCCCCGGCCCCATGGATTCAATCCCCACCTACCTGCGCAACCGCCACGAGCCGGACAAAATCAGCTATAAGACCCCGCAGCTGGCCCACATTCTGGATGTGACCAATGGCTGCATCGTCTATCAGGAGCAGGTCATGCAGATCTTCCGGGAGCTGGCAGGTTTTTCTTTTGGTCAGGCAGACAATGTCCGCCGTGCCATGAGCAAAAAGAAACATGCCGTCATGGAGGCCGAGCGGGAGCACTTTGTGTACGGCTGCACCGATCCCGGCAACGAATGCCCCGGCTGTGTGGCAAACGGCATCTCTGAGAAAGTGGCCAATGAGATCTACGATGAAATGTCCAGTTTCGCTTCATATGCATTCAATAAGAGCCATGCGGCCTGCTATGCCTATGTGGCATTCCAGACGGCCTACCTCAAGTGCCATTATCCCAGTGAGTTCATGGCGGCTTTGCTGACCAGTGTGCTGGATAACACGGATAAGGTCATTGAATATTCCGGCGAGTGTGCCCGCCTTGGCATCAAGGTGCTGCCGCCGGATGTGAATGTTTCCAACGGCGGCTTTACGGCGGATGGAAGCGGTCAGATCCGCTTTGGCCTGAATGCGGTCAAAAATGTGGGCCGCAACCTGATCGAGAATGTGGTGAAGGGGCGGCAGAAGAAGCCTTACACCAGCCTGTACGATTTCTGCAAGCGGATGCATGGCAATGAACTGAACCGGCGGGCAGTGGAGTGCCTCATCAAGGCCGGCGCATTCGATCATCTGGGCAACAACCGCCACAGCCATGTGGAGGCCGTAGAGGGCATTCTGAAGAGCATTGAGACCGACTCTCGGCGCAATCTGGATGGACAGCTGGATCTGTTCTCGGTGATGAGCGGGGAAGCACAGGGCGGTGCTTCCGAGGATAACTATGAAATAAAGCAGCTGCCGGAATACAGCCATAAGGAACTGCTCCAGCAGGAAAAGGAAGTCAGCGGCCTGTATCTGTCCGGTCATCCGCTGGATGCTTACCGGGAACAATCGGCACGCATTGCATCCCACACCATCAAGGATCTTACAGGGGAAGATGCCCATGTGAAGGATGGAGAAAAAGTGCGCATTGTGTGCGCGGTGGTAAAAAGCCGCATGATGACCACAAAGTCCAACAGCATGATGGCTTTTACCAGCGTAGAAGACCTGACCGGCACCATGGAAGTGATCGTATTCCCAAAGGTGCTGGATGCTTTCCGGGATTCACTGCACGAAAATGCAGTCGTCGTGATCGATGGCAGACTGTCGGTACGGGAGGATGAAGCTTCCAAGCTGCTGGCAGAGAGCATCGTCCCGATCGAAAATTACGATCCGGCCCGACTGGATAACGGCAGGCCGGACCCGATGAAAACGGCAGCAAAGAAGCTGTATATCCGTGTGCCTTCCCGCAGCAGCAGGGAATATGCAAAGGTGGTCAATCTGCTTGGCATTTTTGATGGGGACATGCCGGTGCTCCTGTATCTGACCGATACCAAGCAGTATCTGCGTGTGCCGCGCCATCTGTACGCATCCGGCCATCCGCTGCTGTTCAAAGAGCTGGAAAGGCTGGTCGGAACGGACAACATTGCAACAAAATGACATTTCCGTGCACGAATCTTAACGCAAATCCGGCGGGATGGCTGTTTCCAAAATAAGGCGTTTGTGTTATAATGATTCAAGGCAAATGAAGTGCTTTGGACAGCGTTAAAACGGAGAACGCTGTGATACCATTGGGTAAATGAAGAAACAAATTGGAGGGAAACTCTCGTATGGAAAAGCAGATCAAAACGATTGGCGTATTGACGAGCGGTGGTGATGCTCCTGGCATGAACGCTGCCGTGCGCGCCGTAGTCCGTACCGGCCTGCATAAGGGTTACCGCATGATCGGCATTCAGCGTGGCTACAATGGCCTGCTGAACGGCGAATGCTTTGAGATGAACCTGCGCAGTGTGTCGAACATCATCTCTGCAGGCGGTACCATTCTGTATACCGCCCGCTGTCTGGAATTCAAGACCAAGGAAGGTCAGGACAAGGGTGCAGAGAAGTGCCGCGAACTGGGCATTGATGCGCTGGTGGTCATTGGCGGCGACGGTTCTTACCGCGGCGCTCGTGAGCTGGCCCACCGCGGCATTCCGATGATCGGTCTGCCCGGCACTATTGACAACGATATTTCCTGCACCGATTACACCATTGGCTACGATACCGCCATGAATACCGCGCTGGAGATGATCGACAAGCTGCGCGATACCACCCAGAGCCATGACCGCTGCAGTGTGGTCGAGGTCATGGGCCGCAACGCCGGTTATATTGCTCTGAATGTTGCAATTGCTTCCGGCGCTATGGCTGTTCTACTGCCGGAGAAGGAATTTGACATGCAGCGTGATATTCTGGATAAGATCGCTGAGACTCAGAAGACCGGCAAGCGTCACTTCATTATTATTGTTGCCGAGGGTGTCGGCCATGCACAGGAGATCGCAAACGAGATTCAGGCACGCACCGGCATCGACTCCCGCGCCACCATTCTGGGCCATGTCCAGCGCGGTGGTTCTCCCACTCTGCGTGACCGTGTGAACGCTTCTGCAATGGGCTACCATGCCGTGTGCCTGCTGGAGCAGGGCAAGTATAACCGCATCGTCGGCATGAAGGGCGAAAAGCTGGTGGATTACCCTGTGGATGAAGCTCTTGAAATGACTAAGACGCTTGACCCGGTGCTGCTGGACGTGGCAAACACCATTTCTATCTGATATTTATAATATTTATAAAGCCAATACTATGGAGCTGTTCTCTCGAAGAATCGGGAGGGCGGCTCTTTTTTGCGTTTTAACGCAAAAAATATGAACTGACTGGAACTTTCTGCATTTTAAAAAAGAAAAATCGCGAATGAAAAGTGCACAGCTTAAAATTGAAATTTGTGGAAGGCGGTTTACGGGAAATTGTGGAGGAATACGCAGGGCGTGTTTTACTACTTTGGCAGGAAAATAACGATGATGCGTGAGGCAAAAATTGTAGCACAAAAAGCCAATTTTGTCTTGAACTTTTTGCCGTATGTGCTAGAATAAAAGAGAAAGGCATCCTTGTGTCCAACAGATATCTGGATGTGAATATTGGAAAGTAAATTCGGAGGTAATCACAATGGCTGATATGTTTGCACCGCTGGTAGCACAGCTGAAGGCAAATCCCAAGACGATCGTTTTCACCGAGGGCAATGATCCCCGCATTCTGGAGGCCGCTGCAAAGCTGCTGGCCGAGGGCGTGCTGAAGGTTGTCATGGTGGGCAACGAGGCTGAGTGCAAGGCTGCTGCTGCCGCCGGTAACTTTGATATTTCCGCTGCCGAGATCATCGACCCCGAGAACTATGCCGGTTTTGATGAGATGGTCAACACCATGGTGGAGCTGCGCAAGGGCAAGCAGACCGCTGAGGAGTGCACCGCTCTGCTGAAGAAGTCCAACTACTTCGGCACCATGCTGGTGAAGATGGGCAAGGCTGATTGCCTGCTGGGCGGCGCTACTTACTCCACTGCCGACACCATTCGTCCCGCTCTGCAGCTGGTCAAGACCAAGAAGGGCGCACATCTGGTCAGCTCCTGCTTCATTCTGGACCGTGACTGCGGTGAAGAGGGCCTGAAGCGCATTGCCATGGGCGACTGCGCTGTTAACATCGACTATACCGATACCATTGATAAGGCTACCGGCGAGGTCAAGATCGCCGCTTCTGCAAAGCTTGCTGAGGTTGCTATTGAGACCGCTAAGACCGCAAAGTTGTTCGGCATCGATCCGAAGGTTGCTGTGCTGAGCTTCTCCACCAAGGGCTCCGGCAAGGGCGGCACCGTTGCTTTGAGCCATGACGCTGTGATTAAGGCTCAGGAAATGGATCCCGAGTTGGCTGTGGACGGTGAGCTGCAGTTTGACGCTGCCGTTGCTCCCGAAGTTGCACAGGTCAAGTGCAAGGGCAGCAAGGTGGCTGGTCAGGCCAACACCTTCATCTTCCCCTGCATCGAGGCCGGCAACATCGGCTATAAGATTGCTCAGCGTCTGGGTGGTTATGCAGCTTACGGCCCCATCCTGCAGGGTCTGAACGCTCCCATCAACGACCTGTCCCGTGGTTGCAACGCCGACGAGGTCTACAAGATGAGCCTGATCACTGCCTGCCAGTCTTGAGCTGACTGATTGAAAATAGCCGCCGCATTCACCGTACAAAACGGGCAGAATGTTGAGGCCTCAAAGGCAGATTTCAAAAAATGAGTATAGAAAAGCTGAGCATCTGTGAAAAAGCAGGTGCTCAGCTTTTTGCATTTTCAGTTCCGAAAAATTCTACTCTTTTGAGGGAAAAAGATGAGATTTTTGCTTTCCGCTTTTCGTTGGCGCTATTTTGCAACAGCCCCTTTACAGGTTTGCTCAGTTCTTTTCGATATACACGCTGGTGGAGGGGAACGCAAAATCCACACCGTCGGCCTGCATGATGTCCATAATGTTCAGGTTCAGGTCGTTCTGCATCTGCAAAAATTCCGCGTAGGCGTTAGTCAGCAGGTAGGCGGAGACCAGAATGTTGATGCTGGAATCGCCAAAGTTTGCAAGCTGTACGATGTTGGTACCCTTGTTGGTGTAAGGGCTTGCGTCCAGCATGGTCTGCAAGTCTTTCATCAGCTGTTCCAGCTTCGGGCGGGTGGTGCCATAGGTGACACCCAGATTGAACTTGTAGGGCCGCATGGTGCGCAGGGCGGCGTTCTGCACGGTGGAAGAGCAGATCTTACTGTTCGTCACCACATTGATGGTTTTATCCAGCGAGCGGATGCGGGTGGAACGGAAGTTGATGTCGATCACTTCGCCTTCCACATCGCCCACAGTGATCCAGTCGCCCACCGAGAAGGGCTTGTCCAGCAGAATCACGATGCCGGAAAACAGGTTGCTGGCGCTTTCCTGTGCGGCCAGCGAGATGGTCAGACCAACCAGACCGGCACCGGCGACAATGCTGCCGATGGGAAAGCCCACTTCTTGTGCCAACGCTGCCACGCACAGCACGATCACCAGCACCTTGTAGGCGGTGTCCAGCAAAGAGCAGAGTGTTTTGTTGGAGCGGATCTCCGGGCTGCAGGAAGCCAGCAGCAGGTCGGCCAGATCCGATGCCGCATACAGGCCTTCGCAGACCAGCAGGGTCATGACAAGGCGGAAGCAGACCAACAGCAGCTTGGCAATGCCGGGAATGGCCCAGGGCAGGGAAGCTGCCGCCAGATATACGCCAACCGCAGTGCACATGCGCTGGATGGGTACCGCAAAGCTGCGCAGCAGGATGGGAGTGCCGTTAAAGTGCCACTTGCGGGCCAGCAATGCCGGAATGCCCCTTTTGCTCAGCCAGCGGCGTACCAGCCATGCGGCAAGCAGAATGAGCAGTGCGCACCCTGCGCGCGCAGCCAGTGCAAACCAGCCCTCCAGCAGCACAGAGCCAAACTCAAACGAAAGATCACGAATAGAAAAGATCATGATAACCTCCTGAATTTTATACGACCCATCTATGATACCATACCGCACCCACCCGGGCAAGAGCTTACAGAGAAGGGAGCTTGAAAGAATTACTTTGACATTTTTTGCACAAATTTTAAGATGCCCTCTTGACAAGCTGGGCCTGCCACGCTATACTTTGTGCCAGAAAGTTCGTTTCAGGGCGGGGTGAGATTCCCCACTGGCGGTAAAGTCCGCGACCACCCGCAAGGGTGCTGACCCGGTGCAACTCCGGGACCAACGGTATAGTCCGGATGCAAGAAACGGCAGGCAAATCGTTGTCTACGCGCCCTGTTGCAGTGTTTTTGTTGCAGCAGGGCGCTTTTCTATTTGTCCTTCCCGTTCCAAAAAACAAGATACGAAAAGAGCTTTCGGAACAATTTTTGTAAGGGGCATTTTACCCCGGGAAGGATCATTACCATGAAAAAAAGCACGACTCACAATCTTACTGTTGCCGCCATGCTCAGCGCGGTGGCCTTTATCCTGATGTTCATTGAGTTTCCCATTCCGATGCTCATTCCGTCCTTCGTCAAGATGGACTTTTCTGACCTGCCGGCTCTGCTGGGTGCCTTTGCTCTCGGCCCGGTGTACGGTGTGGTCATCAGCTTTATGAAGAACCTGCTGCACATCGTTATCAAGGGCACTTCCACTGCATGCGTGGGCGAGCTGTGCAACTTCATGCTGGGTGCGGTTTTCTCCGCTGTGGCAGGCGTTATCTATAAGCACCACAAGAGCCGCAAGACCGCCATCATTGGTGCTATTGCAGGCGCTGCAGCCATGGCTGTGTTCAGCGTACCGTCCAACTACTTCATCACCTATCCGGCCTATGTGCAGTTCTACCACATGCCGCTGGAAGCCATCCTCGGCATGTATCAGGCCATCCTGCCTTCTGCAGACAGCCTCATCAAGTGCCTTGTCATCTTCAATATGCCCTTCACGCTGGTCAAAGGCCTGCTGGATGCAGTGCTGTGCATGCTGATCTACAAGCCGCTGTCTCCCATCCTGCACGGCAGAAAGTAACTTGTTCTCCATTTTTTCTTCTTCTCAAATCATATAACCACAGCAAAACTCCCCGGTCAGGTCCCGCAGTGCGGTTCCCGGCCGGGGAGCTGTTATTTAGAGGAAAATATATCCGCCAGCGGTCGATCAGGCTAATGCCCCTTTATCCAGCCATCTGCCGCGTACCAGCCGCACAAGGAACAGCACACCGCGCATGGTCAGCTCAAAGCTCATGGCCATCCATACGCCCACCAGCCCAAAATGCGGAGCCAGCAGGGAAGCCAGCGTGAGCCGGATGCCCCACATGCTGACAAGGTTCAGCACAAAGCATCCCGTGCTGTCTCCGGCACCCTGCATGGCACCGCTGGCAACGATACTGGCACCGAACATCGGTTCGGCCAGTGCTTCAATGCGCAGCACCTGTGCGCCCAGCGCAATAACTGCCGCATCTGCGGTGAAAATACCCATCAGGTTTGGCGCAAAAATGTACATGCCAACACCGGTCAGCGCCATGATGCCTATGCCCATGCCGGTGCATAGCCAGGCAAAGTTTTTTGCCATATCCCGACGGTTTGCGCCCACGGCCTGCCCCACCAGTGCAAGGGATGCATCCTGAATGCCATAGCCTGCCATGTAGCACAGGCTTTCGGCGCTCACACCCAGACTGTTGGCAGCAATGGCGGTGGTGCCAAGGCCGGATACGATGCGGATGAGCAGCACCTGCGCCGAGGAAAGAACTGCACGCTCTGCAGCCAGCGGTGCGCCTACCTTCCACAGGTTCTGCAGGCAGGCTTTGGTAATGTGCCAGGAGCCGGGCTTGTGGATGCACAGCGGGCCGTCCCGCAGCAGTAGGATGGCAAGGGTCAGCACACCGCTGATAGCGGTAGCAAGGGCGGTGCCCAGTGCTGCGCCCGGTACCCCCCAGCCAAGGCCCCAGACGGTCATTGTGCGGCCAAACACCACCATCTCACGGGTGGGATTGATAAGGCAGAAGTTAAAGATCACATCCAGCACGCAGGTCAGCACGCTGATAAGGCCCGGTGTCAGGGCATCGCCGGAGGAACGCAGCATGGAAGAGTAGGTTCCCATGATCATCAAAAAGGGCAGGGAAGCCGACCAGATGGCAAAGTAGGCCGAAGCATCCGCCTGCAGGGAAGGGTCGGCACCCAGCCATCCGGGCAGAAAACGGCTGATGCCAATGCCGAAGGCCGCAGCTGCAAGGCCCACCACAAGGTTGAAGATCATAGATTGGCGCAATACACCGCGTGCATCGTCCTGCCGGTCTGCACCCAGATACTGTGCCACCTGAATGGCAAAGGACATATATAGACCGGCCAGCATTCCATGCATAAGCCACGTGCTGGAACTGACGATGCCAATGGATGCCGTAGCAGATGCACCGATATGCCCCACCATGGCTGCGTCGATGTACTCCACCGCAGTTACCACGATCTGCTGCAGGATGGATGGGATGCTCAGTGTGAGCACCACCTGCATGGTGTGCCGCAGCGGCACCTGTTCGCCCCGGCGCATCTGCGCCGAAAGCTGCTCAAGAGAGATGGACATGAGTTCTCCTTTTATAGAAACAATAACTTTTTCGACAGACTGATATACTATTATAAGTGCGGTGCTGCAGAAAGTCAATCAAACGTGGATTTTTCTCCGGGAATGATTGATTTTTTATGGATAGCGTGATACACTTCTCTCACAAACATAAAAGAAAGAGGAACTTTGAATATGATCGAATCACTGCTTTCGGTCGTAGGACAGCGTGGCGTCGATGCTCTGGCATTCCTGCTGGCGTTTGCCCTTACGGCTTTGATGGACTCCGTTTTTCACGATAAGCTTCCGCACGACCATGGCCGCGAGTTTGCGGTGAACGGTGCGCTTTCCAAGGGTAAGGCCCGTGGGTCCGGCCTGATCTTCGTGCTGTGCATCGCACTGGTATCGCTGGCATTCCTGCCGTTCAAGGTGGAATACGTCATCTACACCATCCTGCTCATTGCATCCATGCTGTCCGGCTACTTTGACGATGCTGCTGAAACTGCATGGAACGAGTATAAAAAGGGTATCATTGATTTTGCCATTGCCATTGTTGCAGGTGTGACCTACCTCAACTTCAACGGCTGCGGTGTGAATTTCCTGCAGTGGAGTTTCACTCTGCCGTATGCTGTGTACCTGCTGCTGATCGTTATTCTGATCTGGACCAGCATCAATGTGGTCAACTGCACCGACGGCGTGGACGGCCTTTCGGCAAGTGTTGCAGTGGTGACCATCGGAACCTACCTGCTGGCCTATAAAACAGAGCTGGCCGAGTATGGCACCGCAGGTGTTGTGTTCATGGGTGCGCTGCTGGCCTATCTGTGGTCCAACGCAAAGCCGTCCAGCCTGCTGATGGGCGATGCCGGCAGCCGCGCAATGGGCTTCTTTATCGCAATGCTGTCCCTCAAATGCGGCCATCCGTTTGCCTTCCTGCTGGCAGCCATCGTGTTCATCGTGGATGGCAGTCTGGGCATCCTGAAGATCAGCCTGAAGCGCTTTTTGCACATTTCCATCCTCAAGAACACCCGCACCCCTCTGCACGACCACGCCCGCAAGAATAAGGGCTGGAGCGACGAGCAGGTGGTGGCCCGCTGGCTGATCATGCAGTGTGTGGCTTCGGCTTTGCTGCTGCTCATTGTCCGCGGCTAAAATATAGCAATCAAAAAAGACGCTTGGTCTTGTCTGAATATGTTTTCCCGGCAGGGAAGCATACAGCAGTGTATCAAGCGTCTTTTATTTTATAGTTCTATCATTCGTTACAGCCCGGCCTTTTTTGCTGCAGCCTGCACGACATGGCCCACCAGCACCGAGGTGGTCACAGTGCCCACACCGCCGGGTACCGGCGTGATGGCATCCGCTACCGGCTCTGCTTCGCTGAACTTTACGTCACCGCACAGCTTGCCCTTTTCGTTCACATGGATGCCCACGTCTACCACGGTCTGGCCCTCACGCAGGCAGTCGGCACCCACGGCACCCATCTTGCCCATGGCCACTACTACCACATCTGCTTCCTTGCAGATGGCGGGCAGGTTCTGCGTGCGGGAATTGCAGATGGTCACGGTGGCGTTCTCGCGGTCCAGCATCATGGCTGCGGGCTTGCCTACCACAAGGCTGCGGCCCACTACGACAGCGCGCCTGCCGGAAAGCGGAATGTTGTAATACTTCAGGATTTCAAGGCAGGCCTGCGCGGTGCAGGGAGCATAGCCGAGATCGGTATTAGTGAACACACCGGCCAGAGAATCGTCCGTGATGCCGTCAATGTCCTTTTCCGGAGCCAGCGCCGCACGCACAGTGCGGTCATTGAACTGCTTGGGCAGCGGACGGAACAGCAGGCATCCGTGGATGGTATCCTCTGCGTTCACCTCGGCGATCACCTTCAGCAGATCGTCCTGCGAAGCATCGGCTGGCAGAAGAAACTGCTTTACCTCCACACCCACCTTGCCGCAGCGGGCGATCACGCCGCGCTCGTAGGAGAGGTCGTCCTCCCGCTCACCCACACGCACCACGGCCAGCGTGGGAGTGATGCCTTTTGCCTTGAGCTGCTTACATAGCGCCGCATTGCGTTCGTTCATAGCGGCTACAACGGGTGCGCCCTTCAAAATCGTTGCCATAATACTTTTCCTCACTTATTCCGCAATTTGTTCGTCACGGATGCAAAAACAGCGTCTGCCCGCGACACAAATTCATCCAGCAGTTTGTCTGTTTTTGCGTCCAACGCAGCAGCGCGCTCACGGTCTGCCATCAGCTTTGTGTTGATGAACACATTCAGGCTTGCGGCCTGCAAGGCTGCCTTGCACAGAGCGGCTGCACAGCCTGCGTCCGAGACGGCCATCACGCTGCCTTTGGCGGCGTATTCTTCCACCAGAGCAATGCCCGCGGCGCACTTTTCCATGATCTCAAGTGGCACGGCACAGGCGGCATCCAGCGCCTTTTCCAGCACGGCGGCTTTGTGTGCAGCCTGCTCTGGTGTGTCCTTGGGCAAGCCGTAGGCCGCAGCCAGCGGCGCAAAGGCATCGGCATCGGCCTGCACCAGCGCCTCCAGCTCTTTGCGCAGGAAATCGGCCTTTGTGTTCAGGGCCTGAATGTCTGCTTCCACGGCGGCATATTTCTTTTTGCCGGTGGTCAGGTTGCCAACCATATTGCCCAGCGCTACACCGGCAGCACCCACCGTTCCGCCGCCGCCCGGCGTGGGGGCTTTGCTGGCCAGCTCTGCGAGAAATTTCTCACAGCTCAGCTTAGTCATTTCCATTTGTAAATACCCCTCTCTGTTACATAGGCATCCAGCCGCTGGTCGTGCTCGTCTACGGCAGCATGTTCCACCCGCTGTGCCTCAAATGCAATGCCAATCTTCACCGCGTTTTTGCAGCGGGGAAGATACCGGTCGTAATAGCCCTTGCCCATGCCGACCCGGAAGCAGTCTGCATCAAAAGCCGTGCAGGGTACAAGGACCAGATCCAGCGCTTCCGGCAGCAGAATCTCCGACCGGCTCAGGATGGGGGTGCGGATGCCGTACTGTCCCATCTCCCAGCCGTCCGGGCCGGGCACAGCGGCTGTAAGGGAATACGCCTCGCCGCACACCGGATAGGACAGCGTTTTGCCTTGCGCCTGCGCCTTTTCCGCAAGGGCAGAAAGGTCGGCTTCGGAACCAAACGCTGCGTATAGCAGGATGGTCTGCGCATTCTGCACGGCAGCCAGCTGCCAGAGGAATGCGCACAAAGCGGCATTTGCAGCCTTGCGTTCTTCCGGGCCGAGAGCCTTGCGTGCGGCACAGCCCGCTTTGCGCTGGGTCTGCTTTGCTTCACTGACCGTCACCAGAGAACACCTCGCTTCATCTGAAGGTTGACTGACTTGAAAAATATACAAAAACGACACTGCATTTTTATACAAGTATAATAAACACTTCAGACGAAAAAAGCAAGCCTTTTGGCAAAATGGAAGTTGAAGATTCTACAGCTTTCTGCTATGATAAAAGAAAGCAATTCGGTTCGTGCGCGGAGCAGGGTGGCTTGAAGAGATCCAGAGATCCGGGGCTTTCTCCGGAAATTGAGAGGGGTAGAATATTATGTACAATGAAATGATGGACACCATCGGTCTGGTCAATACCGTTGATCCGGAGCTGGCCGCAGCCATGGATCGCGAGCTGAACCGTCAGCGCCAGAACATTGAACTGATCGCCAGTGAGAACATCGTCTCTCCCGCCGTCATGGCCGCAATGGGCAGCATCCTGACCAACAAGTACGCCGAGGGCCTGCCCGGCAAGCGCTACTATGGCGGCTGTGTCTATGTGGACGAGGTGGAGAACATTGCCATCGAGCGTGCCTGCAAGCTGTTCGGCGCAAAATATGCCAATGTTCAGCCCCACTCCGGTGCACAGGCCAATCTGGCAGTTTATTTTGCTCTGCTGGATCTGGGCGATACTGTCATGGGCATGGACCTGTCTCAGGGCGGCCATCTGACCCACGGTTCTCCGGTGAACATGTCCGGCAAGAACTATAACTTTGTCTCTTACGGTGTCAATGCCGACGGCGTGATCGACTATGCTGAGCTGGAAAAGCAGGTTAAGAAGGTGCGCCCCAAGCTGATCGTGGCCGGTGCGTCTGCATATCCCCGTGCCATCGATTTTGAGAAGATCGCTGAGATCGCCCACGGCTATGGTGCATATCTGATGGTGGATATGGCCCACATTGCCGGTCTGGTGGCAGGCGGCTATCACCAGAGCCCTGTGCCGTATGCTGATGTTGTTACCACCACCACCCACAAGACCCTGCGCGGCCCCCGCGGCGGTCTGATCCTGACCAACAATCCCATTCTTGCAAAGCGCATCAATTCTGCCGTGTTCCCCGGTACCCAGGGCGGCCCGCTGGAGCATGTGATCGCCGCAAAAGCTGTCTGCTTTGGTGAAGCACTGAAGCCGGAGTTCAAGGAATATGCCCGCAAGATCGTGGAGAATGCACAGGCTCTGGCAGCAGAGCTGCAGGCACGCGGTGTCAAGCTGGTGTCCGGCGGTACGGATAACCACCTCATGCTGATCGACCTGCGTGACGAGGAGTGCACCGGCAAGGAGCTGGAAGCACGTCTGGACAGCGTGCACATCACCGCCAATAAGAACACTGTCCCCGGCGAGACCCGCAGCCCGTTCGTGACTTCTGGCGTGCGTCTGGGCACCCCGGCTGTTACCACCCGCGGCATGGGCGTGGCCGAGATGAAGGTGATCGCCGACTGCATCGCCGATTGCATCTGGCACTACGACGAGAAGAAGGACGAGATCAGTGACCGTGTGCTGAAGCTGACCCGGGATTTCCCTCTGTATCAGTAAATATCGCATTGCTTGAAAGAGGAAGCGCCTTCGGGTGCTTCCTCTTCCTTTTTTGCTGGGTTTGTGTTACCATAAACGCAAAGACAAAAGGAGAAATGACCATGAAGCGTACAGGGCTGTTACATCTCTATTACGGTGATGGCAAGGGCAAGACCACCGCTGCCATGGGCCTTGCTTTGCGGGCCATGGGCAGCGGAAAGCGGGTGGTGATCCTGCAGTTCCTCAAAGGCGGCAAAAGCGGCGAGGTGCCGCTGCTGGAACAGCTGGGTGCAAAGGTGTACCGCGGCAAGGCGGGGCAGAAATTCGTGTTCCAGATGAACGAAGTGGAAAAGGCCGCTGCCCGGGCCGTGCAGAACGAAAACCTGACCGCCGCACTGGCCGAGCCTGCCGACCTGCTTATTTTAGATGAAGCCGGTTCAGCCTGGGAGCTGGACATGGTGGACAAAGACCTGCTCC